>Ga0247841_10000508_pt1 | contig 100839 bp, 98 predicted proteins | sample LaCruzMarch2015__2_FD_192410 | JGI IMG/M metagenome (GOLD analysis project Ga0247841, IMG submission 192410) | Freshwater microbial communities from meromictic Lake La Cruz, Castile-La Mancha, Spain - LaCruzMarch2015_18m | ecosystem: Environmental > Aquatic > Freshwater > Lake | place: Spain...
CACCCTCTGCTCCGCAATACAGCCAGCTTATCCCGCTCTTCTTTCGTTAAATGTGTGTATGCCATACCTGCCTATTATATTACAGCAGGTCCTGTTAGTTTGTTGCACTAGCGATTTGAACTCGTGGGCAGATCTCCGGCGGAGGAAATTAAACGCTCACTGACGCCCTTCGGGTCAAACAAGCCGTCCGGCACCAGTATCGGGGATGATTTATGCGCTCCACTGGCGCCTTCGCCGTCGTCTATGCCCGAGTGAGAGTAACCCTGCACCTTTGTCCATGTGAGCGCGCGGGGATTGACGCCCAGGTCATAGCAGAGCTGGAAGCCCCATATTGATTTGTCTGTATCTTGCCAGACTATAAGGTCAAAAAAGGAGTCGGAAAACCACCGGCGCGGCGGATCGCCTTTGATCTGGCGGACATTTTTAGCTTCCATGAGCATGCGGATATTTTACAAATATTTAAGGGCTCAAGCGGCCCACCCTGTTTAGCGCGGTGTCCAGCGAGGCGGAGCGGCGCTTGAGGAATACTTGCTATAATTTGTTTATAAAGGAGATATCATGAAAGAAAAAATTGCCAAAGTTATTGAGAAAATAAAACCCATGCTCGAGGCGGACGGCGGCTCTATTGAGCTGCTGGGAGTGGATGAAAAGAGCGGCATCGTGACAGTGCGGCTTACCGGAGCCTGCGGCTGCTGCCCGCATGCCACCATGACCCTTAAGAATGTTGTGGAGCGCATGATAAAGGAAGAAGTCCCCCAAGTCAAAGAAATTGTTGTCGGCTGATAGATAACAACAGGTAACATTACGGCATTAATAAATCTCCACTCCCATTCCAGGTGTTCGGATGGCACGCTAACGCCCCGTGAACTGGCGGACGCTGTTTCAAAAGCCAAGATAGGATATTTCTCGCTCACCGACCATGACATTTCTCTGGGCTGGGAGGAGATCGAGCCCCGCTTGAAAGAGCTCGGTATCCATTATCTTTACGGCATAGAGCTCAGCACCACGCTCCACGATAATCTTCATATACTTGGTTACGGTCTGAATCTGAAAGACCCCGTATTTCTGGCCAAGCTTGAGGATTTTCGCGCCCGCCGTATTGAGCGGCTTAAAAAGATTATCGCCCTGCTCAACGAGCAGGGCGTGGATGTTTCTTTCGATGAGCTTAACACATCCTCCGGACATTCCTACGGGCGGCCGCATATCGCAGATCTGATGAAAAGCAAAGGGTTCGTTAAGACGCGTCAGAAAGCTTTTGAGAAATACATAGCCTATGGGAAGCCGGCCTACTCACCGCCACGCGGCCCTGATATTGAGGAGGCCATAAAGACCATAAAAAATGCCGGCGGGATAGCGGTGCTGGCGCACCCCGGAGTTGTTTATAATATACTCGAGCTGGGAAAGTGGAAAGACATGGGGTTGGATGGGATAGAAGCTTTTTATCCGGCTCACACAAATGTTCTTACGCGGGAGTTCCTCGCTCTGGCTAAAACGCACGGACTTCTGGTCACTGCCGGCACCGATTACCACGGTCCCGATTCAGGCCGTGGCGAACTGTACGGCTTTGAATTCCATGATGAATTCTTCGGGCCGCTGAAAGGAATGTTCTTATGAAAATAATATCGCATCGCGGCGCTTCCGGCTACGCGCCGGAAAACACGATCTCCGCGTTTGAGCTTGCCCTGAAGATGGGCTCAAAAGCCTTTGAGTTTGACGTGCACATGACCAAGGATAAAAAATTGGTAGTGCACCACGACTACGACCTTAAACTCACCGCGGGCAATCACGCGAAGATCGCGGACCTTGATTACGCCGCTCTGAAAAAGATAAATGTCGGTAATAAATTCGGCTTTCCAGTGGAGCGCGTCCCCCTTCTGGAGGAGGTCGTCAATCTTATCTCTCCGAAGGCCGAGTGGATAAACTTTGAGCTTAAGAATGATCTGAATGTTTATCCGGGCCTTGAGGAGGCGGTGATTAGCTTCGTCCGCCAGCGCCCCGGCCTGTCGGAAAAAGCCCTGTTCTCCAGCTTTGATTACGGGACGCTAAAGCGTCTGCGGGCTTTGGATAAATTAATAAAATTGGGATATCTGGGGCATCGTCTCGCGACTTTGTTATTGCTGCCCGCCGTGGTCAGGGCTAAAGCGGTGGGAGCGGTAAATTTTCACATATCGCTGCGCATCGCCGTCAAGCTCAATGTCGCCCTGCTCCGCAAGGCGGGATTTAGCGTATGCGTCTATACCGTCAATAAAAAAACCGACGCCCTGCGTATGCAGAAGATCGGCGTGGACGGCATTTTCTCAAATTATCCGGATATACTACAGAAATAATATGGAAGCGGTGTTAAACGAAGAAATCAAAAGGTTATCGGGTAATGGCCTCAGGGAGAGCTGCCTGGCAAGGGGGCTTCCGGCCGTGGCCGCGCTGACCGAAAAGATAAACCGGCTTAAGAAGGAAAAGAACGCGGTTATTTGCGCCCATGTATATCAGACCCCGGATATCATCTGCGGTGTCGGAGATATTATCGGGGATTCTTATAAGTTGGCGGATGATTCCCGCAAGATGGCCGCGGATATTATAATTTTTTGCGGCGTCCGCTTTATGGGCGAGACCGCCAAGATCCTTAACCCTTCTAAACAAGTGTATATCCCTTCCCGGAACGCCGGCTGTTCCTTGAGCGAAAGCATTACCGCTGAAGACGTGCGTAAATTAAAAGACAGGTATCCCGGTCTGCCGGTGGTAACCTATATAAACACCTCGGCCGAAGTGAAAGCCGAATCGGATTGCGTAGTGACCAGCGCGAACGCTGAAAAGATACTGCGCCGGCTTTATCGCAAGAATGAAAAGATAATTTTTATACCCGACCGGTTTATGGGAGCTAATCTGGCCAAGGTCCTGGGCAAAACTCCCGGCAAAAATATTATCTTATGGCAGGGTTCATGCGTGGTGCACGAGAAATTTAACGCGGCGGTTATAGGTGTTTACCGGAAGAACCATCCGGGGCTGGTGGTGCTGGCGCACGCCGAGTGTCCCTCGGATATCATTAACGCTGTGGATTTTATGGGCGGGACCGGAGATATGCTGCATTATATAGAGAACACGAACGCGGCTGCCTATCTGCTGGTGACGGAATGCGGTTTCGGAGAGCTGGCTCGTATCCGGTTCCCGCAAAAGAATTTTATAGCGATGTGCCGGTTATGTCCCTACATGAAGTCCGTCACGCTTGAAAGTATACTGGACGTTCTGGAAAACCCGAGGCCTGAATTGGAAGTATCAGTTCCCCCCGAAATAGCCGCCCGCGCCAAAAGATCCATAGAAAAAATGTTCGAACTCGCCGCCTGAATCAGCAACTCCTCACCAATCGGCTTTAGCTTTAAAACCTTAAGCCCCGACTTTGCTATCGTGCGGCGCATAAGCTTTAAAACTTGTCAGTCTCGGATTATGGCCATTTGTGTTTGGGGTAGCGGCGGGATAACTGTGGGCGCAGTTTGGGATAGCTGACCGCCCAGAAACTTTTAAGGTCCTTTGTCACCTGCACAGGCCGCATCGATGGCGCCAATATATGAACCACCAGCGCTACCCGCCCCGCCGCTATCTTCGGCGTCTCTTTCAATGTGAACAGGTCCTGGATCTTTGCCTCAAGGTATGGTTCCCCGCCCTTCGGATAACAAATCTTCGCCTTGCGGCCGCCAGGCATCTCCAGCCGTGCCGGCGCGTATTTTTCTATCAGCCGGTTCTTTTCCCAACCGAACCAATTCTGCAGCGCGGGCAGAACCGGGCGCGTTCTGGCTTCCGCTACGCTCCGCGCCCCGCCGCAAATCTCCGCGATGACCAGTTTTATGTCCTCTTCCCCCAGCGGCTCAAACTCCAGGTCCGGGCAGGCTTTTGACAGAAAGTCCACGCGCGCCAGCCATTCTTCCGCTTCCTCGTTCCAATTCTGCAGTTTATGGCGCCCGCTGGTAAACTCAGCGGTTATCAGGTCAGAAGATGTTTTACCGCGCGCGGCGCCGGAGATCTCGCTGCGGATGACGATATCTCTGTATAGCGTGAGCGTCTCGGTAACTGGCGTGAGCATATCCTTATCCAACGCCGGCCGGGAGACGGTGGTGATCTCTCCGGGGAAGGCGTCGCGCAGCCATTCTTCTTTTATCTCGGCGGCGAATGAAAGAGTGATGTCAGCTCCGGTGCGGTTGGCGCTTTCAAGCGCTTCGCCCGCGCAGATCAAAGCCGCGCCGGCGGCGGCGCTGCCGGGTTTAAGCCGCGCGCGTTTGCCCCCCGTCAATTGATACCGGCCTTTTTCAGAGGAAACCAGCGCGGCCACACGATCCGGAAAAGCGCGCAGGAAGCATTGCGCCGCGCATGTGAGGGCGCGGGTTCCGCCCGGCTGTGCCGTGCCGGCGAGGCGTTTTGCTATCCTCCATGCGTCACGGGCCGCTCCGGATTTCACGCCGGCGCGCTCGCAGGCATATGTGTCGAAATCCGCCCCGGCGCAAAATTCAAGCGCCTCTGCCGCCGCGGCCAGGTCGGAACGAAGGTCCGCTCCGTAACTCATGTCCGGTTTGGCCTTTTCCAGCCAAAGGCCGCGGCCTTGCGCTGCGGCCGCGGCGAGCGCGCATTCATAAAGGCAATTTCTAAGTTTGGCCTCGGCCAGCATGCGGGAATATCTGGGGTGAAGAGGGTAATCAGCCATAGCATGACCGTTCGTGGTGAGGGCTCCGCCCTTGTCTGTCGCGCCCAGTTCGCGCAGCAGGGCCTCGGCGCGCTCGGCGTCCCGCGGAGCCGGCGGGTCCAGCCATTTCAACGCGTCAAAACCGGAGAAGCCGCATGCTTTTATGGTCAACAGGGCTTCGCTCACATCCAGGCGGAGGATTTCAGGTTCAAGCTTCACCGGGCGGTGATTGTTGTCCCGCTCTGTCCACAAGCGCGCGCAAACTCCGGGCTGGGTCCTGCCGGCGCGCCCCGCGCGCTGGATCGCCGACGGAGCCGCGATGTTTTCAGTGAACAGCGTGTTTATGCCGCGCGCGCCGTCAAAACGGGCTATTCTGGCCAGGCCGCTGTCAATTACCGCGGTAACGCCGTCTATGGTCAGGGAGGTTTCGGCTATATTTGTGGTGACTATTATCTTACGCCGGTTGGAAGGAGAAAGCGCGGAGTCCTGCTCGCGCGGAGGCAGTTCGCCGTGAAGTGGCATAATGGAGAATTCGTTCAGAGCGGGTATGCCGGCCAGCGCGCCGCAGGTTCTGCCTATCTCAAAAGTGCCGGGCATGAACACAAGGGCGTGGCCGCCGCTGATGGCCGGCAGCAGGCGCGCGCAGGTTTTAGCCGCGGCTTCCCACGGGGGAAGCTTGGCTGTATCTTCGCCGCAGTAAATTGTTTTCACCGGGAAGACGCTGCCCTTGGCTGTCACAATCTCACATGGCGCCAGGTAAGAGGCCAGCGGTTTTTCTTCCAGCGTGGCTGACATGACTACTATAAGCAGATCCGGCCTTGGTCCCTTTTGCAGCGCCAGGCAGGCCGCCAGAGTGAGGTCGCCGTGAATATGGCGCTCGTGAAACTCATCCAGTATTATCACCGAGTATTTCTTGAGATGGGGATCCGAGACGAGTTCGCGCAGCAGGATCCCTTCGGTTTCAAAGATTATCCGGGTCTTGGGTCCCGTGCGATCTTCGAAGCGCACGCGGTATCCGACTTCGGCGCCGGCCGTCCCGCCCCTTTCACCGGCGACGCGGTCCGCCAGCATTCTGGCGGCCAGGCGGCGCGGCTGGAGCACGGCGATCCGGCCTTTGAAAATTCCGCTGTCCAGCAGCAGCTGGGGAACTTTGGTGGACTTGCCCGAACCGGGCGGGGAAGAAATTATCAGCCGCCGTCCATGTTTGGCCGCGCGCAGGATCTGGTCGGCGTTCTGTAATATGGGGAGTTGGAGCATAGGGACAGATGGTCAGCCATTTAGAGGCAAGGCGATTTAGAAGTGCAGAAATTTTTTACGTGGTTTTTAGCTATTAAATTTCTTTCCATCCGGATTGTTGGATTCCTGCGGCTTGGTGCGTGGTTTTTCCCGGCGGAATTTCTTTTCAAATTTTGACGCGGTTTCCACGCGTGAAACGGTAGCCGTGTCTCCGGTCACAGTAAAATGTACTTCCCGGTCGCACAGGAAAAATTCCAGTTCCGCGCCGTCCTTCATCTGCGTGGCGTCCCTCATATTGCGCGGATCGTTCCGGAGGGTTCCCGCTATCAAACCGCGCAGATCCGGCCCGTCCGACAGGCGCTTCACCCCTATATCCTTAAGGGCGCGCGCCGAGAATCTCACTTTCAATTCAGGGAAATCGTTACCGGGCACCCAGCCGGATAAAGGATCTTTAGCGCAATCGCTGAAGGGAAGATATGGCTTGATATCCAGCACCGGCGTGCCGTTTATCAGGTCTATCCCGGAAAGATACAGCGTGTCGCCCTTGACCATTTCAAGCTTTGCCAGCGAGAGCCCTAAAGGATTGGGGCGATGCGGAGACCGCGAGGCGAAAACGCCGATCTTTCCCCCCCGCAGACGCGGGGGATGGATCTTTGGATGAAAGGTTTTATTGGTATTCAGATGAAACCAGGAAATAAGCCACACATGGCTGAATTCCGCCAGGCCGGCAAACGAGTGCTCAGGAAAATATTGAGGATAAATACGGAGCCTGGCTGTCGATCCCGGAACAAAGCAGGGCTGTCGAGGCGTTCCGAATTTTTCCTGAAAACAGGACTCCAATACGCCTATCACCCGCAGTTCCGGCAAGCCGGCTTCTTTTTCTCTGATTGAGGAGGTCATGCTATTTGGGTTTTACCGCCAGGACTATCATGCGGACGGTTTTATCCGTTAGTTTGGCGCCGCTGAAGCTGCCCCAGAACTTCAGGGGTTTCAAGCCGGCTTTTCGCAGGGCGGCGCTCATGCGACCTTTAGAATAGAGGCGTGAGAAGAACCTTCTCGTCCGTGTTTTGCCTTTCCTTATAATAGTCCAGGCGTTAAGAGTTCCGTCTTTGGTCAGCGCGGCATCCTCCAGGTGGTAGGCTCCGTTCTCCAGCCTCATCCAGTTCCTGGCCCGGAAGTTCTCGCGGATGTAATCGCCGTGCACTATATCGATGATCAAAGTCCCCCCGGGTTTCAGCGCCCGGGCCGCGCCTTTCAGGGTCTTTATATCGTCTGAAAAACGCTGGAAGTATCCGAAACTTGTGAACAGGTTAATGACCGCGTCGAAGGTGTCTTTAAATTTCAGGCGGCGCATATCACCGCGGACCAGCGTCAGTTTTACTCCGGCCTTTTTTGCTTTGATCGCGGCTTCCTTGAGGTAATCGGCGGAATAGTCGTAGCCCGTGACGTCCATGCCTTTTTTCGCGAGCAATATGGCGTGGCGGGCCGGGCCGCAGCAAAGATCAAGCAGCTTGTCGCCTCTTTTGAGATTGAGATGCTTTAGAAGGAACTTTACTTCCATCGGCGCTTTGGACAGAGCCGCTGGTGAAGCCGGATTGTAAAAGGAATTTTTAAAAAAGTCTTTATGCCATTCGTGCGGAACTTTCATATGTGGCAGCGGAGAACCGGGAAAATACTAGAGGACCGGAGGATTAGAAGATTGGACGATTAGAAGTTTAAGGAACTTACTCATGTTATCCTTTCAGCATATTTTTATATATGCCGGGTTCCGAACCTTCTATTACCGTCGCGCCTACCGTTTTTTTAAAAAAATCCGAGGGTCCGGCCCAGCCCACTATCGCGTACCCATAGCCGGCTTCGCGCATGGCTTCCATCGTCCGTATCAGGAGGCCTTTCCCTAGGCCGGTTTTCCTCAGGGTTTCATCCACGCCTATCGGTCCGAAGAATCCCCTTGCGGTCGCGTCATAGCAGGCAAAACCGGCAATTTTTGAGTCTTTAACCGCTACAAAACAGGAACAGGGCGCGTTTGAAAAAGCGGCGTCGCATTCCGAGGCCCAGCCTTTGGAAAATTTTTCACCCACCCAGTTCAGAATATGGTGCTTTTCAGGGGCGATGGCGCGTTTTATCTCTATTCCGTTGCGAGAAAGGGCGCCCAAAATTTCCGGCGAACCCGGGAGCGCGTAAAGCTTAACAAGAAGGTCCGGCATTATTGGCCTTCCTGGTCCGGCGGTTTCTCCTGGTCGCTGCCTTCTATGGGAGGCTTTGGTTTTAATTTTTGCCGCGGCCCAGGGGGCGGAGGCGGTTCCTGAGGAGGAGTTCCGGTCGCAGAGCGGGATGGTTTTTTCTTGGTTTTAATTTCCTTGATTATGGGGTTGGCTTTTTTATCGAACTTATAGGTGGGAACGCTGTCCACTTGTTTGAATATATATTCCGAATCGGGTTTCGGGGGTGATTTTTTGGTTTTTTTTGTGACTTTCTTCTTCGCCTGCTTTTTTATCGGGGTTTGTTTAACCGGGGCAGCGGTTTCTGTGGAGGCCTCAGTTGAATCGTTGGAATCCTGGGCTGAAACCAGTAATGTCGCCGGGATTAATACCAGAAGAGAAAAAAAGAATATTTTTTTAAGTTTGTTCATAATAATTCTCCTGTTTATCAGGCGGGGAATCCTTTAACGTTATTCTCCGCGGCTTTTACGCCCGCTTCTATAAGGCAGGCCATCGTCACTGGCCCGACGCCCCCGGGCACCGGGGTCATAGCGCGCACCTTATCCTTCAGCCCCTCAAAATCGGCGTCACCGCACATCCTGCCATTTTCATCTATGTTTGTTCCGACGTCTATAATTATGGCTTCCGGGGCCACCATTTCCGCTTTAAGCCACCGGACTTTTCCCGCCGCGCTGATTATGATGTCGGAGGCTTTAAAGATCGCCGCGATATCCGGGGTTTTGGTGTGGCAAATAGTAACCGTGGCGTCCATGTTTGTCAGCATATGGGCAAGCGGCCGGCCGACAACAGCCGAGCGGCCAACTACAGCTGTTTTTTTCCCTGCGACATCTATATTATGGTGGAGCAGCAGGCGTATGACGGCCAGGGCCGTGCAGGGTACAAAAAAATCGGTTTGCTCTAACGCGCGTGTTTTTGAAATGAAAAGGCGCCCCATATTCACGGAGGAAAGTCCGTCCACATCCTTTGTTGCCGGGATGGCGTCCCACATCGCGGGGACTTCAAATCCGTCCGGAAGCGGACGCTCTATCATAACAGCGTCGACAGCGGGATCATTTTTAAGGAGGGTTAAAATTTTCAGAAAACCGGGGAGCCCTTCTTTCTGGTCCGGTTTTATAACGCGGATCCGCACGCCCAGCTTCTCGCAGGCCGCCATCTTCCTTTTAACATAGAGGCCGGAAGGTGAATTGTCGAAGTAATTAATAATCGCGAGCATGGGCGTACGCCCGGCTATGGCCGTCACCCTCGCTATACGCTCAGGCAGAGAGGAGAGAATCTTTTGGGAGAGCGCTTTTCCTTCGAGCAGTTTTTCCATAAGTATATGGTATTAAATCACGGGTAAAATATCAAAAATAAAAAACCGGCCGCTTTGGGCGGTCGGTTTTTTATATCTTTAAAGAGAAAGAATTACTTCTTCTTTTTCTTGGTCTTGGCATTCACCATTTTAGCGCGGGCAACATCGCCGGCCTTGTCGAGGTAATAAAGGAAGCCAGCTTCCTTCTTAACGCCGACTTTGGTGACTTTCTGGGGCTTGCCGCCCTTTTTGCCGCCGCGAGCCATCTTGGCGCGGGAAACATCGCCGCCTTTGTCTATGTAATAAAGGAAGCCGTCTTCCCGTTTAACGCCAACTTTCTGTACTTTTTCACCCATTGTAAAGCCCTCCTGAAGTGTGTGAATATGTTTAAATTCTACACTATATCGTCGTGGAATGCAATAACTAATTGTTATTGATCTGGAAGGATAACCCCTTGGCGATGTGGGTGGAGTGGGTGGCAGGGGAACCGGATAAGCAGAACCGTACCGGAGTGGCCCGGCCACTACTTTCGCCTGAGGCTTGGGTAGCGCCGAAGCCGGGTGGAGCCCGACGACACTGGGCCCGACCCGGAAGCGCGCGCACGGTGTGCGCGACGCTGGTTCCGCGTTCCGGGCCCATGACAGGACCCGCGAACTCTGCATTGGAAAATTACACAGAAGTCTTGACGTTACCGTAGTATTAAAGATTCTCGGAAAAAAACTGAGCTACCTTGTTTTTATAAACTTCGCCGCCGACTTCGGCGCATTTTCCGTGCGAGGCGCCAGTTATAACCCACATCTGTTTTTTCTCCGCCTTGCACATGCCGAAGAGAGTCTCGGCGTCGTGGAGCGGCACAATGTCGTCGTTATCGCCGTTGATGAACATTACCGGCGCCGTAATCTTGGCGATGTTGTGGGCGGGGCTGAAAGGTTCGGGGTTGGCTCCAAGCTTCATTTTTACAAAGGCCAGGGTCAGGGGCACCAGCGGATAATAGGGGACTTTGGTGCGCATCCAACTCCAATTGGCGACCACCCGCTGGTAGGAGAGGAAAGTGTTTTCAGCCATCAGACATCTCAGTTCCGGATGTTTGGCTGCCGCGAAAATGGCCACCGATCCGCCCATAGATGAGCCGAATACCGCGGCGTGTTCCATTGCCCGCGGGCGGTGGGTTTTTAGGAAATCGTAAGCGGCGTCGAAGTCGCGCGTTTCAAGATAGCCGAGGCTTGAGATGGTGCCTTTGCTTTCTCCCGAAGCCCGGAAATCAAAGTAGAAAAGGTTGAACCCTTTCTCCGCCAGAAAATGTGTGTCGCGCAGAAGGTCCCCCCGGTTCACGCCCCAGCCGTGGCAGAGGATGATGGTCTTGTCCGTTTCACCGCCCACAGCCGGGATAAACCAGCCTCTGAGGGTCAACTCGTCGGCCGTAGTGAAGTCTATGGTCTCGTAGGCCAGTTTATATTGGTCCGGGTGCTGGGTTACCGGAGTGCGCCGCCGGGGCGGCTGGATTATGGAGTAACTTTTAAAGTATGCGATGATCACGGCGCTGACAGCCAAACCGAGCGCCGAGAATAGGGACCAATTAAATATTTCTATTGCGTTCATAGTTTTACCACTCCATCCTTGATATTCTGTCCGCGGCTTGTCGTATTCTTTTTTCCGGGGCCGTAAGCGAGAATCGGACATACCCCTCTCCCAGCGGCCCGAAGCCGGAGCCCGGCGTGATAAGCACGGAGGCCTCATCCAATACACGGTAGACGCAATCCAGCGACTTTACCCCCGCCGGCGGCTTGGCCCAGACGAAAAACGTGGCCCCCGGCCGGAAGACGGTCCAGCCGGCTTTTTTGAGCGCGCCGATAAAGAAGTCGGCGCGCGCCCGGAAAACTTTGCATATAGGGGCGACCAGAGCGTAGTGGTTTTTAAGGCAAAAAACGGCTGTTTCCTGAATGGCGTTGAACTGGCCTGAATCCAGGTTCTCTTTAAGCTTGGTCAGGGCCCCAACGACTTCGGGGTTGCCTATCATCCAGGCCAGGCGCCAGCCGGTCATGCAGTAGGTTTTTGAGAGTGAATAAAATTCCACTGCCACATCTTTCGCCCCCGGTACCTGGAGTATGCTGGCGCTGGGCTTGCCGAAAAAGATTTCGGAGTAGGCCGCGTCCTGGGCTATCCAGAACCCGTGCCGCTTGGCCGCGGCCACGGCGCCGGCGTAAAATTTCAGGTCGGCTACCGCGCCGGTGGGGTTATTAGGGTAGTTTAGAAAGAGAAGTTTTGCGCCCTTAAAAAAAGACTTTGGAAGGGCGTCGAAATCCGGCAGAAAACCGTCAGCCGCGCTCAAAGGCAGCCTTTTTATCTTCGCCTCAGACAGCAGGACGCCGGTCTTATAGGCAGGATAGCAGGGGTCGGGCATGATTACCGTGTCGCCGCGGTTTATAAGGGCCAAAGGAAGATGCGCCAGGCCCTCCTTTGAACCGATAAGCGTCAGTATCTCGGTTTCAGGGTTTAGTTTTATGCCGTGGCGTTTCTTGTGCCACCCGGCTATCGCCTGCCGAAGGCGCAGGGTGCCGCGGCCCTGCGGGTAACTGTGATTTGCCGGCTTGAGCACCTCTTTTGCCGCGAATCTGGCTATGGGCGCGGGAGTGGGTAGATCCGGGTCGCCTACCGCGAGAGAGATGACATCCTTCCCCTGTTTCACAGCGATCTGCCTTTTCTTATCCAGGTCACGGAATAGGTATGGAGGGAATTCGCCCGGCTTTTTTCCTAAGGCGGGTTTTTTCATATATTTTGAAGGCCAAGAAGATCGAAATAGTCATAAAGGCCGGGTTTCTGATCTTTAAGCCAGAGCGCCGCTCGAACGGCTCCTTCAGCGAAGACATCTCTTGCGTGTGCGCGGTGGGTCAACTCCACCCGCTCATGCGGGCCGGCGTAAAGGATTGTGTGCTCACCGATTATGTCGCCGGCGCGCACGCTGGTGACCGGAACCTCACCTTTAAAAACCTCTTGTATAGATTTCTTGTATTTAAGAGCGGTGCCGGAGGGTGCGTCTTTTTTTAATTTATGATGGGTTTCGCTGATGCATATGTCAAAGTCCGGCAACTTGGCCGCTATCAGGCGCGCTACGGCGATAGTTAGATTCACCGCCGGGCTCATGTTGGGTGAGAGGAATACGGGAGTGGATCGCGAATATTTTTTTATAAGCGCCAGCTGACCAATCGAGAAACCGGTGGTGCCTATGACCAGCGGTTTTTTATGTCTCGCGCATATATTCGCGTGGGTGACGCCGGCCGCGGGGGTTGTAAAATCTATTACAGCGTCGCAGGATTTTAGGGCGGATTCTATGGCGAACCTTATATCCGCGCCGGCGGAGCCTTTCAAATCTAAAGCGCCGGCTAAAACACAGTGATGACTGTGCCGGAGTTTTTCAACTATCTTGACCCCCATCCTTCCGGCGGAGCCAAGCACCAAGATGGCGGTTTTTGAAGCGCTCATACATGTAATTATATTCATTTAACCGCCGTATGACAAACTGGGGTAAGGGTTCAGGGGTCAGGGTATAGGGTGACGTACCATTACAGCTCTCCCCGGCCCCGCCGCCGGCAAGCATTGCCCCGGTTGAAATAATTTTGCTATCGTTTAATATAATGATTTACATATTGGCCGGCGTCATAACCGTACTTCTGGGTTTTATCGGCTACCTGCTCAAGAAGCTTTACGCTCTAAAGCTTGATAAACCTGACTCCGGGACGGAAAAGCTGGATTCCTCCCTCAAGAACACCTGGAACAAATTTGACGAGTTGCTCACCAGTCTCCTTACCATCCATGAGATCGGAATCGTCAACGCAGGCTCCATAAAGAAAGAGGAGTTTTTTCAGACGGTGGTCGAAAGCGCCTGCGAGCTGATACATTCCGTCAGAGGATCGCTGATGGTCTTTGATGCGCATACGGAAGAACTTAATATTGTGGCCTCAAAGAATATTTCCAAGGAAGTGATAGCGGTTACCCGCCTTAAACCTGGTCAGGGGATAGGTGGTCGCGCGTTTGAGACCGGCGAGACCATATTCGTCACAGATCCCGAGCAGAACGTTCAATACAAGGATTTTATCGGTTTAGAAGAGCAGAAAGAGCCGTTTATTGCCATTCCACTGAAGGTTAAAGACAAGGCGTTCGGCGTTTTGAATCTCCATCTGCCCAGAGAAAAGGAATTGTTTACAGATTATGATCTTAAGTTCCTTACACTGCTTGCCGGCGAGGCGGCCATAACTCTGGAGAACATTAAACTGTATGAAAGCATCGAGAATTTCTATCTGGAGATGGTGCAGACTCTGGCGCGCGTAATTGACGCCAAGGACGCTTACACGGGCGACCACGCCGGTCGCGCACGCCATAAAGCCAGGGCGCTCGCCGAAGAGCTGCACATGCCAGAACAGATGATAAAATATGTGGAATATGCCGCCCTTCTGCATGACATCGGAAAGATAGGCATAGACGGCGCGATACTCTCAAAGCCCGGCCGCTTGACCGATGCGGAGTACCTGGAGATCAAGAAGCATCCGGCCATTGGTTACCAGATCCTTTCCCCCATTCATTTCCTGGGTCCGGTGTCTCAAATGGTTCTATACCATCAGGAGTGGTACAACGGTATGGGTTATCCGGAAGGACTAAAGGGCGAAGAAATACCTCTGGGCGCCAGAATCGTTGCAACCATAGACGCCTGGGACGCCATGATGAGCGACCGGCCCTATCACAAAGCTCTTAATCACGATATCGGTGTCGCAGAGATGACTAAGGGTGCCGGTAAACAATTCGATCCCAAGGTAGTGGACGCATTTCTAAAGCTTGAGAACAGGGAATGGGAGGAACCCAAACAAGGGTAGAGGGTACAGGGTGGAGGGTAACCTTGGCCCCGGTGCCTTTTTATGCTTACCATAGTCCCCACCCCTTTAGGAAACCTTGAAGATATAACAGTGCGCGCGCTTAAAGCGCTGCGCGCTGTCGATCTGGTGTTGTGCGAAGACACCAGACGCACGGCCAAATTGATGGCCCGTTACGCTATTGTTAAAAAACTAGTCCGCTACAACGAACATGATGAACGATCTATAGCGGAAGCCGCTGGTTTTTTACGCCAGGGTAAACATGTCGCGCTTGTTTCCGACGGCGGCACGCCCTGCATTTCCGACCCTGGTAGAAAGCTTGTGGCCATTGCCCGTGCCGAGGGAGTCGCTATTACCTCTCTCCCGGGACCTTCCGCCGTTATTGCGGCGGCCGCCGGATCGGGTTTCCCCGCGGATTCTTTTGTTTTCCTGGGTTTCCTGCCGCGTCCGCGCGGCAAGATCGTAAAAGCGCTTAAAAAAGCTTTTGAACTTGAAAGGACGGTCATTCTTTACGAGTCGCCTTTCAGAATAAAGAAATTTATAGACCTCGTCTGCGAAGAGTTCGGTCCGGACGCTGAAATCGTAATAGCACGCGAGCTGACTAAAATCTATGAAGAATGGCTTAAAGGGACTGCCGCAGAGCTGCGGGGCAAGCTATCCGGGGTCAAAGAGGTTAAAGGCGAAATAGTGGTAATGCTGCGGTTGCCTTCTTTTATGGAGGACGATAATAAAAAGGGCGGATCCGGGGCCATGACGGTGATGTTTGTCTGCATGGGTAATACCTGCCGAAGCGTGATGGCCCAGTATTACGCGACCAAAGCTGCCGCGGACCGGGAACTTGACCTGAAATTTACATCCAGCGGCCTGTCCGCTGAGAGCGCTATGCCGGCGCCGCCAATAGTTAAAGAGTTGCTGATAAAAGAGGGCGCCCCGGAATTTGATCATACACCGCTCCGGATCACCGCGAAGAATGTGAAAGAGGCAGGACTTATACTCGTTATGACGCACGCGCATAAAGCGGCTATTCTTGATAAATTCCCCGCCGCTTTTGACAAGACTTATACGCTTCAGGAATACGCCGGTTTTGGGCATAGCGACGTGGACGACCCATACGGGCGGGACGAGAAATTTTATTTTGAGACTTTCCGCCTGATAAAGAAGTCGGTGGATGGTATGTTGGAGAAACTAAATAAGAAGCATTGTTTGTAAAGGCGACAGGTGGTGGAGGACGTGGTAAGGATTGGTGTAAGGTCTAAAAAGCTGGCGTTTGATCCTTACAGCTTAATCTTTAATTCTTGCGCTTAGGAGAAACCCATGTACGAAGAAATTAAAAAGAACGATCCGCAACTTTATAAAGCCGTTAAAGGCGAGGTTCTCAGGCAGCAGAACAATCTGGAGCTTATCGCTTCGGAGAATTATACTTCCAAGGCAGTGCTTGAGGCTCTCGGGTCGGTGCTGACCAATAAATACGCCGAAGGGTACCCCGGCAAACGATATTATGGCGGCTGCGAGTATGTGGACATAGCTGAAAAACTTGCTATAGACCGCGCCAAACAACTTTTCGGAGCCGAACACGCCAACGTTCAACCCCATTCCGGCACGCAGGCAAATATCACGGCCTATCTCTCCCTTATCAACCCCGGCGACACCGTTATGGGGCTCAATCTTTCCCACGGCGGACACCTGTCCCACGGGCACCCCCTTAATTTCTCCGGCCGCTATTTTAAGATAGTCACAATGAATGTTCACAAGGACACTGAATTGCTTGACTACGACGAGGCCGCCAAACTCATAGAGAAAGAGAGGCCTAAACTTATTATGGCCGGAGCCTCCAACTATTCCAGGATATGGGACTGGAAGCGCCTAAAAAGGATGGCCGACGAGTGGAAAGCTTTCCTTGTCACTGATATAGCGCATTATGCCGGTCTCATCGCGGCCGGGGTTTACCCCTCCCCGGTGGAATACGCCGACGTAGTAACCACAACCACGCATAAGACCCTTCGAGGGCCCCGCGGCGGTCTTATACTCTCAAAGGCGCCGTACGCAAGAGTCATAGACCGCACTAATTTCCCCGGCAATCAGGGAGGCCCGCTGATGCACTCCATCGCCGGCAAAGCCATTTGCTTCAAAGAGGCCCTGTCTCCCGCGTTCAGGGAGTATCAGAAACAAGTGGTCAAAAACGCAAGAAAGCTGGCCCGCGAGCTGCAGGCCCGCGGTTACCGGATAGTGGCCGGCGGTACCGATTGTCATCTGATGAGCGTGGACCTGCGCGCCAAGAATGTGACCGGCAAAGAAGCCGAGATCGCACTGGATAAGGCCGGTATGACCGTAAATAAGAACACGATCCCCTACGACCCCCAGCCGCCCATGGTTACCAGCGGAATCCGGATCGGTACACCGGCGGTAACGACCCGCGGCATGAAAGACAGGGATATGTCCGCCATCGCCGACTTCATGGATGACGCTATAAAACACAAGAATGACGATCAGGCTCTTAAAGGAATAGCCGGGCGGGTAAAGGATTTATGTTCCAAATTCCCGATGTATCCCGGCTTCGAGAGCTGATCTGCAGAAAAGGCCGTGTTTTAAGGCTTTAATTATTATAAAATCTTAATAAGTAGGGGAAGTCGGCTTTTAGCCCTCTACCTGCACGGATCTATTTGAGTTTTTTGAGGAGATATGATGATCAGTAAGCCGGTGACCGCGGTAGCTGTGATCGGGGGAAGCGGGTTGTACGCTATGCAGGAGCTTAAGGGGATCAGGGAAATAAAGGTTAAAACCCCGTTCGGCGATCCCTCTGACGCTGTTATATGCGGAACCCTTTCCGGCATTCCGGTGGCTTTTCTGCCCCGCCACGGCCGCAAACACGCTATTCTGCCAGGGGAAATCAATCATCGCGCCAATATGTGGGCGCTCAAATCCCTGGGTGTAAAGAGCATAATTTCGGTTAGCGCCGTGGGGTCTCTGAAGGCTGCGCTGGCTCCCGCCCATTTTGTGTTCCCGGACCAATTTATGGATGAGACCAAGGGCCGCGTTTCCACCTTTTTCGGCCGCGGTATAGTCGGGCACGTTCCCCTGGCCGAGCCCTTCTGTATGGCGCTGTCTGAAATTATGCATAAAGAGTCCGTGAAGCTGGGCATCAAATCCCATTTAGGCGGCACTTACGTCTGCATGGAGGGGCCGGGATTTTCCACTAAAGCCGAATCCTATTTTCACAGGAAGATGGGTTTCTCCATCATAGGGATGACCGTGGCCACCGAAGCCAAACTCGCCCGCGAAGCCGGCTTCCATTACTCCCCTGTTTCTTTGGTCACCGATTATGACTGCTGGAAAGAGGGTGAGGAGGTGGATCAGGAAAAAGTGACGGGCACCCTCAGAAAGAACATTGAAAACATCAGGCGGCTGCTTGTGAAGGTTGTTCCCATGACCGGAAAGGCCGGCTGCCATAATCATTGCCCGGATTTCGTAAAAACTTCCGTGCTTACGCATAAGGAAAATTTTCCGCCTAAACTTTATAAAGCGCTTAAACCTCTTATAGGTTGAACTTATGAAAAAAGAAGCCAAAAACCGCAGCAGAAAGGCCCGGATAAATTCTGTCCGCAAGAAGCTTATAGAGGCGGCTAAGAACGCCCAGAAGAATTCATACTCCCCGTATTCACGCTATCCGGTGGGAGCCGCCGTTCTGGCCGAATCCGGCAGGATATATTCCGGATGCAATGTCGAGAACGCCTCGTTCGGCCTGGCCTGCTGCGCGGAGCGTGTGGCCATCTTTAAAGCCGTCAGCCATGGCGAAAAAAAATTATGCGCCGTGTGCGTTACGGCGAAGTCGGCCAAACCCTGCGGTGCCTGCCGGCAGGTTATAATAGAGTTCGCGCTAAAGGATGCGGAAATTATATGCGTGGATTGGGAACCGCTTGAAAAGAAGGAAAAGATTACATATACCCGGGCTTCAAGGCTCTTGCCCAAACCCTTCAATCCTTCGGAAGCGGGGCTGTGAGTGAAGTCGTAAGTGGTAAGGATTAAGGCCTAAGCGGTGTGAGTATATCGGCAAGGCGCAATATTTTGAAACTTAATCCGTAAACGTTTTAAAAACGGAGGTATCATGGATGTTAAGACTCTTAGCAAGATAACCAAATGGATGGAATCCACGGATCTGGAAGAGATAACCTGGAAGAATGGAGGGGAGAAGATCAGTCTCAAAGTTAACAATTCCCCCGAGTCCCACAGCAAATTCTCCTCTACCATCGAGCCGGTGGCGTCTCCCTCGATAGGGATCTTCCGCTTTGCGCGCCCCGGAAAAGCGCATAACCTCAAAGAGGGAATGGCCGTTAAGAAAGGGGCTGAGTTGGGAGTGGTTGAAGTGGCGAAAGATTTCAAACCGGTCATCGCTCCGATAGGCGGGTGTCTTAAAATTATTTCCGTTGAAGATGGAAAGATTGTTGAATACGGACAACCCCTATTCTTCATCGAGCCCAGGTAAAAAAGGTGTACGGAAGATGGGTTGGGGGTATCGTTTAAAAATTTATATTTCTGCATTCCCCTGCGTCCCACATTATGTCTCAAAAATCCGCCGTCATAAAATGCCAGAAATGCGGGCAGGTGTCCAATATAATAAGCGATACCTGTATCCGGTGCGGCTTCAGGCTTGAGAAGATCTGCGGCGACTGCGGCTTTTCAAACGAGGTGGAGAAGAATTACTGCGATCAGTGCGGCGTGCTGCTGACGCTTAAAGCCGGGCGCTTCGGTGCGGCCGGCGATAATATGGTCAGGCCCGCCCCCCCCCAAGACAAAACCATCGCCCCAAAGGCAAACACCAAATTTCAATTCGAAATGCAGCCGATACAGGACACAGTGGCCGAAAAAGAGGCTTCTTTCAGGAGTCGCCCGCCGGTCAAGGATCCAGCCGCTCCGGTTTTGGCCCCTGCCGCGCAGCAGGCTCCGGTTATTGCTATTCCCCCCAAGACTGACAAAATACAACTGACTTCCCGCATTTCCTTTTCCTCCAGAAAAATTTATGGCGCACTTGTAATCGCCGGGTTATTGGCTGTTCTTGGTTTTTTATTGTGGCTGATAGCGGCGCCGCATATGTCCAAATTTTCGCTCAAGATGGCCGCTAATAACTATCTTAAAAAGCTGTCTACCGGCCGGTATGAAGAAGCTTACGCGATGCTTTCCACCAACTCCAAGTCGGCCTGCTCAATGAAGGACTACGTCGATTACAGTAAACAGTATTACGATAATGTCCCGCCTTGGAAGTTTAGCGATGTAGGTGTGTTTGCTATGGAGGCGGAGGCCGCCATGGTGCGCTATCAGTTGAAGGTGGGTACGGAGCCATGGCGCACCGATTACATCTCTTTTGTCAAAGAACACAATAATTGGACGCGGCCGTACATTTGGATGCTTTTTGAACCCATAGACACTGCCATCGCCAAACAGAATTATCCCCAGGCGCTGTTCCTGGCGCAGAAGCTGTACCTCACCGACCCGATGGACCCCCGCAGTTTCGGTTACCTGTGTGCATCCGAGTTCTTTATGGGGCTTTACGAAGAGGCGGCCGATTCCTGCAGGAAGACCGTAGTTTCCGCCGCTACTTATCCTGTTGGATTCACCGCAGAGGAAATTTTCTGGTTCAAGTTTTATCACGCCGACAGCCTGCGATTCGTGCGGAAGCTGGAGCTGGCGCTGGACGCATATGCTGAACTGCTTAAATCCGGGATCGGATCCCCGAGAGACCAGTGCAACCTGTTGCTGAGCCGGGCCGACACTTACGTGAAACTTAAAAAATACGATTCCGCCCTGGACGATATGCTTAAGGCCGATGGCGTGTGCACGGATGAGCCGAACCGCGCCGAGGTGGTCAGGCGCATGAGATTTATGAACGGCGAAGCGCGCGCTGACGCTATACTCTTTGCCCAGCAGACAAGGTCCAGAGCCGATCTGCCCCCCTTCGGCGAATTAAGGCGTAAAGCGCTGGATTCCATAGCCGCCCGGCTCGGTCCCAAAAATATGCGGTACATGCCGAAAGATAACTGGGTGGCCGCTCATCTGTCCGGCCCGGAATACCGCGTAGTGCTTTGGCAGGAGGGGTTAAATCCCAATACGCGGCAAAAAGATATTAAAAGCGTGTATGCGTTCATGGTTAACCTGTGGACAGGTGTTATTATCAGGCTTGAGGAAGGGGTGCGGCCTCAGCGAAAGGCGGCTGCACGGCAAAGTGATTAGGCTTTGCGGATTAAAAGTCAGATTTCAAAACTTACCGCTTTCAGGTCAATCCTTATAAATTTAATCCGCGGTCATTTGGGAGGCTATTAGTTATGTTTAAGAAGATATTGGTTGCAAATCGCGGCGAGATCGCCATCAGGGTTATACGCACTTTAAAGGAAATGGGTATTAAATCCGTGGCCGTTTATTCCGAGGCCGATCGTTCCTGCCTGCATGTGAGAGAAGCCGATGAAGCTGTATGCATCGGGCCGGCCATGGCCAGGGAAAGCTATCTGAACATCTCCGCTATAATATCCGCCGCTAAGGTGACGGGCTCTGAGGCGGTCCATCCCGGCTACGGGTTCTTGTCTGAAAATCCGGTCTTTTCAGCCGCCTGCGCGGAGAACGGCATGGTTTTTATAGGTCCGAGCCCAAAAGCGATAGAGATGCTGGGACACAAATCCAGCGCCCGCAAGATAGCCGTTAAAGGCGGCATACCGGTCACCCCGGGCACCAAAGACTGCGTCACCAAAGATTTCTTAAAAGAGGCCGAGCAGATCGGCTTTCCTATCATGATAAAGGCCGCGGCCGGCGGCGGAGGGAAAGGGATACGTATTGTCCGGGAAAAGGGGCAGCTTGACCACGAATTTAATATGGCCTCTTCTGAGGCCCGGTCGGCGTTCAATAACGGAGACGTTTATTTTGAAAAATACATAGAGAATCCACGGCACGTTGAAGTGCAGTTCGCCCGTGATTCCAAGGGTAACGCCGTAGCTTTTCCGGAGCGCGATTGCTCCATACAGCGCCGGCATCAGAAACTGGTGGAGGAGTCGCCCTCTCCCGCCGTTAACCAGAAACTGCGCGACAAACTTGAGGAGGCCGCCATCAGTCTCGCCGACACCGCCAATTATGTCGGAGTTGGCACTGTGGAATTCCTGATGGATCAGGAAAAGAAATTTTATTTTATGGAAGTTAACACCCGCCTGCAAGTTGAGCATCCCGTGACAGAAACTATAACCCGGACAGACCTGGTCAGGGAACAAATCCTGATAGCGGCAGGCGAAAAGCTCAGCCTGTCACGTTCCCGGGCGTCCGCGTTCGACGGTCACGCTATAGAATACCGTATCAACGCCGAAGATTTTTCCAGGAATTTCGCGCCTTCGGTGGGCCGCATAGAGGAATGGGTCGCTCCCGGAGGGCCCGGCATCAGGCTGGATACCCATATGTATCAGGGATACAAACTTCCGATTTATTACGACAGCATGTTGGCTAAACTGATCGTGTGGGGCTCTGATCGAGCCGCCGCCATTGCCCGCTCCAGACGCGCCTTGGGCGAGTTCAAGGTCAGTGGCATAGCAACTACTATCGATTTGCACAAGATGATCGTAGAGTCCTCTGAATTTCAGGCCGGGACCGTTGACACCGGCTTTATGGAAAGGCTGTTAAAACAGGGATGATAAGTGGCAGGCGTTTGAATTTTGCTATTTAATGCTTAATTCATGATTCTCATTAACTATGACCACAAAACATAAAATCGTGACCTTGAAAAGGGCTCTGGCCGCCAGGGGAAAAGCCGCTGCGGCCGGAAAAAAAACAGTTTTCACCAACGGGTGCTTTGATATTATTCATTCCGGGCATGTCTGGCTGCTGGAAAAAGCCCGGTCATTCGGCGATACGCTTATAGTGGGCCTGAACTCCGATGCGTCCGTCCGCAGGTTAAAAGGCCCTTCCAGGCCGCTTAACAGCCTCAATGACAGGGCCAGGGTGCTGGCGTCGCTAGAAGCCGTGGATATGGTCGTACCCTTTACCGCTGACACGCCTTACGAGCTTATAAGGGCTCTGAGGCCGGACATTCTGGTCAAAGGTTCTGATTACGCGCACGGGGAGATCGTCGGCAGGGAATTTTCCGGCCGGACTGTCAGGGTTTCTCTGGTCAAGGGGCGGTCTACGACCGGGCTTATAAAGAAGATGGGCGCAAAAAAGAGGATTGCAAGACCATAAGATCAGAGGATTGTCCGGCATAAGAGCCTCCTTGCGGCCAATCCTCTTCTTTTTAGGCTTTTTTCCTATGATTGGCCCCCTAAATTTAATAAAATAGGGATGATGGTTGGGCGCTTGTATCAAGGATTAAAAGCAGAGCGTAAGGCTTCCGGCGTTTCACGCTTTAATTCTTGATCCCCGAATTTGCTATTGAGGTAAAAATGAAAGATATATTTGAAAAATGCAGGAACTTCCATTTCGCTAAACAGCTTATGGCGGCCGGCATATATCCATACTTTAAAGAGCTCTCCTCCGAGCAGGCTCCCGAGGTGACCATCCAGGGCAGGAAATTTATAATGTTCGGTTCCAACAACTACCTTGGCCTCGCCAACGATCCCAGAATGAAGAAGGCGGCGATAGACGCCGTGAATAAGTTCGGCACGGGTGTCGCCGGATCCAGATTTTTAAACGGGAACACTATTCTTCACACTGAGCTGGAGCGCAAGCTGGCCGCGTTCAAATGTCGGGAGGCTGCGCTGGTATACGCGACAGGCTATCAGATGAATCTTGGAGTGGTTTCGGCGCTTGTCGGGAAGGGTGATATCGTTATAGTGGATAAATTGGACCATGCCAGCATTCTGGACGGTTGCCGGCTTTCCGGCGGAGAGATACGCCGCTACAAGCACAATAATACCGAAGACCTTGAGCGGGTTCTTAAAGAAGCGGGCCCCAAGCACGGTAAGCTTGTGATAGTGGACGGGGTTTTCTCCATGGAGGGCGACATAGCCCCGGTTCCGGAAATATCCAGGCTTTGCAAGAAATACGGCGCCAGGTTGATGGTGGATGATGCTCACGCGACCGGAGTGCTGGGTCCCCGGGGCCGCGGTACCTGCGAACATTTCGGCCTTACTAACAAAGACGTGGATATAGTGGTCGGGACCTGTTCCAAATCTTTTGCCTCCATCGGCGGCTTCGCCGTGGGCGACGCGGAACTTATGCATTATATTCAGCACCTCTCCCGCTCCATGATCTTTTCCGCCGCCCTGCCGCCGGCCTCCGTTGCGGCCATTTCTAAAGCCATAGACATTATCGAGAGTGAACCGCAGCGCATTAAAAAGCTCTGGGACAATTCCAGGTACCTGATGGCGCGCTTCAAAGCTATGGGCTGCAATACCGGAGAGACCCAGACACCTATTATCCCTGTCCTTATAGGCGATAATATGAAAACATTCGCTCTCTGGAAAGCGCTATACGATAAAGGTATCTTTACCAACCCCGTAGTAAGCCCCGCTGTCCCCCCTAAACGCTCGCTTCTGCGCGTGGTCGTGACGGCCACGCATACCAGGGCGCACCTTGACCGCGCCCTGAATATTTTTGAGGACTGTTATAAAAAGGTCTTTAAAAAAAAGGCTCCTGTTCTTACAAGATAACATGCCGGTAGAAATAAAAGAAATTGAGGAAAGCGCCATCGGCGCTTTTGTGGAATTCCCTTATAACCTTTTCAAGGGCCATCCTTATTGGGTAGGAGAGCTAAAAAAGGATGTCCACCACCTGCTGGGGCTGGGCCATCCTTTCTGGCGTCACGGTGAACGCCGGCTTTTTATGGCTTACAGGGAAGGCCGGCCGGTCGGCCGTATCGCGGCCGTTATAAACAGCAAGCATAACGCTTTTCATAACGAGAAGTGCGGTTTTTTCGGATTTTTCGACTGCATGGATGACGGTGAAGCCTCCGCGGGCCTGTTTGACGCGGCGCTTAAATGGATCAAGGCTAAGGGGATGGATAAAGTCCGCGGACCGGTAAATCCCTCCACCAACGAATCCTGCGGCCTGCTCGTTCATGGTTTCGACTCTCCTCCCATGGTTATGATGCCGTATAATCCGCCGTATTACGCTGATCTCATTGCCGCGTCCGGTTTCGCCAAGGTTAAGGATCTTTACGCCTTTCAGGCGTACACCAGGGATGGTTTTCCAGAAAGGCTGGATAAGATAGTGCGGCGGATGACCCGTGCTGGAAACATCCAGGTGGAGCTGGTGGATATAAAGCGCATAGATAAGGCCCTGGCCGACCTGAAAGATATTTATAACGCCGCCTGGGATAATAATTGGGGCTTTGTGCCTATGACAAACGAGGAGATGGATGAGATGGCCCGGTCCCTCAAGCCGCTTCTCAAACCCGAATACCTGTATTTCGTTAAAGTGGACGGCCGACCGGCCGGTTTCGTTCTTCTCCTGCCAGATTTCAACGCCGCTCTCAAGGTGGTCAACGGTGCCCTTAATCCCCTTAATATCCTTCCGTTTCTTTATAAAATGTTTTCCAGGATCAATCGCGGCCGGTTGCTGGCTTTAGGCGTAAAAAAAGAATTCAGGGGCCGCGGGCTGGAACTTCTTCTTATCAAGCAGGCTTTGGCGTCAGTAGTGAAGATGGGGTGGGAATACGGCGATCTGTCCTGGACGCTGGAGGATAATGATTTGATCAATAACGTTATCCTGGCGGTAGGCGCCAAGGTCTACAAAAAGTTCCGCATCTACGAAAAAGAAATATAAATTAAAAACGCCGCGCGCTAAAAGCCGCGGCGTTCGCTATTGGAAGTAGGCTGGTGGTCCTCAGGGCTTGCCTTTAAAACTTTTCGCTGTCTTTTCAAACACCGGCAGATTTTCAACAAACGCGGCCGTGGGCGCCGAGAATTTAAGCACATAAAAACCCGCTTTAGCCGGAAGGACATATATTTTGTCCTTCCTCTGCTCGCTCTCTTCGGATTTGCTTTCAGGGTGCAGGTAGGTCATTTTGGTGCGTGATAATTCGAAAGCTTTCCGTCCGTTGAGCTTTATTTTTTTGACCGGATCGTAGTTTTCTCTTTCGCTTTTGGTTTCTCCCAGGATATTCTGCGAGTTGCTCTCGATAAAGTCTTCATAGCCGCTAAAGTCCGGGTTGTCTTTGGAATAATATGAAACCCGGATGGTCGCGGGAGACTTGGCCGACCGTGGCGCCAGGAACTCTATCTCGTATATTTCATATTTTTCATCCCTGTCCTTTTCTCTCACCATGCTCCACCCTTCAGGAGCGCCGCAGGAAAAATAGTTATTATCCATGGTGTATGTCTTGAGCTGCCGGGCAGCGGGCCTGGCGGTTCCCCCGGCCGCCGCTAAAGCGGCCGCAATGGAAAAGGCTGTTAATACGAGAAGGAATGTTTTCATAATGCCGGGGGAGCTCCTTTTTTGGCGGCCGAGCCGGTCTTTTTGCTCTTGAGCGCCTTGCGGATATCGCTGTCCGAAGCTTCGTAGCTGTCTTTGTAGGGCGCCAGATCGGCCATATCTTTACGGAGTTTTTCAAGCGCGGGCGTGGAGATCTCTCCGGCTGTGCCGGCCAGTTCAGCGGGAGTCATCTCCAGCGCTTCCGTCAGACTGCGGGCGGAAGAATCGAAAGAGGTTTTTTCAGCCTGGCTCATGCCCGCTCTGCGATCTAATTCCACTGTCACGGCGTCAAGTATCTGTGAAGAGGCGGCATCGATGGACGGCAATCCCGAGAAATAACGCTGGCGCACGGTCGAGGCGAATTGTTTGGATCCGGAGTCTTTGAATTCGGTGGCGATTTCCAGGCGTTTTGAAGCATAGTCAGAGAAAGCGCGGCTGTCTTTCAATATCTTTTTAAATTCCGGATCTTTTTTTGTTTTTTCACTGGTGTATAAGCCTTCCAGTGACATGGCCTCTATCTCGCTTTCCTGCACACGGGGATTATATAGTCCCTGCTTTTTAGTCCGGACATCCCGCATCTGGGGCCCGGCTTCATAGACCACAAGAGGTGAGATATACTTTGCAACTTCCTGGAGCTGTTCCTTGCTTTTCATCAGGGAATCGGCGGTGTACCCCTTCATGCGCATATATTGCTGTATGGTTTCCGAATCCAGCAGGATCTTCCCGGAGGCGGAGTCGTAGCGGGAATAGGCGCCGTCGCACGGGCGCACGGCTATATCCAATTTCGCCTCTTTGGAGTAAAAAGCGAGAACCTTCGCACCGGTCTTGGTTCCGGCTAACTCCTTTGAGACCGCCGTGTTGAGCATGGTTCCCAGTATCTCCCGCTGTTGTGACGGCAGCGCTTCCTTTGGCCGGGAACTCCTCGCCGCGTTGATCTGCGCCTTAAGTTCCGGGTTCACCGCGATATTGCTGCCGTCAAAAAAATTGCCGAGCAGGTACACCTGGTCGGAAAGACTCTTGCCGGAAAGCTTTGCCAGTTGTGCCGGAGTTAGTGCCCCGGAATTTATGGTCTTTTCTACCGCTGCCGCCAGAGACATTTCCTTTTTCATGGCGGCCACCGCGGCGTCATTGTAGCCCATGAACTTGGGGTCTTGCTTCATTAGCTGTGCTATTACGGCGTTGCGCTCTTTGAGGGTCCAAGTCTGCCAGTCTGTTTTTGTTACATTAACCGTGGGGTTCCAACGGACGGATCTTGTGTCGGTCATGGTGCCGAACACCACCTCCCACTTTCTGATGGCTTTTTTCAGGACCTCGGTTTTATCTTCCGGGTATTGGGGCTGGTGTTTAGCCAGCCAGGAAAGTATTTTTTCCGGTTCCGGTCCCACTCCGACCTTGGATAAGGGGCTTCCCGCGTCCATGCGTATGGTGAGTGTCCTGTTGAGACTGTTTATTTTTGAGTCGTCCCAATTCATGGCCAGAAGTTCTTTAAGGTCTTTTAGCGCCTCTGCCATGGCTTTAAGAGACGCTTCTTTCTGCGGATCGGTGGCGGCCAAGGCGTTAATAAGGTCAGTGTCCTTTAAAAAGTCATTGGCGGCAACCGGATCTCCGCTGGAAATAGCGGTTTCGTATGCGGCCAGGCGCGACTCCTGTTTGGTATTAAGGAGCCCGGTCTCCTCGGGAGTCGGAAGGCTGTTCTGTAGGCCGGGGATCGGCGGAATGGTTGCAATGCCGTCGTTTTGACACTGTCCGGTAGCCAGGACCCCGCAAAGCAACAGCCCGGCCATCATTGTGGCCAGGGTTGACTTGCCGGCGGAGCTTGGACTTGACATATATTTTGCGGCTATTTAAGCCGTTCCTCCATCATGAGTTTTATCAAATCGTCCCAGAGAGAATCAGCAGCGAAGGCGAATTTTTCGTAATTGGCCGAATCATAGCGGAGGTCCGGAATGTATATGGCCAACCCACGGGCCTTGGGTGCCATTGCGGTTTTGCGGATAATAAGGTCGCTGGCGATATACTCCTTGAGGGCCGATCCGGCTGTAACGGCTGCAGTGCCGTCCGGCAATATGCGCCCCACATATGAGAGGTAGTCGTACAGGTCTTTAGAGTCGTTCCGTTTAGGTCGCTGGTTCGGGAAATCATAAATACGATTGACCGTGCTTGCCGCGGAGGCGACTTTAAACGCTTCGGTGTCGGATGTAACGATCTGCACCCAGTCATTTAACAGGTTTATGAATCCCGGCAGAGCCGAGGTTCTGAGCGCTGAGAGTGTGGCCTTCGGGTCGGAAGAATAGTGCGTGCCGTAAGCGTCCACAATGACCTTGCCCAGGCCCTCGTCCGACATGCCGGGGTTGGCGACCAGCGGCGCCAGTATTTTATCGTAAGGATAGCCGTCTCCTGGTATAACCTCTTCGGAACCTACGATAACTGAAACTGAATCCTTCAGCTCATAGGTCACTTCAGCCATCTGCATGAGGCAGGCATCCGTGGCAAAAATATCTACCTTATGGCCCAACGTCCCCTGTATTTGCGACATTGCCCGGCCCAGCTGGTCGACTTCCATATGGTTGCCGCTGACATCGTCCCAGGCAATGCCTGCGCGCCCACCTCCGTGGTTCCATAAGATAATGGCCACCTTTTTGGCCGGGAACTGGCGGATATTGCGTTGCGCGAACCGGACGAAGTGGGCCGAGCTGCCCATATCCGTGTCATTGGAAGGGTATATCACCGGGGAGGTTATAACGTCCGGAAGATTGTCCTTTTTTATCAGGATAGTCTTGGAGCCGCGCTGGAATTTAATATTGTTCGAGGAAGAGTCCGCGCCGAGTATGCCGAACTCGGTAACTACGGCGACCTGGTCGGTGGAGCCGACCTTCTCCATGGCGTTTATGTTTTTATCCGCGAAGCCGGCTATGCCCAGGTTGTTAATGCCGTCTATAAATATGAGGATGAGCCATTCGCGCTGCGCTGCCGGGGCCGCAGCGGAAATCTCAGCGGCCGCGGGGACAGGCTCCGCGATGTTAGCCGATTCGGCTCTTATCTCCGCCACTCCGGCAGAGAGGCGCTCAAAAGAAATATCCTGCGCCTTGATGTTCACCATCAGCGCGGCAAGCGCGGCAACTGCTATTATCAGGATGTTCCGTTTCATATCTTTGTGTCCTTGATCAGCCTCTAAATATAGTATCGCTCAAACAACCCCTGGTTTCAAAGGCCCTTGGGCCTATGGGTCAATAGGGCTTTGGGCCTACATCCAGCTCTTGGTTTTGTGAGAATCACAGGGGAAACCGCAAAAACAAGCGCTCAGATAGTATAGCAGACCGGGTTGACTTGTCAAGGCGTATATTTCTTAAATACCAGACAGGCGTTATTGGAGCCAAAACCGAAGGAATTGGAAAGAACTATGTTTAACGCGGCTTTGCGGGGAGTTTGGGGAACATAATCCAGGTCGCATTCCGGATCCGGGTTCTCGTAATTGATGGTGGGAGGGATTGTTTGATTCTCTATGGCCAGGCTGCATACAACCGCCTCGATCGCTCCGGCCGCTCCGATCGTATGGCCGATCATGGATTTTGTTGAGGAGATGGCTACCTTGCGCGCGTGCTCCCCAAAAACTTCTTTAATGGCCAGAGTTTCCGTCTTATCATTCAAAGTGGTGGATGTGCCATGCGCATTGATGTAGTCTACGTCGTTCGGTGAAACTTGCGCGTCTGTTAAAGCATCCCTCATTGCTCGTGAAACATCCTTTCCGCTCGGATCGGGGATTACCATATGGTAGGCGCCGGAGTTGGCGGCATAGCCGGCCACTTCCGCGTAGATGTGCGCCTCTCTTTTAAGCGCATGCTCAAGTTCTTCCAAAACCAGCGCAGCGGCACCTTCGGCCAGGACAAATCCGTCCCGGTCGCGGTCAAATGGCCGGCTTGCCTTCTCCGGATCGGAATTTCTTTTAGAAATGGCTCTTAAAGCGTCGTATGCGCCGAATGTGAATTCTGTTACCGGGGCTTCAGCTCCGCCGGTCAGGATCAGATCCGCGTAACCGTCCTGAATTTTTCTAAACGACTCCCCTACCGCGTTGCTTCCTGAAGCGCAGGCGTTGGATATGACAAAGTTCTGGCCCTGGAGTCCGAAATAAATGGCGATATGAAACCCTACGGCATTGGGCGTTATGCATGGAACGCAAAAGGGGTTGAGTCTGTGAGAGCCTTTCTCGTAGCCCTTAAGGATCTGCTCCTCGTGATACATTACGCCGCCTAAGCCGGAGCCAAAAATCACTCCGAACCGGGCGCGGTCCTCTTTTTCCAGATCAATTTTGCTGTCGGCCAGACACTGCTTGGCCGCAACCAGGCCCAGATGCGCGAATCTGTCAGAGCGCCTGACAAGATTAGCGTCAAGATGATCTAAAGCGTTAAAATTCTTGATCATTCCCGCGATTTTGGAACCATGTCTGGAGGTGTCAAAAGTTTCTATCAAACTTACGCCGGATTTGCCCTGGAGATTGGCCCGCCAAAAGTCGTCCTTCCCTGATCCGATCGGGGAAACAACTCCCAGCGCGGTAATAACCACCCTTCTTTTTTTCATGATTGGAATCTAATTATATATAAACGGAAAAAGCGTCAAAGGGCCGCCCGCCTTTTTTATTTGGTCCTTACTGTTTTCCTATGCCGCAGGTAGCCAAGGAGGCCCGGGAGAACAGAGATGAACACTATCGCCATGACGACCACCGTGAAATTGTTCTTTATAACCGGGATATTGCCGAAATAATATCCGGAGAGCATTATGACCGTAACCCAGGTGAACCCGCCGATCACGTTGAACAGCAGGAACTTAGGATATGTCATGGCGCCGACTCCGGCCACGAACGGCGCGAAGGTGCGCACAATGGGTACATATTTAGCCAGTATTATGGTCATCCCGCCGTACTTCTCGTAAAAAGTGTGGGTCCTCTGCAGATATTCCTTCTTGAATATCCTGGAGTTTTCGTAGTGGAACACTTTTGGACCGAGGAAGTTGCCAACGCCGTAATTAACATTGTCGCCCAGTATGGCGGCAAGTACCAGGAGCGGCCAGATCTTTGAGAGATCCAGGGCGCCTGCGGCGGCAAACATGCCTATGGCGAAAAGCAGCGAATCGCCCGGCAGTAACGGAGTAATTACAAGCCCGGTCTCGCAGAAGATTATCAGAAAAAGTATAAGATACGTCCAGTTGCCGTAGCTCTGTATGACCGCCCCCAGATATTTATCCAGGTGCAGGAACAGGTCGGCAAACTGCGTCGATAGCCGCGCTAATTCTTGAAGTAGTTCCATGTATATTTTTTGCTCTTCCTGCCGATATTCTATAATTTTGGCGCGCTTCGCGCACTTGTTTTGTGAGATATTTCAAATGCTATAATTAAAAGAAAGGCGATGATGTTCGCCCTTCCGGCGGTTGGCCGGAAAAACCGCCCGAAACGGCTGATAACCTCTACCTCAATTCAGGCAGAGGTTTTTTATTTAACTGGAGAGCCATGAATACAGACATAACACCGCTCGCGGGGGGCCTGCTGATCTTTGCCGCCAGTGTGATCAGTCTCAGGCTGGGAATCTCCGTGGCTATATTTGAGACGCTGCTTGGGCTGGCCGCCGGGAACCTTGGCATGTCCGCAGCCGACTGGATGGTTTATCTCGCCGGGTTTGGCGGCATTGTGCTGACTTTCCTTGCCGGCAGCGAAGTGGACCTGAAACTGCTAAAAAACAATTTCAGGGCGGCAGGGATAGTCAGCCTGGCCTCTTTTCTGGCGCCGCTGGCGGGAGGCTTCTTTTTTTGCCGGTATTTTGCAGGCTGGAACGTTCATGCGGCGCTTATAACCGGCATAGCGCTTTCAGAGACCTCTCTGGCGGTGGTATATTCCGTGCTTGTGGAAACCGGGTTGGTTAAAACACGGACCGGGAAACTTCTCATGGTCTGCACTTTCCTCACCAACACGCTGACGGCCGTCGCGCTTAGCCTGGTTTTCCTGAAACCAAACCCCGCCACCTTGATTTTTTTATTGCTCTCAGCCGCTTTTCTGCTATTCGCCGGGCGTTTTTCCATGGGCATAATACGCCATCCAGCGCTGGCAGGTAAAGTTATCGAACCGGAGATAAAATATATTTTCGTTGTGCTGCTGGCTTTCGTCTATCTGGCGGAACTCGGCGCCAGTCAGGCCATCCTGCCGGCGTTCATTTTCGGGCTTGTCATGGGCAGGCATTTCAAAGCCCAGCGCCGCACCGCAGATATAAAAAACCGGTTGCGCACGGTTTCTTACGCTTTTATTACGCCCTTCTTCTTTATAGTGGCCGGTATGAGGGTTTCCCTTCCGGCGGTCTGGGCTTCGGCGGGTCTTTTCTTGGCTGTTTTCGCCGTAAAGCAGATCTCAAAATTCGCGGGGGTATATTTTCTTATGAATAAGTATTTTCCGAAAGGCGGGATGTATTCCACGCTGATGATGTCTACGGGGCTTACTTTTGGCGTGATGGCGGTCATGTTCGGATTTAAAGCCGGTTTCCTGGACCAGCGTCAATATTCAATATTGATAGGTGTGCTGATAGCCAGCGCCGTTATCCCCGCATTCGTAGCCCAGAAATGGTTTGCCCCGCTGGAGGATGAAGATATAATGTGATAAAAGACCGGCAGCCTGCTTAAGGGCTGCCGGTCTTTTGTAAGCTTTCGGGTCTTCGCCGCGCTACCGCACAAAGGCGTTGTGCCCGGCGTAGACGGCGGCCGCGCCCAGCTCTTCCTCTATGCGCAGAAGCTGGTTATATTTTTCCACCCGCTCGCCGCGGCAGGGCGCCCCGGTCTTCAGGTGTCCGGTGCCCATGGCCACGGTGAAGTCGGCCAGGAAGCTGTCCACCGTCTCGCCGCTGCGGTGTGAAACCATCGCGCCCCAGCCGGCCTTGCGGGCCAGCTCTATGGCAGCCACGGTCTCGGTCACGGTGCCGATCTGGTTCAGTTTTATGAGCACGGCGTTGGCGCAGTTTTCCTTTATACCTTTGGCTATGCGCTCAACATTGGTCACGAACAGGTCGTCCCCCACCAGCTCAAGCTTGTCGCCCAGTTTTTTGTTAAGAAGTTTCCAGCCTTCCCAGTCGTCCTCGGCCAGGCCGTCTTCAAGCACCACTACCGGATACTTTTTCGCGAACGCGGCGTACATCTCCACCATTTCGGCTGAGGAGACTAGGCGCTTTTCGGTGCGCAGGTTGTACTTGCCGTTTTCAAAAAATCCGCTGGAGGCGGGGTCCATGGCTATCGCGATGTCGGAGCCGGGCTTATATCCGGCCTTTTCAATGGCTTTAACGATGAACTGAAGCGCGGCCTCATTGGTTTTTAGGGCCGGCGCGAAACCACCCTCATCTCCCACGCCTACGGAATGGCCGGCTTCTTTAAGCACGCTTTTCAGGGCGTGATAAGTTTCGCTGCCCCAGCGCAGGGCTTCTTTAAAGCTTTTAGCGCCAACGGGGGCTATCATAAATTCCTGCAGGTCCGTGCTCTGCCAGTTGGCGTGCACGCCGCCGTTCAGGATGTTGAACATCGGCACCGGCAATATCCGCGCGCCCGAGCCGCCGAGGTAGCGGTATAGCGGCAGGAGGGAGGCGTCGGCCGCGGCTTTTGCCACTGCCATGCTGACTCCGAGGGTGGCGTTGGCGCCCAGGCGGCTTTTGTCTTTTGTGCCGTCCAGCGCTATCATGGTCTTATCTATAAGCGGCTGGTTTAAAGCGTCGGCCCCGTTCAGCGCTTTTGCTATAAGGGTGTTCACGTTCTTAACCGCGGTTTCAACGCCCTTGCCGCCGTAGCGCTTGTTTTTTGTGTCCCGTAATTCCAGCGCTTCGTGCGCGCCGGTGGAAGCGCCCGAGGGGACGCCGGCGCGTCCGAACGCTCCGCATTCAAGAGTTACATCAACCTCCACAGTGGGGTTGCCCCGTGAATCCAATATTTCTCTCGCTTTTATTTCATGAATTTTTGACATTTGACCTCCATAATATTTCAAAACAAAAAACTCCCGCTACACTTAGCCCGAGTCCTGCAGTTCAGAGTGTTTCTCATTGGATGAGTATGGGACAGAATTGTTTTGCAGGATTCCCCGCTAGCGGACGGAGGGCCCAGCGCTATGCGCGCCCGGCCCGACGGGGTGAGGCACGGACGCGAGGCCGGTCAGGGTGCTTTGTTCCGGCCGAACTCTCTGAAATCTGGTGGGCGGTACAGGATTTGAACCTGTGACCCCTGTCGTGTGAGGACAGTGCTCTACCGCTGAGCTAACCGCCCGAATACATCCGTCCGGCGCGCATCCGCAATAAGGCGGATACCTGCGCAAGTATAATATATTCTACAATAGTTTCACCGGTTTTTCAGGCCTAATCCTGCCATCCGCCTGTTAGAGGCGGGCGCATTATTGTGTTATAATTGAACTTAGGAATCGTCGGCAGGCAAGCTTCTTTGAACAAAGGAAGTCCTGCGTTAACTAGAATTCCACTGAAAATTTAATTAACAACTATTATGAGGAGACACTATGAAAATTAAAAATATTCCAATTGCTTTGATGATTTTTTTTGTTCTGGCAGGCTGCGGAAAATTTAAAAACGACACAGTGCGCATCGGCGTGATAGCTGAAATAACCGGCGCCATACCCGCCGTGGGCGCTTCCTGCAAAAACGGCGCGCAAATGGCGGCCAAAGAAATAAACGACGCCGGCGGCATAATGGTTGACGGGGTGATTAAAAAAATAGAGCTTTTCATTGAGGACAGTGCGTCGAAGCCGGAGCAGGCCGCAACGGTAACGCAAAAGCTTATAACCTATTCCAAGGTGATCGCCATCGTCGGGCCCAATTCAAGCAGCAACGCGCTGCCCGCGGCGGAGATCGCGGAAAAAGCCGGGATGGTGCTGATGACTCCGTGGTCTACGGATCCCAAAACCACTATCGATGCTAAATCCGGACAGCCCAAGAAATTTGTTTTCCGGGCCTGCTTTACTGATACTTTCGAGGGCAAGGTGCTGGGAGGTTTTGCCCGCAAGGAACTTAAGGCTAATAAAGTGGCGATTCTTTACGATGTAGCCTCCGATGTTCTAAAAATTCAGGCTGAAATATTCAGGAAAAGTTTTGAAGAAAATGGCGGTACGATCGTGGCTTTTGAAACCTATACGAAAGGGGATAAGGATTTTTCCGCTCAGTTCACCAAAATTAAAAGCGCGAAACCCGACTTGATCTTCCTGCCAAGCTATTACACGGACGTCCCCCTGCAGGTTCAGCAGGCGCGCCGGCTTGGGATCAAGGTTCCGTTTTTGGGTTCGGATGCCTGGAGCAGCGAAGACCTGGTCAGGATGTGCGGCTCGGACTGCGAGGGGTCCTACCTTTTAAATCATTACTCTCCCGGCACTACCAATCCGGTCACGCAGAAGTTTATAGCGCAATACCGGGCCCAATTCGGCGGCGCCACCCCAGACGATGTGGCCGCGCTGGCCTACGACGCTTTAGGCGTTCTTGCCAAGGCGATAGCACTGGCGGGGAAACTCGACAGATCGGCCGTGAGGGACGCTCTTTCCCAGGTGCCGTCTTATCCCGGAGTCACGGGTGTTATCAAATACAGCGCGGGCTCGGGCGACCCCGTAAAAGGCGCGGTGATTCTGCGGATTAAGAACGGCGGGTTCGCCTGGTTTGCCGATGCGCAGCCGTGATCGCGGAAAGTTATTGATGAAAATTTATTGTTTTCTCCCCGGATGTAAGACGTGATATATTTCTTTCAACAGGCTCTGAACGCCGCGCAGCTGGGCAGCGTATACGCTCTCATCGCCCTCGGCTACACAATGGTTTACGGCGTGCTTTCCATGATAAACTTCGCGCACGGCGATCTTTTTATGGTGGGCGCGTTCCTTTGTTTTGTAGGTGTGGTGGTATTGAATCTTTCATTTATCCCCGTGCTGCTGATGGCGATGGCGGGAGTCACGATGCTCGGCGTCGCCACGGAGCGCGTCGCCTACCGCCCTTTGCGAAACGCCCCCAAGGCTTCGGCCATAATAACCTCGCTCGGTGTCGGAATTTTTCTGGAACATTTCACACTGGGGCTCAGCCCATATCCCAAATATATTCCCCCTTTGCTTCCCTCATTCAGTTTTAACGCGTGGGGCGTGTCGGTTTCCACTTTTCAACTCGCCACCATAAGCATTTCGTTCATCCTGATGCTCGCGCTATACCTTGTGGTCAATAAGACAAGGGTGGGTCTCGCCATGAGGGCTATTTCAGCCGACCGCGGCATCGTTCCGCTGATGGGCGTTCCTGTTGACAGAATAATCGCGCTGACTTTCGCTCTGGGGTCCGGGTTAGGCGGAGCGGCCGGTGTAATGTACGCCATGGCATATCCCGTGATAGATCCGTATATCGGGATCATCATAGGGTGGAAGGCCTTCATCTCCGCTGTAATCGGCGGGATAGGGAATATACGCGGCGCCGTGCTTGGCGCCTACATACTTGGTACCGTAGAGATCATGACGGCCGCTTTTTTGCCGTCAACTTACCGTGACCTCGTGGCGTTCTCTCTCCTTCTTATACTGCTGATCTTCCGGCCGCATGGTCTGCTGGGACGCGTTGAGAGCCAGAAGGTATGAGAAAAATCATGGAATTTATGCGCCCAGCCGGCGCGCTCGGCAAATATTTATCCGTTAAGGCCGTTGTCGCGGCCGGCTTTATGCTGGCTCTGGCTATTTCCCGGTTTAACCTCCTGGATAATTACCTCCAGCTTATTCTGATGCTTATAGGGATAAACCTGATCCTTACGCTTAGCCTGAATCTCGTCAACGGCTATATGGGGGAATTTTCTGTCGGACACGCGGGGTTCATGGCGGCCGGGGCCTATGTTTCCTCTATTTTAAGCGTAAAGGTGCTGGCTTCTTATTCCCCACTCTGGGTCTTCCCGTGCGCGGTGCTGGCGGGAGGCATGGCCGCCGGCGTGGTGGGGTTGGCTGTCGCCGTGCCGTCTTTTAAAACGCGCGGCGATTATCTGGCCATAGTAACCCTCGCCTTCAGCATGATCGTGAAATCCGTTATAGAAAACATAGACGCCGTCGGCGGGCCCCGCGGCTTCCTCGGCATGGATAAACTCACGACTCTCCCGTGGGTTTTTTTCTGGACTATCGCGACTGTCTGGATAATAAGAAATTTTATCTATTCCCGTTTCGGCCGCGGGGTTTTATCGGTGCGCGAGGATGAGATCGCCGCTGATTTGACGGGTGTAAACACCAGGAACGTGAAAATGCTGGCTTTTGTTGTCTCCTCTTTTTTCGCCGGGATTGCCGGAGGGCTTTATGCTCACCTTATTCAGTATATAAGCCCCGGAGTTTTCGATATCGTAAAATCTACGGAGATGCTGGTCATGGTTTATCTGGGAGGGGTGGGTTCCATCGCGGGCTCGATAATCGGGGCCGCCACTTACACCATTTTGCTCGAAGCGCTGCGCCCTCTGGGAATCTGGCGTATGGCGGTCATGCCGCTGCTTCTTATTTTGCTTATGATCTTTCGCCCTAAGGGAATAATGGGATATCGCGAAGCGCGCTGTCTGAGTCCTTCTTTCGGGCGCGGCGCGGGGAAGGAGAAATGACGCTCTCAGGTGATTTAAAACTTCCCTCCCCTGACGCCGGCAGCGCCGCTCTGGAATTAAAAGATGTCACGCATCATTTTGGGGGACTTCGCGCTCTCAGCGGAGTTAATTTCTCTGTTGCTCCGGGAGAGCTTGCAGGAATCATCGGACCTAACGGGGCGGGAAAAACTACGGTTTTCAATCTTATAACCGGTGTATACACCCCTTCGATAGGAAAAATTATTTTTCAGGGCCGCGCGATAGAGGGCATGCGCTCCTCGGAGATAACCGAGCTCGGTATCGCCCGGACATTTCAAAATATCCGCCTTTTTAAAGAGCTGACCGTACTGGATAATGTCAGGGCGGCCCATTACGCCCGCATGAAGGTAAATCCCCTTGAGGCGCTGTTTCACTCCGGCAGGCACCGGAGCGAGGAGAAAAGAGTGACGGAGGAAAGCAGAGATCTTCTGGACAGGTTCGGCTTGGGCGGGAGCGCAGGTGAGGTTTCTAAAAATCTTCCTTACGGGTCTCAGCGCCGGCTTGAAATATTGCGCGCCGCGGCCACAAATCCATCGCTCATCCTTCTGGACGAGCCCGCCGCGGGCATGCATCCGGGAGAAGTGGAGCAGCTGATGTCGTTTATTCTGGAGCTGAAGAAGCAGCTTTCCCTTACGGTGCTTCTTATAGAGCATCAGATGCGGCTTGTTATGGGGATGTGCTCCCATATCGTAGTCCTGGATTTCGGAATGGTTATAGCCGACGGCGGCCCCCAGCAGGTCAGGGCGGACGCCGGAGTTATGAAGGCTTACATGGGGAGCGCGAAATGACGCCCATCCTTGAGGTCAGCGGAATGACGGTCAACTACGGGGTAATAGCGGCTGTGCGCGCTGTTTCTTTTGAGGTCCGAAGCGGGGAGGTCGTTGTGCTGCTTGGCGCGAACGGGGCGGGAAAATCCTCCATCCTCAAGGCGGTTTCAGGGCTTATCCCCAGTCGCGGAACGGTTAGCTTTGAAGGCGCGGATATTGGGACGGTTCCGGCGCACGAAAGAGTGGGCAGGGGAGTGGCGCATGTTCCCGAGGGCAGGAGAATATTTTACAATCTCACAGTCAAAGAAAATCTGCTGCTGGGAGGGTGGGTGCACGCCTCAAAAGGCGGCGTGGAAAAAGATCTGGACCGGGTGCTCGCGTTCTTCCCCCGCCTTAAGGAACGGTTTAATCAGGCCGGCGGAACGCTTTCCGGAGGAGAGCAACAGATGCTGGCGTTCGGGCGCGCGCTGATGAGCCGTCCTAAACTATTGCTGCTTGATGAGCCCTCGATGGGGCTATCTCCGAAACTGGTTGATTACGTGTTTTCGATGCTTTCTGATTTTCATAAGAGCGGAATGACCCTTCTTATCGTGGAGCAGAACGCCGCTATGGCTTTAACGCTCGCTTCGCGCGCGTATGTTCTGGAGGCAGGGGAAATCAAGCTCAGCGGGTCGGCGGCTGAACTTCATGATAACCCGCTGGTCCGCCGCGCTTACCTCGGAGAATGAGTTTAAACTCTTTTGGATGCCGCTACTCTTATTTCGCCTGAAAGTTGCAGTTGCAACTTTCCGCCCGCACTGCGGGCGCCCATTCGGGAGGCATACACCTTTTCGGATACAGCGCGCATAGCGCTTGATCCTCGACCCGCTGCTGCGGGGAATCCTGCAGAATAATTCTGTTCCCTGATTTTATCAATGAGATACACCTGGAACTGCAGGATTCAGGTTAGGCCCTTGGTACTCAAGCAGCATCATTGTTATGTCGTCGGATTGCTCGCCTTTGGAATAGTCCTCAAGCATCGCCAGCAGACGATTTAGAACTTCTTTTACCGGCAGGCCCGCGAGCAGGCGCAGCTCTCTGAGCAGGCGTTCGTCGGAAAACAAAACCTTATTTTGGTCCATGGCTTCTGTAACACCGTCAGTATACAGGAAGAACCTGTCTCCGGGGGCGAGCGTCAGCGTGCCGTGCTCAAACTTCATCCCATCCATCGCGCCCACGACCATGCCGCCAGTGCGCGGCAGGTACTGAACGCTTCCGTCTTTTCTTATTATCACTGGCAGATTGTGCCCGCCGTTTGAAAATTCAACCACCCCTGTCCTGGTATTCAGGATCGCGAAAAAAGCGGTGACGAACATCGCTTTATCGTTTCCCGCGCTCAGCTCGGCGTTCACTCGCTCCAGAATAACTTCAGGCGGCGTATCTTTTACCGCGGTCGCCTTGAAGAGGGTTTTTGTTACCGCCATAAAAAGGGAGGCCGGAACGCCCTTTCCGCTGACGTCGCCTATGACAAAGCAAAAATGCTCGTCGTCCATTGCAAAAAAGTCATACAGGTCGCCGCCCACTTCACGCGCCGATTTGAGCACGGCAAAAAGATCCAGTCCCGGCATTCCCAGGAACGGCGGGAATATTTTAGGAAGAATGCTGAGCTGTATTTCGCGTGCGATGTTCAGCTCGCTCTCTATTCTTTCTTTTTCGGCGGTCGCTTTCCGGAGATTTTTGATATAAACCTTCAGGTCTTCCGTCATCCTGTTGAAAGCCTTGGCCAGATCTCCGACCTCATCTTCTGAGACATCCGTCTGGTGGAAGGAAAGATCTCCCTTGGCCACTTTTTCTACTCCGTCGTGAAGCGCAAGGAGTGGTTTCATCATGACGGCTGTAACCCTGTTTATTACAATTACCATGATCAGCAACAGGAACCCCATTATAAGGATGAGCTTGTTGCGCAGGCTTGAAATCGCCTTCTCGGTCTTTTTCATGGAAAATCCTGCCCTGAAAGCTCCCCAGTGGCGGCCTTTTACAAAAACCGGAGACGAGATATCCCACATAAGTTCCCCGGTGTCCCTCCTGTAGGTCTGAAGGAGATACGGGTTTTGGACGTGTGAGGCGGCTTTTATTCCCGCTTCGTCGTTGAAAATGCGCTTAGCCCTGCTGTGCTGGCGGTCGGAAAGAAAATCGCCGGTCAGCGGCCTGTTGTAGATCGCGTTATGAACAGGCGGGTAACCGTTCATGTCGATAGCTACCGCATAGGCAAACTGGGGATCTTTGAGAAATTCGTCTTCCATCGGCAGAAGCTGGTTTTCCAGATAGGAGTCCATTCCGCTCGCGTAGTGATATCTCTGCGCGGAGGCGAGGTCTTTCGGCTCAATTCCCGCGGCGCGGTATTTTTGCATTATTGAGGGCGGAATTTCTATCGGGATCATTTCCCGGTCAAAAACCTCTTTTAGCGAAAAGACACCATTGTCTACTACGCCGTCCAGTATATAGCCTGTAATTCTGGCCCCTACGGTGGCCGCCGAGATCCCCTTTTCCAGTATAAGCCGGTTCATTTCTGCCGTGCGGTTTTTGACGAGGTAAATAGTGAATGCCGCCATCAGGAGCGACATTACTGCTATCAGGGCCAGAGATATTTTTGCCGAAAGTTTTTTAAACATTTTACTCTCCTCTCACATAGACGACTCGCAGGGCTCCCCAGTGACGGTTCAGCACGAAAACAGGAACCGATAAATCCGCGGCGGTTTCCCCTGTGTCTCTGCGGTAGATCTGGAGGAGGAATGGGCGGGTGCTTTTGGAGGCTTGGAGGCCGGTTATGTCGTTAAAGATACGCTTTGTCCGGTTGTTCTTTATGTCTACTTCCGGGCTGCCGGTCAGTGGACGTGAATATTTTGAGTTATGGGAAGGAATATACCCGTTCCTGTCAACCAAACCGACGGAAAGTATTGAACTGTCTTTGGCAAGGTAGGCGTCCACAATAGGGGTTATGACCTTGTCAGTGTAGTCATCATAAAATGTCGAAAAGGTCGGGGGTGAAGTAAGCGGCAGCAGCGGGAAGTAAAGAGTGCTGAAGATTTCTTCTTCTGATTTTTGTCCGGATTTAACAGCGTTTTCAAGAGCCCTCGCGCAGTCGGCGGCGGCGGCATTCGCCAGCGTCAGTATCCGCTTGTCCGCCCCTGTCATTTCTGCGAGGCTCAGCGTGTCTCTGGCCGTGCCCGCGGCTGACGACTTTTTTTCAGCGTCGGCCCGGGATGGTGCAGCGGATATGAATAAGGCGGTAAAAAAAATCAGGAGCAGGGGAAAGGCGTATTTCATGGGTAAACCTCTTTAGTTTTAAAATGCGGCTAGCACGACTGACGCGAGGTGAAGCCGCGGAAACTGTTCCCAGCGGGCGGCAGGTTACTTTTTTGGTCCCTGGTACTCAAGCAGCATCATTGTTATATCGTCCGATTGATCGCCTTTTGAGTACTCCACCAGCATCTTGAGAAGCCGGTTCAGCACTTCCTTCACTGGCAGGCCTTCCAGAAGCTTCAGCTCCCTGAGCAGGCGCTCTTCGGAAAATAAAACTTTGCTTTCATCCATGGCTTCGGTGACGCCGTCTGTATACAGAAAAAATCTGTCTCCGGAGGCGAGCGTCAGCGCGCCCCGCTCAAACTTTATTCCTTCCATCGCCCCCACGACCATGCCGCCGGTCCGCCATAGATATTCGATGCTCCCGCCTTTTCTGATAATCACCGGCAGATTGTGCCCGCCGTTTGAAAATTCGATGACCCCTGTCCTGATATTTAAAATCGCGAAAAATGCGGTGACGAACATTGATTTTTCGTTTCCCTTGCTGAGTTCATTGTTCACCTTATCCAGGACGGCTTCGGGCGGCGTATCTTTCAGCGCCGTCGCTTTGAAGAGAGTTTTCGTTACCGCCATGAAAAGGGAGGCCGGCACGCCTTTCCCGCTGACGTCGCCTATTACAAAACAAAAATGATCGTCGTCGATCGCGAAAAAATCATACAGGTCGCCGCCCACTTCACGCGCCGATTTCAGCACGGCAAAGAGATCCAGGCCCGGCATTTCCGGGAACGGAGGGAATATTTTGGGAAGAATGCTGAGTTGTATTTCACGGGCGATGTTAAGCTCGCTCTCTATTCTTTCTTTTGCGGCGGTCGCCTCTGTAAGGCGGGCGATGTGGCTTTTCAGCGATTTCTGCATTGCGCTAAAGGCGTTGGAGAGAATCCCGACTTCATCCTCGGAGCGCGTCTCCGGCATTTTAAAGTCCAGATTCCCGGCGGCAATTTCCGCGGTCGCGTCCGCCATGCCGGTAAGGGGGCCGGTAATGGAGCGGGCCTCGTAAACGACCACTATGCACAAAATCAGCATGCCGGCCGCGCTTAGGATCAACACCAGCCAATTGAGGTGCGTTATGTCAGCCATCAGCTCAGCCTGCGGAAACAGGACCGCGAGTGACCAGCCCGATGAGGTGACAGGGGAGTAATATAAAAGCCCGGGCTGCCCTGAGTTGATCTTCGGCGAATGTACAAAGCCCGCCTTTCCGCTTATCATGTCGCGGCCTATATCTCGCAGGTTTTTATCGCCAAGCTCTTCAGCCACTCCGAAAATAGTTTCGTTCATTATAAGCTTCTCAAGCGGATGGGTTACGAAAGTCCCGTTCCTTGAAAGCAGAAAGGCGTAGCCTGTATCCAGGATCTTGATAGCGGACACCATATCCCGCAGCCATTCCAGCGACATGTCGGCGGTTATGACCCCGGAAAAAGTCCGTTTCCCATTCACCATCCTGTAGAAGGGGACGGAGTACGTGGCCATCAGGGCGTTACCGCCGCCTTCGTCGTAATACGGTTCCGACCACTGCGCCTTGCCCAGCTCTTTCGGGATCTGGAACCAATCCTGCATGAAATAACGGTAATTCGCGTTCCCGAGCCAGACGAACGAAAGTGAGCCTTTGTCCCGGAAATAATAAGGCGCGTAATAAAGAGACGCGCCGTCAAAAGCATAGGGCGCGAAGGCGATAGCGGAGCCGTAGAGCTCGGGGTTTTTTTCAACCGCCGATCTTACCATGTCAAGAAGCTCTTCTTTGGTAACCGGGCCGCGCTCCAGCGCTCCGGCCATATTTTCCGGAACCTGCTGCACCGAGCGCAGTATCCCTTCAATGCGCGCTACCGTGCCCAGCGTCAGGCTTTTGGCGTTCTCAGCGGTGTTTTTCTCTATCATCGCTCTTGTGAAGCGGTAATACAGGCCGAAGATCATGAAGAAAATCAGGATCACGCTGCCCGAGAATATCAGGGCGAGTTTAAAAGCTATGCCTTTTTTGAATTTGATCACTTGGTTACGCAACCTTTGTAAAATGTGGAGTAGCTCGGGCTTTTCCAGCCCCCCGCCTTTAATAGTTCGGATGCGACGCGGTCATAATCAGCGCTCTTGAGTTGTCCGGCGCGAGTCGTCCTGCCCTCCGGAAAAATAAGTCCCTGCATTTTCTCCAGCATCCATGTTTGGTGCATCCGGTTGGCGGGGATCCGCGCGTCCCGCATGCGGCGCAGGACTAGTTCAACTGCCTCGTCTTTGTGCTCAAACGCGTAGGTCCAACCCTCAAGGGTGGCTTTTACGAAAGACGCCGCCGCGACGGGATCCTTGTTGAAGTTCTTTTCAAGCATATACAACCCGTCTTCCGGAAAATTCAGCCCGTAGTTGTAAAAGAAAAAAGTAGTAAGTTCTCCGGGGTTTAGCCCGGCATTTATTATGGTGTGATATTCGTTATAGATCATCACGGAGGAGGCGGCGGCTCCGTCCCGCAGGAATAAATTTACAGACTGCGTCTGCGGGATGATGTTTACGTGAAGGTTGTATTTTTTAAAAAGAGCCAGGGGCTGCAACCGGAAACTTTCCCAGAGCGCCACAGTCTTTCCGTCCAGATCCTCTACCCTGCGGATGCCGCTTGATTTTTTTGCCACCAGCATCAGGGCCGAGCGCTGCAGGATCTGGGCTATATTTACGAGCCGTACGCCCTGTGCTCTTTTTTTGATGGCTTCAGAAAGCCAGAGCGTGCCGATATCCGCCTTCCCTTTCTCAAGCAAAAAATCGGCGGGTTTTTCGGGGCCGCCGGTGAGGATATCCACTTCCAGCCCCCTGTCGCGGTAAAAGCCTTTCTCAAGGGCAACATAATAACCTGCGAACTGGGCCTGAGGGCTCCAGAGCGGGATAAAGGACAGTTTTTTCGGCGCGGCTTCCGCCGGCGGCGCCATAAGACCGGCGCAGACGCACCACAGCGGGAGGAGGCAAAAACGCTTCATTGTTTTTTGATTTCCAGATTAAAAACCAGAGTCAGAATATTTAATCCCGGAAGGCGGCGGTAGCTGACATCATCGGCCAGCCGCTTAATAAGATAAGCTCCGAGGCCGCCGATAGGTCGCTCACTTATGTTCTGAGATAAGTCGGGGTCCGGAAGTTTGGTAATATCAAACTCTTTCCCCCAATCCCGGATTTCAATGCTGAACTTCCCGTCTCCGGCCGCGCAGGTTATCTCAATTTCCCCCGGATTTCCCGGGCTCGCGTATTTAAAAACATTAGTGACCGCCTCTTCCAGCGCGAGTTCCATGTCGCCCACGCGCCGCGGAGTAAACCCCGCGGCGACCGCGGCGTCTGAGACGCAGTCTGTTATCGCCTGAAGGTTTCCCAGGACGGCCGGAATCTTTATGTGTCCGGTGGAAGGCATGCCTATACGCCCTTTAATCCTTCCGCGTCGGACTCATATATCTTGAATATCCCGTTGAAGCCTGAGATCGAGAAAACTTCTTTAACGTGCCCCTGAAGCCCGGAGAAAATGAGCTTTCCGCTCTGCTCCTTGAGGCGCTTCGCGCAGGCGAGGATGCTTCGCAGGCCCGCGCTGCTGATGTACTCAAGACCGCTCAGGTTCACCACGAAAGCTTTTTCTCCCTGCGTGATGAAGTCGGAGATGCTTTTTTCGAATTCCGGCGCTGTAACGGCGTCCATCCGGCCGCTGACCGTTACGACCAGCGCGGCTGATTCCTTTTTTGTGCTAATATTCATATTCACCTCATCCTTTTAATTTATTAACGTCTACTTTTTTAATAAAAACACCGTCTTGACTACGCAGTAAGGCTCTGTAACCGCTATCTTTTTTGAAAACGCCTGCACGCCCGCATCGTTCTTTAATTTCTCCGTCTCAGCTTTGTCGGGCACCCGCTGCCAGAAAAAAACATCGATTTTTTTAGATTGAAGCGCAGCAAATCTCGCCGGGGCGTCAATAGACATGACTTCAATATTCTTGCCTATAATTTTTGATATCTCGGTCAATAACGCGACATTGTAGCCTGCGGGTCTTCCGTCGGCCGCGACATAATCTAGCGGCGGCATATCGCCGGACACTCCCGCGTAAACGGTTTCGGGATATGAGGTCTTTTCAATTCTTGGCATAGTGGGCTCCCGGCCGACCGGCAAGTCGCTGATCCATTTTTTATACAGCCTCGCGAGCTCTCCGGAGGCGTTAAGTTTCTTTATGGCCGAATTAAGCTGATCCCGTAATGCCATGTCGGAAACCCTTAAGAGCATGGCAAGGCCGTTATTGTCGGTGAGAATAACGGATTTAAGTTCCGGATTCCTTTGGATAATATAAGCCGCTGACACATCGCTTGTGAGCATGAAATCAGCCCTGTCTGATTTCAGCATGGACAGGCAGCCGCTCATGGTGTCGGTATATATGAACTTCGTGATCCGGCTGCCAAGCTTGCGATTTATCGCGGCGGTTAATTTCTCCTCGCTGAAGATGGAGGCGTTAGTAGTCCCTGTCTTTCCGTTAAGAAACGAATAATCGGCTTTTAGGGGTTTCGCGCCAGCCGCCGCTTGTTTTGTCTGTTTCGCTGTTTGCGCTGCGCAATGCGCTATTGCTGGGGTCGCTAATATACCGGCCGCGACAAGTATAGACAGCCATTTATTCATGTTCAACGAACCGTCCCTTTAGATTTTAATCTTAAACTTGCTTAGTCCGCCTTCATTTGTAAAATTGATATCCGAAGCCACTTTCTTTACCATAAATATGCCTAAATCTTCGGTGTCGCTCTCTTCTCCGTCCGCCATGAATGCGATGTTTTCAAAGGGATTGACGGATGTTCCGTTATGAATAATCTCAATGACAATCTTTTTATCAATATCGCCGTATTCGACAATGATATCAATATTTGGCGTCTGGAGTCGCTTGTAGCAATGATCAAGGATATATGTAATCATTTCTTCAAGGGCCAGATTGGTGTCGTTTACCGTTTTCCTTTCGATATTGTATTTGCCGCAAAATAACTCAAGCCGGGCGCACATCGCGATGAGGTCAAAGTTGAAGGAGCTGACGTTATAGTTGAAGGTTTTCAGCTTCTTTATGAAGGCTATTGTCCTGGGTTTTTTTGGAGAGACGAAAATCTCCTCCGGTGTGCCGCTTTCGTAAATGCCCTTCTCATCCATAAATAACACTCTGTGAGCGATTTCCCTGGCGAAGTTCATCTCATGGGTGACGATGATCATTGTAAAGCCCTGCTTTGCCAAATCGCGTATAACCGCGAGAACTTCTCCCACCATGGTCGGGTCCAGAGCTGAAGTGGGCTCGTCGAGGAGTACGATTTCCGGGTCCATCGCGATCGCGCGGACAATGGCTATTCTTTGTTTCTGGCCGCCGGATAATTCATCCGGATAGCTGTATCTTTTATCGATAAGGCTTACCATTTCAAGCAATTTGTCGGCTTTTTCTATGGCTGCGGCTCGGGGCATCTTTTTAACGTTAACCAGCGCCAGTATAATGTTTTCCAAAACGTTAAGGTGGGAAAAAAGGTTAAAGTTCTGATAAACCATCCCCATCTTTTCCCTGACTTTGTTGATATCTGTTTTTTTATCGGCTATATCCGTTCCGTTTATCAGTATCTTGCCGCCATCGTGCGGCTGGAGCGCGTTAAGACAGTACAAAAAGACGCTCTTGCCCGCGCCGGAAGGACCTATTATCGCGACGCACTCGCCTTTTTTAATTTCAACGCTCACGTCGCGCAAGACTTCCGAATCGCCAAAACGCTTTGACAAATTTAGCACTTTGATCATCTGAGCGCCCTCTTTCGCCTGTTCGTCAGCGTGAAAATTAAATAAGTAGCGTAGGCGAGCGCCAGATAAATGAGGATGGCGATAAATATCACGAAGAACGGGTCGGCGGTTCTTGCCCCTATCGCGTTGATGACCCTTGTCAGGTCCGCGATAGTGATATAGCCGACTACGGATGTCCATTGTATAAGATTGATTACGGTGTTCTGATAGACAGGCCTCGCGTACGCGCCGGCCTGCGGAAGCGTGACATGATAAAACGCTCCAAGTCTGGTAAAGCCAAGGGTCCTTGCCGCCATTATTTGGCCCGGATCAACGGCTTCCAGAGCCGCCTTCATGATCTCGGCGATATGCGCGGCGCTGTTCAGGCTGAAAGCTATGACCGCGATATAAACCGCGTCCATCCTGGTTTTAGCGAGCACGACATAAAACAGCAGCATTAAAAGAAGCAATATCGGCGTGCCCCGGACAATTACAATATAGCTTTTGGAAATAGATCTCAATATCCTGCTGTTTGAGTAATGCATGGCGCAAAAAACAGCGCCCAGAAGCGTGCCCAGAAAAAGTCCGGCCAGCGTTATGATCAGGGTGATTTTAAGGCCGGAAAGTATCAGAAGGTATGATTTCCCAGCTATTAAATTCGCGTAAAGGGATTCTTGTATTTTGTTTAAAATATCCATGGTTCAGTTCCCTCAGTGAGCTATGGCTGAGGGATTCCGCCTAGCCGGCTTTTGTCAGAAATTATGGCTCACCGCTATCCCGATTACCAGGTTGTCCGGCTTCTTTCCCGCCGCCCGAAGCCCGGCGCGAAGCGCGCCTGGCAGAGTGGTTTGGTATGTCAGATGCGGCCTGACGCCGCCGTTGCCGTAGGTCTTGAACGCTATCGCGGTGTCCAAAACCAGAACGCTGAGCTGGTTTTTAAGGCCGGGCGTCGCATAAGTGAAGGAATTAAACTTGGCGTTGCCCCACCCGAGCAGCGCCGAACTGGTCCAGGCGGCGGAGTTGGCCAGCGGCTTTTCATATCCCAGGCCGGCGTCTCCGTAGTACCCCCCCGCGATGTCGCCGGCTATCATTGAAAAATAATGATTTGTAATAACCTTAAAAAAAGAGACGGGATAGTATAGCTTCACATACGCTTCGCCGTAAGAGGAATAACCGGGGAATGTGTAGAGAAGAAATCCGGGAGAAAAGGATAAATCTTTAAACCTACCTGCATAGCTCAGTGCCAGGTCAAGCTCGCTGAATTTATTCTGTTGCGGCTTATCTACGCTGTAATTAAGCCAGGCGTTGGCCGTGAGGCCGTGGCTTTCAAGCGTGACCGAGGGCTGGTAGGCTTCCGTTTCGGACAGCGGCATGCCCCGCCATACATATTTGGATACGATATCCAGCTCCGAAGAGACGGACGCCGCGGGCTGCCCTTCTTGAGCCGAGGTGAGCTTTGCGCTAAAAAGTGAAAAGAGGCTTGCCGCTAAAAACAGAGTCGATATTTTTTTCATTTACCATCCTGCAGTAAAGTTTGAATTGCCGGAAAGTTTCCCCCGCCTGTCCCGCGGCTCGCACGCGGCTTTTAAGAATCACAGGTCTCTTCACACTCTATTGTTAATGAGGTTTCAATAATATGATACAGATTGTCGTGATTTTGCGCAATAGTTAACGCTGGTGTTGTCGGAACAGACATTTATTGTTTATTCACCCACTCCACGCTTAAAATTTGTAATATTGAAACCGGGGAAAAAGTTGGCAAAGAAAACCGCTGCGAAAATGCAGGCGCCCGCGCTTTTCACATAATTCCCCGCGATTAAAGCGCCAGTTATGTTTCCATTTAAGGGGGAGCGATATGGCCGGATTTGATTCATTAAAACTTACTATTCCCAACAGCCTTTCATACCTGGATATTGCTTTGAACTTCATCCGTGAGACAGCTTCAAAATTCGGGTTCTCCCAGCCGCAGCTCGGTCAGATAGAGCTTGCGAGCGAGGAGGCCGTCGCGAATGTTATAAAGCACGCTTTTGAAAAAGGCGAGCACAGCACCTTTGACATAATCTGCGAGCGCACCCCGCTGGGCATAAAAGTTATTATCAAGGACAAAGGAATACCTTTCGATCCCAGCCTGCTGACGCAATACGATCCGGCCAAAGTGTCCGCGGAAAACAGGACCGCCGGCATGGGCGTGTTCCTTATGAAGCAGGCCGTTGATATGGTTTCTTTTGTAAATCTGGGCATAGGGGGCAAGGAAACCCACCTCGTAAAATATCTGCCTCATAAGAACATTGAGGAATACTTTCCAGGACAGAAGATGGAGGTTGAAGACTTGCCCTCCGCCCCCGCGCCGATCATGGAGAAGATCCCCTACGACGTCCGCAGGATGCGTCCGGAAGAAGCGATTGAGGTGTCAAGGTGTGCCTACAAGTCGCACGGCTATTCTTTTTTCGACGATAACATATATTTTCCCGAGCGGCTTGCGGAATTGAACCAGAGCGAAGAGCTTATTTCTCTGGTGGCGGTGACAAAAGACAATGTGTTTATGGGCCACTCCGCCCTTCATTATCCTCATGTCGGAGCAAAAATAGCCGAGCTCACCTACGCCTTCGTCAACATGGAATACAGGGGCCAGGGCTGTATGACCCGGCTTTGCGAACAGTTATTCAACATGGATAAGAAGTACCCGCTCACCGGCGTTTACGCCAATGCCGTCACGAATCATCTCTTCACGCAGAAAGTTCTGGTGAAGTACGCCATAAATGACTGTGGGGTTTACCTCGCGGCCAGCCCGGGCACCTGGGTCTTTCGGGGAATTTCCGGAGAAAGCAAACAGCGGCTCAGCGTGATTCTCAGCTTTAAATACCTTACCCCGCCGCTTCCCATGACTCTTTATCCCCCGGCGAAGCACAGGGATATGGTGGAGAAGCTTTATAAAAACATCGGCGCCGAGCATGATTACCGCTGCCCCGATGAAAAACAGCCTTCCGTGATACGGGAGAAATCAAGCCTCAGGACCGATATCTACTCCTCTGAGGAATGCGCTGAAATCTGGGTGGAACAATCTGGCGGCGACCTTATAAAGCAGGTCAGCGCCGCTCTCCATGATCTGCGCTTAAAGCAGCTGGGCGCCATATATATTTACCTGAACCTGGAAGATCCCGCCACATACAGCCTCACTTCCGAACTGGAAAAGCTGGGGTTTTTCTTTTCCGGAATACTCCCGCAAACGGATATGGGCGACACGCTGATCCTCCAGTATCTGAACAATGTGGAGATGGACTACTCAAAGATCCAAGTTCTGACGGATACCGGCAGGAAACTGATAGATTACATTAAAGAACTTGATCCCAACCTGGTGGCCAGGTAAAGTCCTGAGGCTGATTGGTGTAGTGTCTACAGAACCGGGCCGCACCGTATCGCTTTTTGATCCCCAGCCCATATGCCCGAAAAGTACGCCGACACCGCCCTCGCTAACGCATACATTTACTCGCGGGGAAAACTTCTTAAGGGTTCGCTCCTTGTAATCGGGAAGCGCATTTTTCATATCACGGACGAAAAGCAAAGCGGACTTTTCTGCGGCCCGGGCACGCGGGTGGTGGACCTTAAGGGCGGGCTTATCCTGCCCGGGTTCCACGACGCGCACATGCACTCCTCCTTCGGCAGTCTCTTCCGCAAGGACTGCGACCTGGCCGGTCTTAGCAGTGAAAAAGACTACCTTAAAACCATAGCGCTTTACGCCGCCGCGCACCGCGATAAGCCCTGCATACGGGGGAGCGGGTGGCATTACGGCGCGTTCGGGCGGCGGGGGCCGGGCAAGGCGTCGTTGGACGCGGCCGTCCCTGATACCCCGGCAATGCTTACCGCGGCTGACGGCCACGCCGCCTGGGTCAACTCGAAAGCTCTGGAGCTTGCCGGAATAAATAAAAACACGCCTTCGCCCGCTGGAGGAATAATTGAGCGCGATCCGAATACTGGCGAGCCGTCCGGGACTCTTAGGGAATTGTCCGCGATAAGGCTGGCTCTGAACGCGCTGCCGCCCCTGACCCCTGAGGAATTGACTCCGGAGGCGGCCGAATTCCTGCAGCTGCTGGCCGCAAACGGGATTTGCGGCATCCATGACGCTGCCCTTACCCCTGATGTCGCGGCTAGTTATTCGGAACTTGACGCCAAGTGCCTTCTTACTTCATCCGTAAGCGGGGCGTTTCTGTGCGAACCCGGCGACGGGAAAGAGCAAGTCCGGGAATTCATTGCGCTGAGGGATAAGTTTGCGGGGCGGCATTTCGCACCGCGGACGGTAAAGATTTTTCTGGACGGCGTCGTTGAGGGCCATACCGCGTTTCTGCTTGAGCCTTATTGCGATCTGCCGGGCGAGTGCGGGCAGCCCGCCTGGACAAAGGCCGGGCTTGAGGAAGCGGTAGCCGCGCTGGATGTCGCGGGTTTTCAGATTCACGTCCACGCCATCGGTGACGCGGCGGTGCGCATGGCTCTTGACGCTTTTGAAAGCGCGGCTAAAAAAAACGGGCCGCGTGATTCGCGCCACATAATTGCCCACCTCGAGCTTGTTCACGAAGCGGATATCCCCCGGTTCCGGGAGCTGGGGGTTATCGCCAATTTTCAGCCAGTCTGGTTTTATCTGGATACCTTCTCCGACAGCCTGCTGGTCAGCCACCTTGGTGAAAAACGCGCCGGCAGCCGCTTTAAAATCCGCAGCCTGCTGGACGCCGGAGCGGTTGTGACATGCGGGAGCGACTGGCCGGTCGGAGGGGATTTTATTTCCCTTAACCCGCTGGATTCTATACAGATAGGGGTTACGCGGCGCGGGACCGGCGCCCGTTCCGCTAAAACCTACATGCCCGAAGAGATCGTCACGCTGCGGACCATGATGGACTGCTGGACTTTTAACGGGGCATACGCGGACTTCAGGGAAAAGGATTCGGGGTCGCTGGAAGACGGGAAGCTGGCAAACCTGGCCGTGCTGGATAAAAATATTTTTGATCTGCCTGCCGAAGAAATTCACCGGGCGCGGGTCACGCTCACAATGTTCGAGGGGGAAATTATTTTCCGGAAGGCCGGGACAAAATAAAATCCGGCGCGGCCCTTCTGACGGGCCGGATAAAGGTGTGTGTAAGAGGAAAAACAATATGAGAACACGAGCGCTCGCGGTTTTGGTGATGGCGGCGGTACTCCCCGGCCCCGCAGCCGCGGCAACCAGAATAATAATAGCCCCTTATGTCGGCAGCGTGACCAACTCCAACGCCACCTACCGGATAAAAGATACCAGCGAGCTGGACGCCATCTACGCGCAGTGGATGAACACTGAAAAATTTCAGGTCAACAGCTTCTACTACCGCATACCGAGGATAAACTACAGCCGCGTAAACGATCTGCAGCTAAGCTTTGACTTGTATCTGAAGCCATCTGCCGCCGGCAAGTGGGTGGCCGGGGCCGGCATGGAAGATCAGAAGACAGCCATGTCTGCCGGAGGGCATATTGCACCGTATACCTCTTTTGACATGGATAAAAATGTTTTATTTTACTACCTGCGCGCCGGACGGTATTTCTACCATAAAAAGGGCTGGCTGGACGCGTCGCTGTTTCCATACATCGGTTACGCTCGCGAGAAGACCACCGGTGAGGCGATAATTAACGCGGCCATTACCAGAGACGTGAGCGCAAGCGACAGCTATCCTTTAGGCGGGATTAGTGTTAACACCACTTTCGCGCAGTTTATAGTTCTGCAGGCAAACTGGATGGGATGGCTGGGCAGTTTTAAGAATGTGGACAGAATGGACGAATACACGCTGACCACAGGTATATATTTTAGCCGGCATTGGGGGCTGTCCTACCGCTATAAGTACAAAAAATACGGCCCTTCAGCCAGCAGCTACAATCTGGGAAGCATCGTCTATTTATTTTAGGAATGGACGCTTCCGCGCAAATCCTCTGCTAAGGTAGGTTTAGAATGTTAACAGGCTGGTACTAGAGCGGCAGGCCCTGCGAACCTGAGGATTATCTTCCGCGCGCGGGTTGATTCTGCCCGGGTATTTGAGGTAAGATTCTTTAAGGTTTTTAACTATGGAAATTGATAGCTGGGTGAGGGTTATGGAAGAAACCGCGCTGCGTGAGCAGAGCATGGCAGCGGTTTCCCCCAAAGGCCTGCCGGTCCTGCTTATAAGGAAGACCGCAGGTGAGATATACGCCCTGGCAAATCAATGCGCCCATATGGGTTGCCCGCTTTATCGCGGGAGCCTGGACGGCTACATTCTGCAATGTCCCTGCCACGACTGGCGGTTTGACATCAGGACCGGAATTTTCGCCGACGCTCCGGAAATCCGGCTGCGGGTCTATGAATGGAAGATAGCGGAAGGCCAAATCTATATAAAAATTCAAGGATAATCATGAAAAAAGTGAAAATGTATACTTTAAGCACCTGTCTCTGGTGCAAGCGGACTAAAAGTTTTTTCGAGGAAAAGAAAATCCCCTTTGAATGCGTGGATTACGATAAGGCGGACGAGGTTGAGCAGGAGCGAATTATGGCTGAGATGCGTAAAAACGGCGGGGGCGGTTCCTTCCCCTACGTCTGCATCGGCGAAGATGTCGTGCAGGGCTATGAGCCAGATGAATTCGAGCGTCTTCTGGACTGCAAAAACAAATGAACTTAACAACACTGGCGGCCAGGAAAAAAGCCCTAAGGTTCCTGTTTGAGCCTGTAGTGGATAAGCTGGGCTATAAATTTACGCCTGTGGAAGAGGACGCTGACTTTCTGCTGGAGGCTGAAGTTTCATTTGAAGAAAAATACGGGATGCCTTACTGCCCCTGCCAGGCGCGCACCCGTGACCGGGCCGAGAATATGAAGATAGTCTGCCCGTGCATCCCTTTTCACCGGGAACATTTTGATGCCATGAAGCGCTGCTGGTGCGGATTGTTCATTCACAAGGATGTCAGCGATCCGTCAACGCTGAAACAGATCCCCCCCTCAAAATTCCGCAAGCCGTGAAGCTAAAACACAAGCGGGGATCTGCGGGATATCCGGTATCGCGAACTCTGTGCGCTTAGAACTTTACGGCTAGGACAATTATGCTTATTAAAGTTGCTGAAAAAAAAGACATCGCTGCGGGCGGGATGTTGGGCGTGAAAGTGAACGGCTTAAATCTCGTTGTCTGCAATTACGGCGGCAGCTTCTACGCCGTGGAGCGCCGATGCGGGCACGCCGGCGCTGCCTTAGAGCGCGGCGCGCTTAACGGATACATCCTCACCTGTCCGCTTCATTACGCGCGGTTCGATATCATAACAGGCGAAGTTCTTGGCGGGCCGGTCCCCGAAGCTCCGGCCAGCAAATACGAAGATCCTTCCGCCCCGGAACTTGCGACGAGAGGCCTCGGGACCTATCCCGTAACCATGGAGGGAGACTCCATAAAGGTTGAAGTCCCGTAAACATTTACGACTTCCTCTTTGCGGGGTGGCGCGGCAATAAAAACCGCGGGCTGGCGTTATATAGAGTGATACGCTTAGCGGCGGTTATTTTAAGGAGATATTTATGAAACTTAATAAGATATCGGTATTGACGGCGGCGGCGCTCATCACGGCGGCTTTTTCTGCGCCGCGTCTTTTCGCCCAAGGGGACACATCACAGGAAGGATCTGGCGGGCAGAAGAGAGGGATGCGGGGTGAGGCGCGCGGCGGCATGATGGCCGGGATGAAAGAGATTCAGGATGTCTGTAAGGCGGACCTGGAGAAGCTCTGCAAAGATATTAAACCCGGAGAAGGACGATTTTTAAAATGTCTGAAAGAGAATGACGCCAGCCTCTCAGCGGCTTGCAAGGCTAAACTTGCGGAACACAGAGAAAAAGCTATAAAGGATCATCCTTGCCTGGCCGATATGGAAAAGTTTTGCCAAGATGTCGGCCCGGGAAAAGGGCGGATAAAGGAATGCATGAAAGCTCATGAAGCCGAATTCTCAGCCGCGTGTAAAGCGAAGATGGCGGAAAAGAAAGAAGCCATGATGAAAAAAAACCCGTGCGCCGGTGACATAGAAAAATTCTGCAAGGGCATGGAGCCGGGCGGAGCGGGCTTTAGGGAATGCATGGATACTCACGAGGCCGAGTTCACCGGCGAGTGCAAAGCTGAGATAGCGGGCATGAAGGCTTCCATGAAAAAAAACAACCCGTGCGCTAGCGACGTGGAAAAATTCTGCAAGGATGTTGAGAGCGGGAGAGGCGATGTGATGAAATGCCTGAAAGAGCATGAGTCCGAGCTCTCGGCCTCATGCGCGGCCGGACAGGCTAAAATGAAAGAGAGACGCAAGGGGATGAAGGGGAAGCGCGGGGAGCGCGGAGCAGCCGCCCCGGCTGAAATAGAGCCGGCAGCGCCAGAAGCCGAATAAAGGTTTATGTGTAAAGAATAAGGGCGCCCACCCGGACTTCGGGGGCGCCCTTATTTTGTTTAGAAGGCGTTTGATGCACACCGTGCTTTTTACGGCACCTACTCAAGTATTGTAATATATGAAAGAAGGTGAATGCCCGGGGAGTATCAATGGAAAGAATAATTAACCATGTCATTTTGCCGATAGCGGACAAAAAGAAAATAAAATTTACTTTTGAGGGCCGCAACCTGGAAGCTTTTGAAGACGAGGTCATTTCCAGCGCTTTGTTTGCCAATGGCATAAAGATATTCAGCGAACATAAAAAGGATTCCAGCCCCCAGGGGATTTTCTGCGCCAACGGTCAATGCGCTCAGTGCACCGTGATAGCGGATGACCTGCCTGTAAAGGCCTGCGTGGCCAAGGTCAGAGAAGGTATGCGGCTGGAACCGCTTAAGGGCTCGCCCCTGCTGCCTAAAATCGCCTGCGCGTCAGGCGGAGGCGCGGCCCAGCCCGGCGAACAGTTCGGCCGCGTTACTGAGCTGGAAGTGGACGCGCTGATAATCGGTGGCGGGCCGTCCGGCCTTGCTGCGGCGGCGGAGCTAGGGAAGCTCAATGTCGGCACGCTCATCATAGACGACAAACATAAGCTGGGCGGCAAGCTGATCCTGCAGACGCATAAATTTTTCGGTTCGGTGGAAGACTGCTACGCGGGCACGCGCGGGATAGATATAGCCGACAAACTGGAAGAGCGGCTAAGGGAATACCCGTCGGTAAAGATCTGGCTGAACGCCACCTGTGTCGCGGTTTTTTCGGACAAGAAGGTTGGCGTGCTGTATGGTGACAAATATTTTCTCATCAGGCCCAAGGCCCTTATCAGCGCCACAGGGGCCAGGGAGAAATCTCTCGTTTTCCCCGGCAATACTCTGCCCGGCGTCTACGGAGCCGGCGCCTTTCAGACTCTGGTCAACCGCGATCTGATACGGCCGGCTAAAAGACTTTTTGTGGTGGGCGGCGGCAATGTCGGCATCATAGCGGCCTATCACGCGCTTCAGGCTGACATCCGGGTTGTCGGGTTGATAGAGGCTCTGCCCCGATGCGGCGGCTACAAGGTTCACGCCGATAAACTGCAACGTCTGGGCGTGCCGATATACACGCGGCATACTATCGTGCGCGCGGAAGGGGTGAAAGAGCTGGAGACTGTGACCATCGCTGAAGTTGACGACCGGTTTAAGGCCGTCCCCGGCACTGAAAAGACTTTTAAGGCGGACACGCTGCTCATCGCCGTGGGGCTCAATTCCGTTAATGAGTTCCACAGGCAGGCGGTGGAATTCGGCATGAACGCTTTCGTCTGCGGAGACGCCGAGGAAATAGCTGAGGCCTCGGCTGCCATGTTCAGCGGCAAGATAGTTTCACATAAGGTCCTTAAAAGTCTTGGCATCATGGCCGGAGAAGTGCCGCAGTTCTGGTTTGAGCGGCTGGAAGTTCTCAAATCCCGGCCCGGGGAGACGCTCAAGCCGGCCGCAAAAAGTCATGATAACGCCGTCTATCCCGTGTTGCATTGCCGTCAGGCGATCCCCTGTAATCCATGCGTCACCGTCTGCCCTAAGAAATCCATAAAACTTTCCGGCGAGTCCATCATGAACGTGCCGAATTTTTCCGGTGAATGCATCGGCTGTTTTAAATGCCTGCTGATTTGCCCCGGTCTGGCTGTCACGCTGGTTGACTACCGCAAGGATAATAATTTCCCTCTGGTGGCCGTGCCGTTCGAGATAGCGCGCGGGCTCGTTAAAAAAGGCGATACGGTGAATCTGGCCGATTGGGAGGGCGCCGACCTCGGCAGGTCCGAGGTTGTCGATGTTAAAGATTTTAAGGCCGAAAACACGATGATGATCATTGTTAAAGCTAAACCGGAAATAGCGGATCGTATCGCTTCCGTCCGTCTTTTCGATCCTGAGGAGGCTATGGATGCCGCAGGCGAGAGCACGGCTCTGCGTGGTGCCGTAATAAAAGAAGCGGACGACTCCGTGATCGTGTGCCGGTGCGAGAGGGTCAGCCTTGGCGAGATACGTCGCGCTATAAAGAGCGGCGTGCGCGACATGAATCAGCTCAAGGCCGTTACCCGAGCCGGGATGGGTGCATGCGGGGCCAAAACCTGCGAGAGCCTCATACTGTCTATTTTCAGGAGCGAGGGCGTGGATTTAAAGGAAGTCACCGGGTTTTCCGGACGCCCGCTCTTTGTGGAAGTGCCGCTGGGTGTTTTTAGTAACGTAAAATGCCGAACCGAAGCCGAGGAAAAGGCCTCCTGGGGCGGATTCTAGCATACGGAAGTCCAATTGCCGATTCGCGGTTAACTATTCACGATTTACGATTTGCCCTGCAAATGGAGCTAATATGGCCGTTGAAAAATACGATGTAATTATAATCGGCGCGGGCAGCATAGGCGTTCCGCTTGCAATGTTCCTGGCCGAAAAAAAGTTCAGCACGCTGGTAATAGACGCGCTGCCTTCGGTCGGGCAGGGGCAGAATAAATGCGCCATAGGAGGCATCCGGGCGACCCATTCCGACGGCTCTAAAATAAAGGCTTGTCTGCGCAGTCTTGAGATCTTTTCCACCTGGCATAAAAAATACGGCGATGATATAGGCTGGGTGAAGGGCGGATATCTTTTCCCGGTCTACGCCGAAAACGATGAGATAATGCTCCTGGAAATGCTTAAGATTCAGCAGAAGTTCGGTCTGAATATAAACTGGATAAGCGCGGAAGAAGTAAAAAAACTGGTGCCGGGCGTGGCAAGCAAGGAGCTGCGCGGCGGCACATACGCGCCGGATGACGGGTCAGCTTCCCCCCTGCTGGCTATAAACGCTTTTTATCGCCGGGCCGTGAAGCTGGGCGCTAAATTCCGGTTCAATGAAAATGTAACCGGTTTCATAAAGGAAGAAGGCCGTATAAAAGGGGTCAGGACCGACAGAGGCGAATACCTCGCGGATGTTACTGTTAACGCGTCCGGCGCCGGCGCCGCGGATCTCTCTGCGATGGCCGGTGTGCCTGTGCCGGTCAAACCGGACTGCCACGAAGCTGGCGTAACCGAACCGGTGAGAAAATTTTTTGAGCCGATGGTCGTGGATATCCGCCCCGGAGATAAGTCAAAAAATTACTATTTTTATCAGAATTCGGAGGAGCAGATAGTGTTCTGCCTCACCCCCAATCCGCCAGTCTGGGGCCGCGATCGTAGGTCCACGTCCGAATTCCTGCCTGAAATTTCTAAGCGCATGATCAGTCTTATGCCGGCGCTGGCCAATGTCAAGGTGCGGCGCGTTTGGCGCGGTCTGTACCCTATGACGCCTGACGGCTTCCCCATAGTTGACTTCCCGGCCGATGCGCCGGGCTATGCATTGGCGGTAGGTATGTGTGGTCAGGGCTTCATGCTTGGCCCCGGTCTGGGATCCGCCCTCGCCGCAGTCATAGCCGGAGAGAAGCGCGCCGAAGACCTTGAGATCCTGGCGGGATTTAAACTGATACGTAATTTCTCAGGTCAGGAAAAGTTGAAATAGAGGATTGTAAGATTGGAGGACCGGAGAATCAGCCGGATTTGATAAGCTTCTCCATAGCCGTGCCAATCCTGTCCTACTCCGCCGGCAAATCTTCATGCAATAAAACTAACTCCGTCTGCGTTAACCATATGATGAAAAAAATAATCCTGCCTCTTTTACTGGTGATATCAGCGATTATCCCCTTGGCGGCTCAGGAATCCCCCCTGGAACTTTCATGGGACGACTGCGTCCGTGAGGCCCTGGCCGGCAACCCGGCCCTTAAGGCCAAAAAACTGGCCATAGATCAATCCAGATACCTTTATCTGGCCAGCTATAACTCTTTCCTGCCCATTAATATTTCCCATTCCATAAGCTTAATCCGCAGCGGCGGCTCAGACATTTCGCCCTCCAATAAATGGGATTTAGGGTTTTCCGTTTCCGCCACCGAGCCGCTCTTTGATCTCAAGACCATCTCTTCCATAAAGAGCTCCAAGATAAGCTATGAAAAGGCCGCGGCGGATTACCGCGGCGAGTCCGCCTCCCTGCGCCAAAGCCTCTATTCGGCTTTTGTCGGTCTGCTGGTCGCCCAGGAGAAGGTGCGGGTGCAGACTAAGATCACGGCAATACGCAAAGAAAACGCAGCGCTCATCAAACTTAAGTATGATAGCGGAATGGAATCGCGCGGCAACATGATGTACGCTTCAGCCCTCGCGGAGCTTGCCAGGTCCGACGCGCAGAAGGCGGAGCGGTCCCTTAATATAGCCCGTCGCAACCTGCTCGGCAATATGGGTTCCAGCGAATACCGCCCGGTAATCGCCAAGGCCGAACTTCAGTCTCCGGAGTATGATTTTAAGGCCGAAAATATCCGGGCGGCTCTGGAGAACATCCCTCAGGTCATCTCATATGAAAAGAGCGTGGAGTCCACGAAGCAGCGGCTCCTTTCAACCAAATACGACATGTTTCCCACCCTGAGCGCCAGCCAGTCTATGGGCTGGAGCGGGCCGAGCGAATTTCCGTCCAAGAGGAACTGGTCCATGGGACTGAACCTGAACCTGCCGCTGCTGGTCAACGGTATAACATCCTACTCCAATAATACCTCCGCCGCCAAGGTCGCGCTTAAAAGCGCGGAGGAATCTTTGAGGGGACTGAAGGTTTCGCTGGAAAACAGCATAATAAGCGCTTACGACGATTTTTTGAACGCTCGCGACACGGCGTCCGCCAACGTCAACGTTCTTAAGGCTAATGAAGAGCGGTACAATGAGTCGCAGATAAAATATATGGCCGGCAAGATCAGCTTTATAGATCTCGCGAACGTGGAACAGAGTATGGTGGACAACCAGCTTAACCAGCTGCAGTTCCTGCAGAACGCCAACACAAGAAAGATCGCCCTGGAAAACCTTCTGGGCGTCGGCCTTGAGAATTAATGGATTGAGACCCGGGAGATTACTATGAAGAAAGTTTTAATTATTGTCACGATACTCGCCGTCGGGGGCATCGGCTGGTATTTTTATAAAAAAACGACCGCCAAAGCCGAAGTGAGATACGCGAGCTTTGAGGTTATTTCAAAAAGCATATCGGAATTCGTAGACACCACCGGCGCGGTGGCGCCGCTGAACCGCGTGGAGATACAGCCTTCCGCCGGAGGCAGGATAGAAAAGATTCTTGTGGAAGAGGGCGATAAGATAAGGCAGGGCCAGGTGCTGGCCCTCATGAGCTCAAGCGACAGGGTGGCCATATTGGACGCGGCGCGCGCCATGGGCGACGAGCAGTATAAGTATTGGCAGGAGGCCTATAAGCCTATTAAGGTTGTGGCTCCGCTGGACGGGACCGTTATCCTCAAGAATGTGGTTGAGGGCCAGACGGTCGGCCAGGCCACGGTGCTGTTCGCTATGTCCGATAAACTTATCCTTGCCGCCAACGTGGACGAATCTGACGTGGGCAAGATAAAAGAGGGGCAGCCCGTCTCTATAATCCTGGACGCTTATCCAGACTCTCCTGTCAAAGGCAGTGTTTTTCAGATTCTTGATGAGGGCGTTAATCAGAGCAATGTCATCACCTATTCCGTAAAAATAAAGCCCGACTCCGTCCCTGCTTTTTTTAAATCGCAGATGACGGCGAATATAAAAATTGAGGTGGCCAGGAAGCGCTCCGCCCTTCTTATCCCGGCGGTGGCCGTTACAATTGACCCCGCGGGCAGGACCGCGGTTATAACTGAAGTCGCTGATAATAAGCCGGTCTATAAAAAGATAGAGACCGGCCTTGACGAGGGCGACCTGGTGGAAGTTACCAGGGGGCTTGACGAGGGCGACACCATCATGTTCCAGGGAAAAGGCTACAAGCCTCAGCAGGCGTCCGGCGGCACCAATCCGCTTATGCCAAGCCGTCCAAATGTGCCGCGCGGCGCCGGCAGGGCGCTGCATTAACGGCAGGGTATAGGGCAGAGGGTTCAGGGTAGAGTTAATAATGAACTCCTCCCCTAGACCCTATCCCCTGAACCCTCTACCCTAAACTTAAGGTTCCATACCATGATTGAGTTAAAGAATATAAAGAAAGTTTACCAGATGGGCGACGAACCCCTTGCGGTCTTAAAAGGTGTGGACCTCTCTGTGAAAGAGGGAGAGTTCGTGGCCATCATGGGCCCGTCCGGTTCCGGAAAATCCACGCTGATGCACATTCTTGGTCTTCTGGATAAACCCAGCTCCGGCTCTTACAAACTTTTCGGCCGTGAGATCTCTGAGTTGGACGACGTCGAGCTCTCCTACCTCAGAGCCCGTATAATCGGTTTCGTCTTTCAGCAGTTCAACCTCCTGCCGAGGATAACGGCCGCCGACAACGTGGCGCTGCCGCAAATTTATCTGGGCGAGAAGGCCCGCCCGCAGGAAGCCGGTAAATATCTGGCGCAGGTTGGCCTGGGCGACCGCATGGGTCATAAGCCCAACCAGCTTTCAGGCGGCCAGCAGCAGCGCGTGGCTATAGCGCGCTCGCTGGTCAACGATCCCAAGATCATTTTCGCAGACGAGCCTACGGGCAACCTCGCGTCTGACCAGTCCAATGAGATCATGGCCATCTTCCGCAAGCTTAACGACCGAGGCATTACGGTTATAATCGTCACGCATGAGCCTGACATCGCCGCTTGGGCCGACAGAGTTATAAAAGTTAAGGATGGTCTGGTGGTGGAAGATATCGTAAAAAAAGAGCCGGCTAAAAAAGAGGCGGTCTCGCACCTGCGTATTCCAAAGTCTTTTTTTCTGACCTGGCGCGAAGTTTTGGAAAACATGACTTCTTCCGTGAACTCCATAATAAGCAACAAGACCCGATCGCTCCTGACCATGTTGGGTATTATTATCGGCGTGGGCGCCCTCATCGCTATGCTCGCGGTCGGCACCGGGGCGCAGCGGGCCATAGAGAAACAGATGTCATCGTTGGGTACTAATCTGCTGGCGGTCATGCCCGGCAGCCGCAGCCAGGGCGGGATGTCTCTGGGTCGCGGCGCGGTAAGCCGGCTGACGCTGGAGGATGCCAGAGCTCTGGCGAAATCCGTGCCGAATATTACCAAGACGGATTCAAATGTTCAGGGGTCAGCCCAGTTGGTTTACGGTTCCAAGAACTACCGCAGCCGCGTCACCGGCGTGACCGCTATTTATCCTTCAATGCGCGCCGCAGAGCCTTATTATGGGCGCTTTTTTTCGGAAGACGAAAACACCCGGCTTAAAAAAGTGGCCGTTCTCGGCCAAACCGTGGTAACTCAGCTGTTCGGCAGCGAGAATCCTGTAGGAAAAAGTATCAAAATAAACAGGAAGAATTTTATTGTAATCGGCGTGCTGCCCATGAAGGGAGCCTCCGGTTTTCAGGATCAGGACGACACAGTCATTGTGCCGCTTAATACCGCCATGAAGGTTCTCCTCGGCAAGAAGTACGTGGATTCCATCTGGGTGGAAGTTTCGGATTTTAAGTTAATGGCTGCCGTTCAGGAAAATATTAAAGCCCTGATGCGTAAGCGGCACGGCGTGCCCGCATATAAAGACGACGATGTTTCACTCATGAATATGGCAGAGCTTCAAACCATGCTGACCGGGACCATCAAGACCTTCAGCACACTGTTGGGCATCATTGCCGGTATTTCGCTGATAGTCGGCGGAATCGGTATCATGAACATCATGCTGGTGAGCGTCAGTGAGCGCACCAAGGAAATTGGTCTCAGGAAAGCTATCGGCGCCACCCGGCGAGCAGTGCTGCTGCAGTTCCTGATAGAAGCGATCATCATTTCGGTCATCGGCGGCCTGCTGGGGATAATGATAGGCGCCGGCGCTTCCATGCTTTTATCCAAGCTTTCCGGCTGGGCGATCTACATCTCCCCGCTCTCAGTGGCTCTGGCTTTCGGTTTTTCCGCCACGGTCGGAGTGGTATTCGGCTTCTGGCCCGCTAAAAAGGCCTCACTATTGTCGCCCATAGACGCGCTCCGCTACGAATAATTTGATATTATGTACGTCAGGAGTAAGTGGTAAGTCGTAAGGAGCTGGCGGCAAGGATTAGGCGCGGGGACCTCGCGGCTTTAATCCTGTGTGCGCGATTCTTAATACTTGATCCTTATTTCTTAATCCTTAACATATGGTTTTCGGAGGAAATAATGATAAGTGTTTCTGTAAAATGCCCCCAATGCGGTAAATCTCTGATGGACTCTAAAAAGAAGCTGGACAGCAAAGCCTCTATCCTCGTCCATCTTACTTACGCCGGCAAGAATGCGCCGCTTCATATGAGCGCGGCCTACGGCAGCTACTCCGTAGAGACAGATCTCAAGATTCCGCTCGGAAAGATCGCCGGCTTCCGCTGCCCCCATTGTAAAGCCGATCTCAAGAGCACCAGAAAGTGCGATATCTGCGCCGCGCAGATGGTGGCTTTTGACCTTAAAGAAGGCGGACAGGTTCAGATTTGCGCGCGGCGCGGCTGCAAGAAGCATCTCCTTGAGTTTCAGAACCCGGACAGTGAATTGCAGGCCTTCTACAAGTCTTGCGTGAAATAGTTTAAATAAAATTTTGCCTGCAAAATTTTATGCTACAGGCTATAAGCCGTACGCCGGCCTATGGCTTGCGGCGGGCTCCGCGCCCTATGGATAAAATCGAGCACAAAAGTTTTTTCAGAACTCATAAAGTTCTGTCCCTTTTTCCCCTCGTCGCGCTTGGGGCGGCTGTATTCTGGTATATATCCAGGTATAAGACCGAGGAATACGCGGGCCGTGAGCCTGTCGAACTGACCTTCGGCAACTCCGCGCCCGCCGCGCAGCCCGCAGTCATTGCGGAGCAGGAGGAGGCCAGGGCTCTTTCCGCGCTGGATATTCAGGGGCCGCCGGAGTTCAAGAGCCAGGTTACAGGGGCGCTGAAACTTATCTGGATGGCTGACCGCGAGACCTTCCTCTTTATTCGTAATCAGCTCTATATAATCCGCAACGAAGACAAAACGGATTTCTACCTGGACGCCGGCCAGCCTGTGGCCGCCATCTCCAATGCCCATGCTTTTCGATCTATGCCCTGGTGCGCCGGCATCATCGCTCACCAGGCTTTTCATTCCTACGCTAAGGCGCGCGGCGTGAAAAAAAATACTTTTCGCCCGCCCTCGCCTGGCACTGAGAAGGTTTTAAAGGTGGAGGCCAACCCCATGTCCGTTAAGTATACTAGCCTGGAAGCGATGCTTGACGGGGAGAGGAAGGCTTCCGAATTTCAGGTTAAAGTTCTGAGAGCTACCGGCGCTTCCCGTGCCGAGGTCAAGAGAGCGGAAAAGCGGGGCCCGCGCGATTTTACAACCGGGCACGACGGCTACTATTCCAATAACCCGTGAAACAACTGATTAAAGCGCTGAAAATAGGTTCCGTGGAGCTGAAAAACAATCTGGCTCTGGCGCCCATGGCCGGCATTACCAACGCCGCTTTTCGTTCGCTCTGTATAGAGGGAGGCGCGGGGCTGGTGGTCAGCGAGATGGTCTCGGCCGAGAGCATCAGGTATGGAAATAGAAAATCTCTCAAACTGCTTGAAATCTGTCCCTCAGAGCATCCTATCGCCATGCAGATCTTCGGCGCCGATCCGGAAAGCATGGGCGCTGCCGCCAGACTTGCCGGGGAACTGGGGGCGGACATCATAGATATAAACGCCGGCTGTCCCGTAAAAAAAGTGCTACGCTCCGGAGCCGGAGCGGCCCTTATGAAAGAGCCTTTAATACTGGAAGCCATAGTGAAAAAAGCCGTACAAGCTGTTAAGATCCCCGTTACTGTTAAAATTCGCTGCGGGCTGACCCCTTGCGAAGTGATAAGTCCGCGTCTGGCCCGCGTTATAGAGGGAGCCGGAGCTTCGGCCATCACTCTGCACGGCCGCGCCGCCTCCAGCTTTCACACCGGCCCCGTGGATTATGACGCTATGGCTGCCACCGCCGCCGCTGTGAAAATTCCGGTCTTCGGCAATGGCGGCGCGCGCACAGCTTCGGACGCCGCCAAGATACTCGAGACAGGCTGCGCCGGAGTGGCCATTGGCCGCGCCGCAGTGGAGAACCCTGCTGTTTTTATTGAGATGGCGGCGGGGTTGAAGGGTTCCTCGCGTGAAGTGAAATCAGACCCCGTGGGGCGTATAAAATTGTTTATCCGATTTTTGGAACTCAATACTTCCCTTTATGGGGGTGACGAAGGCGTCGTGCGCGCCCGCAAACTTGTCGGCTACTGGCTTAAGGGCTTCCCTGACTCCTCCGCCCTGCGCGGGAACTTTATGAGGGCGTCCGGGCTTAATGAGGCCAAGGCTCTTTTGCTACAATATATAGACAATAGCGCGGAACGCTATGACCGCCATACGCCATAAGGGCGCTGCGCCTGCCATAAGCCATAGGCTTTTAGGAGTTACTTGATATTTCTGCCTATAGCCTGGGGCCTACGGCTTATGGCAAACGAATAATATTTATTTTGATTCTATATGGAACCGACTTTATCTATACCTGAAACTCCTTTAATGCAGCAGTATGCTGCGCTGAAGAGTTCATACCCGCACGCGATTCTGTTTTTCCGGCTGGGCGACTTTTATGAAATGTTCGCCGAAGACGCCAAGATCGCCAGCGCCATACTGGGAGTGGTTCTTACATCCCGCGGCGGAGTGCCCATGTGCGGCATCCCATACCACTCCTCTTCCAATTATATCGCAAAACTCCTGGCCGCCGGCCGCAAGGTGGCCATTTGCGAGCAGACAGCTCCTACTGCTGAAGAGGCAAAAAAAAGCAAACTTTTTAAGCGTTCAGTGGTCCGGCTGATCACCCCCGGAACCATCGTTGAAGACGAGCTTCTCCAGACCAAAACTGCCAATTATCTCGCGGCAGTGGGAATAGACATCGTGGGTTGGGGCATGTCGTATCTTGAAGCCTCCACCGGAGAATTTTTTTCCACACAAAATCTGAACGATCCTGATTTTTATCAGCTTTCCGCCCTGCTTTCCAGGATCTCGCCGTCAGAGATCATCGCCGACGCAAAGACTCTCACCGAGATACGTAAACGTGCGCTCGGCTCCGAAGGCGCCGTGATGAGCGAATGGCCTTTGCCGGCTGCTACCGGCTCTTGCGGGCGCGCCGCCCAGGCAAAAGACATAGAGCCTGACGTGTCCTGGGGGAAGGGAGCCGTATGGCAGAATAACAAATTGGCGCTCAAAACCGCGCTCAATATCTCTTCCTACGTCAGGGAAAACCAACCGGGCTTAAAAGAATCCTTTAGCCCCGTTTTTTTCGAGCCTTCAAACAGGATGCAGCTGGACGAGTCGGCCATTAAGACCCTTGAACTGGTAAATTCGGAATATGGCGATGAAGCCAAAACCCTCTGGGGGGTGCTGGACGCCACTAAAACCTCCATGGGTTCCAGGATGCTGAAGAAATGGATCCTTGAACCGCTGACCGAACTTCACGATATAAACATCCGCGCTCAGTTTACCGCCTTCCTTACGCAGAACCGGGAGGCCCGCGAGAGCCTTTCCGATATCCTTTCCCAGATACCGGATATAGAGCGCGTGCTGGGTCGCGTAATAAACGGAAGCGCAGCGCCGCGGGATGCCGCGGCTGTACGCAAGGCTCTGGGGCAGATGGCGCGCCTGAAGTTGCTTTTAAGCTCCGCCCGATTTTTTGAATGCGTGCCAGAGCTGGCCGGCAGGGTGGAGACAATTTCCCCCGCGCTTGGCAGCCTGCGCGAAATTCTGGACCGCGCCGTTACAGAGGCTCCGCCGGCCAGACTTTCCGACGGCGGGGTGATCAAGGAGAACTATAGCCCCGAACTGGATGAGCTTCGCGGACTACGCAAGAACAGCCAGAAGGTGCTGACTGATATAGAGGCCGCGGAAAGGGATAAAACGCAAATCCCGTCGCTTAAGGTCGGATACAATTCCGTTTTCGGCTATTATCTGGAAGTTACCAGGACGCATTTGCCCAAAGTCCCCCACTATTACACGCGCAAGCAGACCCTGGTCAACGCCGAGCGCTTTATCACCGAAGAGCTGAAAGTCATGGAATCCAGGATACTGGGAGCAGAAGAGCGGATGCTCAAACTTGAGACCCACCTGTTTGGCGAGATCCGTGATCTACTTCTTACAAATTTGAAAGAGCTGCGCGTTTTTGCTCTGGCCGCGGCGGAGCTGGATGTCTTTTACGCCCTCGCCGAGAGCGCCATTAAATACGATTTTACACGCCCTGTAATGTCAGCCGGGTCCGAGCTTGTCATCGAGGAAGGGCGTCATCCCGTGGCCGAGCGCTGCCTGCCGGCGGGCTCTTTCGTACCCAACGATCTGAATATCGGAGACAGGGATCCGCAGATAATAATTCTGACAGGGCCCAATATGAGCGGTAAAAGCGTTTATCTGCGCCAGAGCGCGCTTATCGTCATCATGGCTCAGATGGGCGGCTTTGTGCCGGCCCGGGCGGCCGCCATAGGAGTGACCGACCGCATCATGACCCGCATAGGCGCTCAGGACAGACTGTCACGCGGCGAATCTACTTTTATGGTGGAGATGCGTGAAACGGCCTCGATCCTGAGTCTGGCCACGCCCAGGAGCCTCATACTGCTGGATGAGGTGGGTCGGGGAACCTCCACGTTCGACGGCATTTCCATCGCCTGGTCGGTAGTGGAATACCTGTATAAAGTTTCCGGCGGACCTAAAGTTCTGTTCGCTACTCATTATTTTGAATTGACCGAGCTTGCCGAAAAATTCTCCGGCATAAAAAACTTTAACATCTCGGTTAAAGAATGGACCAACTCCGTAGGTAAGACCGAAGTAGTGTTCCTGCATAAGATTTCCCCCGGGCCTGCTGACAAATCTTACGGCATCCACGTGGCCCAGCTGGCCGGACTTCCTGACGCGTCCATAAAGCGCGCCAAGGAGATACTCCGGGTACTTGAGACCAAGGGTAATATTGAGGTTGAGGGCGGCGAGGAGAACATGGCGCCCATGCTGCCAATTTTCTCGGAACATCCCGTCCTTGACGAGATAAAGTTGTGTGAGCCGGACAATCTGAGTCCCCTCCAGGCGCTGAACACGATAATAGCATGGAAAAAACGGCTTAAATAGACCATTGACGCGCGGATTGCGCGCGTATTTTAACAGGAGAATAAAAACATGATTAAGCGTGGATCTTTGGTTATTTTATCGGGAATATTTTCGGTTTCGGTTATGGCGTTCGCCCAGGACAAAAATACGGTCACTGGGGAGACTGAGAAAATAGCGCAGCAGGATACTGCAGCCGCCGAAGTATCAGTTCCCGCGAAAAAGGCGGACATCGCTTTGCCTCCCGCGGCGGAGCCTAAGCCAAAAGCAGTCATACTCCCCGTGGCGCAGGCTAAAACCGCTATTGCGGCAGATCTGGCGCGGACCGAATGGGAGTTCCTTAAAATTAAAGGCGCGGATAACGATGAGGATGTTCTGACTCTGATATTGCCGCAGCTCTCCGACTGGCTGTTCCGCAATCCTGAAAGCGAATACTCCGGCGAGGCTCTGCTGCTTAAGGCGAATCTTCACCTAAAACTGGGTGATTATAAATCCGCGGTAATAGACCTGATGCGGCACATGCGTGAATATCCGCAGTCGTCCTCCGCCACGGCGGCCGGTAAACTTTTTACCGAGACGCTGGATAAAAAAATCGACAAGAAGGTAAAGCCCCGGCTGGTTGAAATTTCAAAAGGTCAGGCGGCGGAAAAAACGGACGCGATAGCCGGGCTGCTGGAAAAGACTGCGGAACAAGCGGGAGATATTTTCTACGAATCTTTGACCGCGGAATTCAGGGATTTTTTTAACAGGTTTCCTTCCTACGGTAAAAAAGACGAGATGCTCCTGGCTCTGGCTGATCTTCATTTTAAGAACGAAGAATATCTACCCTCCAGGCTGGCCTACGAGAAAATGATACAGATGAGCGCAGGCAGCCGTCTGCTGCCCAGGGCTAAGAATTCTCTGGGCGGAGTCCTGGCGGATCACTTGAAGGAATACGACGCGGCTATTCTCGTTTACCGTGATATCGCCGCTTCCTGCCCCGGTACGGAAGAGGCCTGGACCGCCTACGGCAGACTGCCGAAGCTGGCCGAGAAACAGGAGCAATATTCCCTGGCCGTCGAGATCTACGAGACGATTATCGCGCTTTATCCGGATAAGCCGGAGTCTTACGCTGCGTTTCAGTCCGAAGCCAGGGTGCTCCGTGAGGAGTTGTCTAAACCCGCCGATGCTGTGGTTGTCCTGAACAGGCTTGCCGACAAATATAAAGATGAAAAAGCGATAGAGGCCGTCTTTCTGGCCGCGGAAATAGCGCGCAAGGATATGAAGGATTACGATCTTGAGGTCAAGAACTACGACAGGATAGTTTCCGAGTATCCCTCGGCCCCGCAGGCGCCTAAGGCGATGTTTGCCGCGGCTGAGGCTTACGAAAAGGGAAAGAACCTGGAGAAAGCGCGCGAGTATTTTTCGCAAGTTATAGTAAAGTACTCCGAAAACCCGCTGGCGCAAAAAGCTCAAAAGCGGCTTAACTCTATGGCGACGCAATAAGCGTATTGCGGGATAGATGTAAAGATACGGCACGGAGTAGTAAAACGCCCGTAAAACGGTCCCGTTTCCATTTTTTCTGTTATGTCCGAAATACAATTGCTGCCGGAAGAAGTAATCGCTAAAATCGCCGCCGGCGAGGTTATCGAGCGCCCCGCCTCCGTCTTAAAGGAGCTGCTTGAGAACGCAATGGACGCCGGCGCTACGCGCATAGCCGTGGATATAAAAAAAGCCGGCAGGCGGCTTATGCGCGTGCACGACGACGGCAAGGGCATGGACCTGGAAGATCTCAGGCTCTCGGTCGGCCGCCACGCCACCAGCAAGATCAGGAGTTTTGAAGATCTTGACTCTATCGCCACCTTCGGGTTTCGTGGCGAGGCGCTGTATTCCATTTTCGCGGTTTCAAAACTGGCCATCACCAGCTTTAGATCCGGCGCTGAGACCGGGCACGCCGTGGCCGGTGAAGGCGGTCGCATACTTTCTGAAACCAAAACCCCCCCGGTGAAAGGCACTACGGTGGAGATAAACGATCTCTTTTTCAACACCCCGGCCCGAGCCAAGTTCATGAAGAGCGAGTCCTCCGAGCGCGCCCATCTTATACGCACCGTTGAGGAGGCGGCCCTGGCTAACCTTAACATCGGTTTCGTGTTGAGTATAGACGAGACCGAAATATTTTCCATGCCCCCCGGCGGCGAGGATTTCTGGGCCGTACTTAAAGAGCGCGCGGGGATCATCTTCGGCAAAAATATTCATCAGGGGCTTATAAAAATAGAGGGCAGAAATCCTGGCGTTTCAATATACGGCCTGGTTTCAAAGCCCGATTCTCTTTCGGCCACGCGCATCAACCAGCATTTTTTTGTTAATAAGCGCCCCGTGACTTCGCGCGTTATCCAGCAGGCGCTTTACCGCGGTTACGACTCCATGCGCGGCGATAAACACCCCGCCTGCGTCATTTTTCTGGACCTGAATCCGGCTGATTTCGACGTTAACATCCATCCGCAGAAGAAAGATGTCCGGTTCGCCGCCGAAGGCGAAGTGTTCCGGAAGGTTTCCAGCACAGTTTATAATGAGATTCTTAAAAGGCAGACGGCCTCAGTCGCCCTTACCGAGCCCGCCTTAGGCGGAGCGTCAGGGGCTTGCGAGCCGGGGGCGCGGCAGGGTGGCGAAATTCAAAGCGGGGGTGCTGACCTGTTCAGCCAGGAAACTCTCCAGCTTGAGCCTGCCTCGCAGGAGAATGGTGAGGCGCCAAATTGGTACCTGCCGCCGATCTCTTATCTTGGGCAGATAGCCAAGAGCTACCTTTTATTTGAGTCGGGCGGAGGGCTGCTGGTGATGGACCAGCACGCGGCGCAGGAGCGGATACTGTTCGAGAAATACCTTGAAGAATTTTCAAAGGGCGCCATAAAAATACAGCCGCTGATGCTGCCGGTGTCAGTGGAGCTGTCCCGATCACAGATAGAGGCTGTTTTAAAGTGGAAAGAATGGCTGGATAAGGCGGGCTTTGAGATAGAGCGTTTCGGCGCCGCGACTTTGCGCCTGCATTCCACGCCGGCCTTGTTCTATTTTACGCCCGAAGCCCTTAGTGAGTTTTTGGGTTATATGGCGGAAGTGCTCGGTGAGCCGGAGAAGGCTTCGGAAGATCTGAAACGCAATACGGTTGCGACGATGGCGTGCAAAAAGTCGGTGAAGGCGCACGATCATATTAAACCGCCGGAAGCTATGCGACTGATAGAAGACCTCAAGGGCGCCCGGGACAGCTTTCACTGCCCCCACGGCCGCCCAACGCTTTTTTACATCTCCCCCTCCGAAATAGCACGCAAGTTCCAGCGCACGAATATTATATAGCGGACTACGGATAAGTGTTTGTATGATCCGTACGTGGTTTCAATCCGGCCTTATTGCATCGTTCATTTGTCAGAATCTTACAGGTAAACATGGCTGATATTATCCTTACAACTTTAAACGCGAGCTACGGGCATTGCTCATTCGGGCTGCGGTATTTAATGGCCAACCTGGGAGAGCTTAAGTCCAGGGCTGAAATATTGGAGTTCACGCTCGACCCGCGGGCGCCGGAGATGATTGAGGCTATCTTATTGCGGGAGCCTAAGATCGTCGGCGTAGGCGTGTATGTGTGGAACGCGCGTGAATGCGCCACGCTGGCGGCGGAGCTTAAGCGGCTCCGGCCGGAATTGATTATCGTCCTCGGAGGGCCCGAAATCAGTCATGAAACCGAGGGACAGGAAATATACAGCTACGCCGATTTTGTAATCACCGGCGAGGGGGATCTGGCCTTCGCCCGGCTTTGCGGAGAGATACTCTCTGGACGCCCGCCCGCCGAAAAAATCATAGCGGCCCCGCCGCCCGATCCGGAGAGGCTTGCGCTACCTTACGACTTGTACACGGATGAAGATATCTCTAATCGCGTAATTTACGCGGAGGCTTCCAGAGGTTGCCCATTCGCATGTGACTTTTGTCTGTCTTCCCTTGGCTCGGCCGTGCGCTCTTTTCCTCTGGAGCGCTTGTTTGCCGAGTGGCGCGCTCTGCTGGGCCGCGGCGCGCTTAAATTTAAATTCACGGACCGCACATTCAACCTTGATATCCGCGCCGTAAGCGCGATCCTGAATTTTTTTCTTGAGACCGCGCGGCCCGGTCTTTTCCTGCATTTTGAAATGGTCCCGGACCGCTTCCCCGAAGATCTTTACGCGCTGATAAATAAATTCCCCGCCGGGTCACTGCAATTTGAGGTCGGCATACAGACTTTTAACGACGCTGTGGCTGCGCGTATTAATCGCCGCCAGGATAACGCTGCAGCTGAAAACAATATCCGCCGCCTGCGCCGTGAAACTGCCGCGTATCTGCACGCGGATCTGATCATCGGTTTGCCAGGGGAAGATCTGGCCGGGTTCGCGGCCGGGTTCGACAGACTTTTTGCCATGAACCCTCACGAGATACAGGTCGGGATCCTTAAGCGCCTGCGCGGCGCGCCGATAGCCCGGCACGATGCTCAATGGGGCATGATTTACAGTCCTTACCCACCATATGAGCTTCGCGAGAACAAGCTTTTAGATTTTTTCACTATGCAGCGGTTGCGGCGGTTCGCCCGTTACTGGGATTTGATATCGAATAGCGGCGTTTTCGCCGAAACCGCGAAATTGATATGCGCCGGCCCAGACGTCTTCAATAATTTTATGAATTTAAGCGACTGGCTTTACGGGCAGACGCGTCAAACACACGCCATCTCGCGCTCACGTCTGCGGGAGCTGCTGAGGATATATCTGACCGACGTCTTAAATCGACCCGCATCCCCGGTCAACGCTGCTGCCGAGCGCGACGCCCTGAGATCGCACCTCAACTCCGGCAGTTCCGGCCGCCAAAGGCAGATAAGGCGCGACGTTCAATTAAAATTAAGGTGACACACAACTTAATTGACTGCAATTAAGTTGTGTGTCACCTTAATTCTCACCTTAATTCACCTAATTCCTAATTCTAGCCCATCTGGCTGTAAATGTTTGACAGCGATGCGGTATCCGTCATGATCCGGTTATACATTCTTACCAGCATAATTGCCGGTTTCATCTCGTATTTTTGGGCGAGCGCGCAGGCGTTGCTGTTAGGCAAAGGAATATTAATGTAGACTGGCGCGCCGGGCTCTACGCGGCCGACCAGCGTCAGAAGCAGGTTTTCGGCGATCTCTCGGCTCTCGGCGTATAGCGGCTCTACGCGGTAGCCGTGATACGCTTTGCGGATGACGCCGTAACCGGCGAGCGCGCCGTTTGCAATAATTCCCAATGCAGCACCCGTAGGCTTTTGTTTTATCCATTCCCCCATCAGCCTTGAGCGGTCAGCGGGAAAAAATTTGCGGTCGTAAGCGTTAAATTTGTCAAACGGATACGCGGTGAGGTCGACCGTTTCAATATCTTTCCCCGCGGGGCGCGCGAGCATTTCATACCGCACTATTTTATAAGCGGGCTTGAACCCGAAGAAACCATAGTTTTTTACCTTATATTCCACCGCGTCAAAGCCGATAGTCCTTTTACCGGCGTGCAGCGCCGCCCGTTTTTGAAGCTCTACGCCTATTCTTCCTCCGCGGTATTCTGGATTCACGATGAAAACTCCGCCCATGCACAGATCGGCGCTGAAATTTATTCCAAAAATACAGCCGACCGGCTTGCCGTCAGCTTCAGCGATAAAATACCCGCTGGTATCTTCAGCCAGAAAGCACTCGGCGTCACGAAGGCCGGGATTCCAGCCTTCGCGCGCCGCCCAGGCTACTACAAACCCCATCTCGGCGGGTGTTATGTTGCGAATTATCAGATTATTCGGTTTTTTCATAATATCGCGTCAGACATGAGCCAACGGTTGGAATTCAGATCAGAATAAATATGTCATGCCAGGTTTTATGGCGCTCCATTTATTTATGCTGCCATATTCGCTGTGTTCCGGGCCGGCATAAAAATAAACCGACAGGTTTAAAAACAGATTGTCGGTCAGACTGTACTTCGCCGAGGACTGCAGGAAAAAACTGCGGTCCGCGGCGTTGAGCTGCAGAAGATTCGCCAGATCCAGCTTTTTTGTAAACGCTTCCTGCCATTGGTTGCGTATAAAAAGTTGCTGGCGCGTGATCGGTTCCGTGTTGCGCTGGGCGTAGTCGCGTATGGACCAGAGAACCGTGTTAACCTGATCGTATACCGACGCGAGTTCGGGAAAATCCAGCAGCCTCTCCGCGTACCCGGCCAAAAACCAATTCCCCCAATCCTTATTAGTCATCCCGGCTTCGTTGTAGTGGTACTCAACAAAAGTGCTTCGCTTGCGCGCGCTTTCGGTGTATGAAAACCCGGCCGCAGCCTGATTGCGAAACCGTCTCTTAGAGTCTCCCGGCACTACATAGGCGTATTTGGCGCCGTCCACGCCGTATAATTTAGCGTCGTAGATAAGCGCGTCCGTGGTGAGGCTGTGCCGGCGGCCGCCGCTCCACTCGCCGTAAAAAACAAAGCTGTCGCCTATGGAGCGCGACACGTTCGCTCCGAGATAAGAAGTGCAATTTTCTCTGTAATAAAGCAGGTCGGAACTTATCGCTTTATAGGAAGAGCTGATTTTGGCGAGGTAGCGGGGATAGGCGTTGGTGCGCTGAAGGGCCAGGGCGAAGCTGGTCCTGTCAGTTATAAATCTGCCGGGCCTATCCGATATTTCCGGGGCGGCGGCAAGGGTAAGCGTGCCGAACGGGAGAATGCCCTGCGCTCTGGCCATTACGGTTCCCAGGCGGTTTTCCCGCAGAACGATGGGGTCTTCCGACGTCCTAAGGCTGATCGCGTTCTTCTTGAAGAAATCGGTCGGGTTAAAGCCGACAGCGACGCCGCTTTTCAGGTTTATCCGGCCGGCGTCAAGATAGTATTCGCGATAAGCGTTCCAGCTGAGGTAAGCTTCGTTAAGGTCGTTCTGCGCCACTCCCGACGGGAAATCGGAATGCATATCTGACAGATGATTGAACCGGTCTACGATATTTAAGCTCAGGGAGGGAGTCAGCCTGATATCGGCTTTGCCGTAGAAGGTAAATCGGTTGGACCAGGCGGGGACATATTTATCCGGCAGTGGCAGAAGCACGCCGTGCCTCCTGGAATTAGTCTGGGCTTCGTCCTCGATAAAAAATTTATAGGAATTACCCCCGGCGGCCGGAGACGGCGTCGCCGCCGGCTGAGCCGCGGAAATAAAATCGGGAATCAGGTCCAGGTCTTCATCCTGTCCGGCAAGACCACTTTGCCGGCACAGCCCCAGAGCCGCCGCTAAAATTAATCCCCTTTGAAACGCTGAAGATATTCTTTTTGAAACCATTCTTCGGGTATTTTCCTTTCGGTGTAATTGGTGAAAAGCATCTTAGTCACAAGCTTCGGATCTATCCCGTCTATAACAATAGCCTCTGTCGGCCGCGCCCTTCCCAGCTCGGTTTTGTAGCCGCCGAAGTAAACTATTTTAAGAAGCCGGTCGCTGTCCGAATAGAATTTTCCTTTTAAGGGGCGGGAGTCGGCCTTGTCAACCCAATATTCCACGCGGTAATAGTTGGAATCCCCGCGGGACGTTAAATTAAGCTTGTAGCACAGCGCCTTTGTTTTTGCCGAATCGGTTATCGTCTCTTCTCCGGCGAGTTCGGCTTTGTAATCCTTGTGCATATTTACCGTCATCACGTCTCCGTTCGAGGCCTGCCCCATCAGCCTCTGCTGCGGGGAGATGCGCACGCTTGATTTTGAGACGGGGTCATAAAACCAGAGCTCGGTTCCGTTTTTCAACATAACCTTGCCCTTGTCTTTAGGCGGGTTCAGGAAAAGGGCCAGCGTGCGGTATTGTCCGGTCGCGGCGTTTTCCTTAGAGTAGACGTTCAGCGCCATCGCGTTCTCTTTTTTTCCGCCACGGTATTCCACAAGGGAGACGACTATGCTGAAGGGTGTGTCCGGGTTGCGCACGGCGTCGGCCTCGCTGATGATCTCGTCAGCCGTTTTGGCGGGCTCCGCGGAATGCGCCGCTGGTGCGAGAAAAGTAAAAACTAAAGTTAAAATAAAATATTTCATTTAAGCCTCTAAACCTCGCTGTCAATTATGCCTGAGCGCGTCCACTATCGCCATGCGCGCGGCGTTGCGGGCCGGAATTACCGACGACACCGTCGCCACCGCGATAAGTCCCAGCCAGCAGCATGGCAGAAAAAACGGCTGCAAAAACATGTGGATTGAAAGAAGAATCGGATTGGCGTAATCAGGCGGGGTCCATGTGATCTCCATAAGGTTGATCGTGAGGCTCACGGCCAGGGCCGCGGCGGCACCCAGCGTCGAGCCCATAGTCCCTAAAAGAAATCCCTCGCCTACGAACTGCTGGATGATGGCGGAGCGTCTAAGTCCAAGCGCGCGGGCTGTGCCAATCTCGCTGATTCGCTCCATTACGCTCATGGACATGGTGTTTATGGTGGTGAAAAGAACGATTACGCCCATAATAAATGCTACAAAGCCGAATATCGTCAAGAACATGGATATCGTCTGACCGTACATGGGCCTGACCTCGCCGAAGGTTTTTATCTCGTAGTCGCTTTGGGGGAGTATTTTGTTCCAAGCGCTTTTTGACCAGTTCCATATTGTCGGTGCGGTTCAGCTGGACCATCAGACCCGTAACTTTTTTTATTCCCCGCCCGCTGATAAGCTTTTGCGCCAGATCGAGGTTCATTATTATCAGACCCTCATTAAAGGCTTTGGTACCCATCTTCATCGCCTTGCGCAGATTGACTGATACCACGTTCGGGGCTCCTCCGGAAGTGGCAGCTAGCAGGTCGAGCCGCGCGGCGGCGTCGTTTTGGCCTGACGCCTGCGCGGGGAAGTCGTCCCGCGTGAGCGCGCTGAAATCTTCCCCGGGTGCTGAGTCCGGGTTTTCTTTTTTCGCCGGCGGAGCCGCGCAATCTTCAAGACGCAGATCTCCGCAAAGGTCCAGCCTCTCGGCCATGCCGTAGCCGATGACGCCTCCGGACAGATCTTCGTCCTTAAGCCCGGTGGAGACATCGGTTTTTGTTACCTTCAGATGATACTGATCCCAAGTCATTAATTTTTCAAACAGCGAGGGGACGATTCCCATGCCGAAAAAAGACTGGGACGTGTCAGCCGTGAAATTGCCGGCTATTCCCTGAAATGCCAGAAACGGCATCACAAGCCGCAACTGCGGTTTCAGGGCGGGGTCGGAATTTATGATCCCCGTAATTTTCTCGTAGTCCTCCATTCCGTACGCGCCGGGATTTGTGGCGCCGTAGGTAGAATAACCTTTTTTGTAGATATGAATGTGTCCGGAAGTTCTTACGTAGCCGGTCTGAAGCGTGTAGATTATTGAAGATATATTTCCGCCGAAAAGAAGAACGGAGACGCTGCTGACCGCTATGGCGAGGACGGTCATGAGCGAACGCCGCTTATTGCGGCAGATATTCCGGTACGCTATTTGCAGGGTTTTCATAGTATCACGCCATCCATGATCATAAACAGATCTTCGGCGTTGGTGATGAGGTTTTTGTCATGAGAGGAAAATATAAAGGTCGTCTTTTCCTTAGCCTGAATATTCTGCATGAGCTCGATTATCTCAGTGCCGGTCCTATGGTCCAAATTCGCCGTCGGCTCGTCCGCCAGCACCATCTCCGGGTTTTTGACAAGCGCGCGGGCGATGGCCACCCGCTGCCTCTGGCCGCCGCTGAGTTCGTTGGGGAATTTGCCCCCTTGGTCGGCGAGTCCCACTTTTTCAAGCGTGGCGAGCACGCGCTCCCTGCGTTCTTTGGGCGGAATTTTGTTTATCAGAAGAGGATATTCCACATTTTCGTAAGCGGAAAAAACCGGCATAAGATTGAAGGTTTGAAAAATAAAACCGATGTGCCTGGCGCGGAAATCTGACATTTCGTCGTCTGAAAACGCCGCCACATTTTTGCCGCACACCTCAATTGACCCGGTGGTGGGCGTATCGATGCAGCCGATAAGATTTAAAAGGGTGGATTTGCCGCTTCCTGATTGTCCGATTATCACGTTGAACTTATTGCGGGGGATATCTACAGTTATGCCCTTCAAGGCCTGTATCTCGACCTTGTCGAGCATATGGGTTTTGGTTACATCTTTGAGGCGAGCTACAAATTCTATTTCTGCCATGTTTTCCCCGGGCTTAAACCTGATCTGTCCTAAAGTCTCATTCAAGCGGTTAATCAATTGTAGCGAATTTATGAAGCCAGGCCAATATGGATTTACGCGTCATCGAATATGGATAACAAATCGGGTTTACTTCCTTATAAAGTGGGGCATACTTACCGGTAGTTCTATGGAGAGTTCCACTAAGCCTCCGGGTTTTCCGTCTTTCGGGCAGGCGAACTGGAAGATCAGCTTTTTGACGCCGTTCTTTTCAATGGTGTAGGCGTTTGGCGGAGTAAGAGGGTTTGTCAGCATTGCGTTTAGCCTGGTTTTTGCCGGCTCCGGATGGCAGTCAAGGAGATTTGAGCCGATCAGTCCCAGGCCGCCGTATTTTTCAAAGGTTTTCCCCGCTTTTCCGTTCAACTCTGTTATTATTCCGGTCTCGTCGCAGACGGTTACGGCTATCGGCGCAGTTTTTATCCAGTCGTTCATAATGGCTCCGTAAGGCAAAAAGTGTTTTCCGCCTTTTATTGATGTCATAATTATAACTTCTTTTTTATACAATATTCATTATGCTTGAAACCCCTTTGCTTAAACTTATTTCAAAACGGCGCAGCGTGCGCAAATATAAGCCTCTGCCCGTGGAGAAAGAAAAACTCCTGATCTGCCTTGAGGCCGCGCGCCTGGCTCCGTCGGCCTGCAACGCCCAGCCCTATAAATTTATAGTCGTTGACGACCCGGCCGTCAAAGACAAGCTGGCCGCGGCCGTCTTCTCCGGCATCCATTCCCTCGTCAAGTTTGCCGCGCAGGCCGCAGTCCTCGTAGTGGTCGTGTCGCAAAAAGGCAAGCTTTCCGCCTGGCTGGGAAATCAGGTGCAGGATACCAATTTTCGCCTGGTGGACATCGGCATAGCCGCCGAACATTTCGTTCTGGCCGCGGAAGAGCAGGGGCTCGCCACCTGCTGGCTCGGCTGGTTTGACGCCAAGGGCGCCGCTAAAGCGCTGAGCCTTCCTGCCGGCTGCAAGGCCGAGGTTATGTTGAGCGTCGGCTACGCCGATGAGGCTCCGCCGGCCCGCAAGAGAAAACCTATGGAAGAAATGTCATCTTTCAACCGATATTGATATTGACCCGCTGAAGGCTAACATGAAAAAAACAATTATTCTTTTCGCTCTTATCTTTATTCAGGCTTCAGGGCTTCGGGCTGATGACGGCTGCGACAAGTCTTCCGACGCCTGCAAGCCACAGATAAAAAAGGTGACGCCTTTTATGGCCGAACTCCAGGAAGCTCAGGCCGCACCGTCGACTAAACAGGGTGCAGTCAAAGAGCCGTCGCTCAAGCAGACAGGTTCTGAAGCGCGCCTCGCCGTGTCCACGGCCCCGGCAGCTGCGCCGGCGGCGCCGATTCAGAATCAACAAACCGTGTCTCACCCCGCATGGCTGCTCGCGGGCGCGGGACTGCTTGCCGGGCTCTATTATTTTCTAAGAGAGACCAAGAAAAAAGGAAAGGGCCGATGACGCTTAATTTGGACAGCTATAATACCGCTTCGACAATGATTCACGCGGCCCAGGGCACCGCCCTGTTGGCGATCGGCTTTACCGAGGCTTACGCTTTGTATAAGCCCGGCGGGCGGATCAGGTTCATCTCGCCGCTGGCGCTTCTGCTCAGCGGGGCCGTAATGCTGCTGGCTATGCTGTATTTCCTCGGCGGGTGGAGTGTCGAGAGCCTTATGTTCTCGCTGCAACTGAAGAGCGGTTTCTATATATTTGTCTCCTTCGCCTGCTTTTACGCTTCGGCGGGTTTGAGTCAGCTGACTTTCCTCTTATCGGAGGAGAAGAACCGCGGTTGGTATTATTTATTTTTATTTTTTCTCGCCGTTATAGGGCTTCTTTACTTCGGTATGTCCAAAAAAGTTAATCCCGAGGCCGTGGTTGAAGTGGCCGCCGCCCATTCGGCGTTCGGCTTTACCCTGCTCGCGGCGGTTATTTTCAAATTGCTGAACGGATTCCGTCCCCGCAAGGGTTTTAATCTGGCCTGGGTCGCGCTGATTCTTATAGTGTCTTTTCAACTGCTTAGCTACAAGGAAGTTGAGGGCGCTTTTGATTTTCGCGTGACCGGCCTGCAGGCTTCTCCTCAAATATCTTCGCCGGCAGCCGCGCCCGGAGCCGTAAAGCCCCTCAATTTTTCCCCGGGCAAAAGTATCGTGGTAAATAAAGATGCCAAGATTACTCATCCAAAACGCACTGGTAATTGACCCTGCGCGCAAGTTCGAAAAAAAGCTAAACCTGTTTATAGAGGACGGGCTCATAAAGTCCGTGGGAACCGGATATCCCGGTACGGCCCGCGGGAGTTTTGAGATTTACGACGCTTCCGGCCTCTGGCTCATGCCCGGGCTGATAGATATGCATGTTCACACCCGTGAGCCGGGGATGGAGTCGGCGGAGGACCTTAAAAGTTCCGCCAGGGCCGCCGCCGCCGGCGGATTCACATCTATCCTGGCCATGCCCAATACGGAGCCGCCGATAGATAACCCGGAGCTTATATGTCGCCTGCGGGCCAAAGCCGGGGGCCTGCCGGTGAATGTGTATTTTTCCGCCGCTGTCACGCGCGGCCGCTCCGGGCGGAACATCGCGGACCTTAAATCGCTGAAAAGCGCCGGCGCTCTGGCTTTTACCGACGACGGATCGTGTGTGGCCGATTTCGGGCTTTTAAAAAAAGCTTTAAGGCTGGCAAAAATATTAAAGACGCCGATTTTGGAGCACGCGGAGTCTTTAACTTTGACCGGTTCCGGAGTTATGCACAACTGCGCTCGCGCGCGCCGCCTGAAAGTCCCGGGTATCCCGCGCGAAGCTGAAGTATTTATGGTTTTACGCGACCTGTTTCTTGCCGGCTCCACCGGCGGGCCGCTGCACATACAGCACGTGAGCTGTCTTGAAAGCGCGAGCCTTGTCGCAGCCGCCAAAAGGGCGGGTTTTAATGTCACGGCTGAGACCTGTCCGCACTATTTTACGCTTACCTGCGAAGATGTCAAAGGCGCAGCCTTCAAGATGAAGCCGCCGCTCCGTGAGCGCGCCGACCGAGCGGCGCTTAAAAAAGGCCTGGCCGACGGAACGATAGACGTTATAGCCTCAGACCACGCTCCGCACACTGCCGCCGAAAAAGCGAAGGGGCTTTTGAAGGCCCCCTTCGGCGTAATCGGCCTTGAAACCACGCTGGGTGTGGCCCTCACCGAATTGTTTTATAAAGGTTTAGTCTCCAGAATTAGGCTCGCCGAACTTTTGAGCGCTAATCCGGCCCGCATACTGGGCCTGAAAAAAAAGGGAGGATTGGTGCCCGGCATGGACGCCGATCTCACGCTTATAGATCCGCGCGCGCGATACCTGGTGCCCCCGCGGTTTTATTCCAGGTCCGCCAATTCGCCGTTTATCGGCAGGCGGCTTAAAGGCCGAGCCGTCGCGACTATTATTGGCGGGCGTTTCGTGTTCAGGGACGGACGTTTCCTTTAAAGGCGTTTTAAATGTAGAATTTAGCAGCGCTGATTATTACGCAATAACTTATAAGGCAATGCGCGTGCGGCAGCCGTATCGGAACCACGCTCATCAAATGGCAAAAACCCATGGGCTTCTTGTACCGGCAAATTTTACGCAAAATACTCTTCAACTTCGATCCTGAAACGGTGCATGATGCCGTAATGAAGAGCGTCAGCGCGCTGCAGGGCGTCGAGCCGGCGCGGATGATTTTAGAGCTGCTGATCAGGGTTAAAGAAATGCCCGTCACCGTGGCCGGCATCAGGTTCAGGAATCCCGTGGGTCTCGCTGCCGGTTTTGATAAGAATTGCGAAGCTCCGCTTATATTGGCCAAACTCGGATTCGGGTTCTTGGAGATGGGGACGATAACTTTGCGTGCGCAGAACGGAAATCCGCGCCCGCGCGTCTTCCGCCTTAGCGATCACCATGGCATAATCAACCGGATGGGTTTTAACAATGTCGGCGCTTACGAGGCTGCCAGACGGCTTTCTAAACTGGGGCCCGCGGGAGTTCCTCTGGGGCTCAATATCGGCAAAAACGCGGATTGCTCACTGGAAGACGCGCCGAAGAATTATCTTGAAGCGCTTAAGGTTCTCTACCCGTTCGGCGATTATTTTGTTTTTAATATCAGTTCTCCAAACACTCTGCAACTGCGGGTGCTGCACCAAAAAGAACGTCTGGCGCGCCTGCTGGAACCTGCGCTTGATTTTATAAACGGCCAGCGGGTTAAAAAGCCGCTTTTCATAAAAATCTCCCCCGAACTTGAAGACGGGGATCTTTCCGGCCTGGTCGCCACCGCCGCGGAGCGGGGGCTGGGCCTTATCGTCACGAACACCTCTGTCCGGCGCGAGCATCTCCACGCGCGCTGGCATTCCTATGAAGGCGGACTCAGTGGCAAGCCGCTGCGAGATATTTCCAACGAGATGTTAAAAAGAGTTTCCGAGCTGGCGGCCGGGCGGGTGCCGCTGATAGGCGTGGGTGGAGTTTTCGACGGGCCGTCCGCTGCTGAAAAAATTAAACTGGGTGCGAACCTGGTGCAGGTCTATTCAGGCCTCATCTATGAGGGGCCTTTCATGGTGAAGGATATTCTGAGGCATCTGGAAAAAAATCAGGCGGACTTAAAACGCCGGGCCAGAGGGCTTGGACCTTGCATAATGTAGCACGCGGGAAAAGTATGAGCAGAGCCAAATTAATAATCGCGCTGGATACTCCGGACCTTAAAACCGCGGCGGCGTTGCTTAAAAAGCTCAAAGGCCTGCCGCTTATTTATAAGGTCGGCTCAAGTCTTTTCACGCTCGCCGGTCCCAGAGCGGTGGACCTTGTTCACAAGTGCGGCGGAAAAGTTTTTCTGGACCTCAAATTTTACGATATCCCCAACACCGTCAGGAACGCCGTGGAAAGCGCGGGGCGCCTTGGTGTTTATTCCGTTTCTCTGCACCTTTCCGGAGGGCACCGGATGCTTGAGGCCGCGGCCTCGCTTAAAAAGCGGCCGTTACTCTGGGGGATAACAGTGTTGACCAGTTTTGACGAAGAGAGTTTCGCCTGTTCCGGTTTTGCCGGAGGGATAGAAAAAAATATTTTACGCCTGGCAGCCTTGGGCGCGGAGAACGGTGCGGATGGCATCGTGTGTTCTCCGCTTGAGGCTGCCGCCGTTAAAGAGCGTTTTGGGCATGCGCTTAAAATTATCACGCCCGGTATCAGGCTTGTCGGCGGGGATGACGATCAGAAGCGCACGCTTACCCCCGATGGTGCACTGTCCGCGGGAGCCGATATGATAGTGGTGGGCAGGCCAGTGCTCAGTGCCCCCGATCCGGCCGCCGTCGTCCGCGAAATACTGGGGAAACTTGACAAAGCCGGTAAAGATTGAAAATAACGGAACCCGGGATCTTAAATCAGGAGTAACTTTTACATGAACGCCCAAAACAATAAATTTTATGGTCACCTTAAAAAGTGCGGAGCGCTGCTGGAAGGGCATTTTCTGCTTTCTTCCGGGCTCCACAGCCCCGATTATGTCCAGTGCGCGCTGGCGCTCAAAGGCCCGGCCAAGGCCGCGGCCATGGGTGTTGAGATGAAGAAGCGTTGGAAGGGCGCTAAGCCGGATCTGATCATATCGCCGGCGATCGGCGGGCTGATAATCGGGCACGAGGTTGCGCGCGCTTTCGGAGTGGAATTTCTGTTTATGGAGAGAGATAACGCCGCAATGACGCTTCGGCGCGGGTTTTCGCTGAGTGCCGGCGCCAGGATTATCATCGTGGAAGACGTGTTCACCACCGGCAAGTCTACCATGGAAGTCTTTGAAGCAGCCAAGAAGGCGCGCGCCGAAGTTCTCGGAGCGCTTTCGATAGTCAATAGGATGGGCGCCCGGTCTTTCTATTTCCCCTCGGCGAGTCTTATAAAGCTGGATCTAAAGGTCTATAGCCCGGCCGACTGTCCCCTCTGTGCTAAAAAAAGATCCCCTCTGATAAAACCCGGATCAAGAAAAATATAACCCGAATTCCGGCTGAGGAATTCGGGCCAGTATGCAGAGCGGCGGCAAGGCGGCGCTCAGCGGAGGAACATAAGCCGGTCGAAGAAAAGGAGCGCCCCGGCCGCGATCAGCACGGCTCCGGCGGCTATCTCCACGTGGCGCAGAGCGTTTTTGTACCTGGCAAGAAAAGCGAAGAATCTGGCAGTCAGGAAAGCGGCCGCTATGAAGGGTACGGCCATCCCGGCTGAATAAGCTAACAGCAGCGACACTCCTTTACAGGTTTCTCCCGAAACCGCGGCCATGGCGAGTATTCCGGCCAGTATCGGCCCGATGCAAGGCGACCATCCAAGCGCGAAAGCGAATCCCATCAGCAAAGAGCCCATATACCCCCCGCCCAGCGTTCGCATCGAAAAGCGCTTGTGGTAATTCAGGGGGTTGAACCTGACCAGGCTGGTCATGTGCACTCCCAGCAACATCATGACTACGCCGAAAACTTTTAAAAGAATCACCTTATGGGTCGCCAGGAGGTCTCCCAGGGCGGAAGCGGCCGCTCCCATGGCCGAAAAAACCAGAGAGAATCCGGCCACGAAGACCAGCGCGTTTAGGGTTACTTTTTTAGTGGCCACCCTGGAGTCGCCTTTCAGGAGCGCGCTCGCGGAGAAGCCCGAGAGCATGGACAGGTATCCTGGCAGCAGCGGCAGAACGCAGGGAGTGAAGAACGACATAAGGCCCGCGCCGAAAGCGGTGAAGTATTGGATCATAGATTGTCTCTGCCGGTACGCCTATTTTTTTGTTTTATCGGAAGTTTTAGATTTCTCTTCTTTTTTGAGCTCAATTTTAAAGATATCTATTCCGCCGAAGCCTATGCTCTGGATGCGGAACAGGACCGCGCGCTTCTTCCCGGCCGGATCCCTGAAAACGGCTTCCATGATTTTTGAGTTATTGGGCCCGGAGGAAGAGGTTTTTAGAACCGTTTCCAGATTTAATTTAAGGATCCTGCCGGAGGCCGCCTCCTCCAGGAGAAACGCGCCTTTCAGAATCGTGTCTTTTTTTACATAATCCTGCACGAAGCCCGCCAGGTCCTCGTCGGTTTCCTGGATATACGCCTGCGCGTCGTCCATATCCGAGGCCTCATCGGTTTTTGTCGTGTCGGTAGAGAGCGCAGTTCCCATCAGTTCATTATCCGCCATGGAGCGAGTCTGCGGGCATATTAAGAAAGTAAGCGCGCATGATAGGATCAACCTTTTCATTTCCCCCCCCTCTTCGAATGCAGAATTATTTTCATGGGCGGTTTTTCCGGTGACGGCCAATGCGCAGTCTCCACATACCTCATTATTTCCCGCCAGCGCCCCTGGCTCTTAAGTATAAAATCGCACACTTCGCGCACGGCCCCGGCGCCCCCCTCTTTTTCCGTTACAAAGTGAGAGGCAGATTTAACTTCGGGCAGGGCGTTGGCGGGGGAGCAGGCGAACCCGGAGCGCTTGAGCACGGGTATATCGGTCCAATCGTCTCCGACATAGGCTACATTTTCCTCTTTCAGGCCGGTGCCTTTTAATATTTCTCTCAGCGGGTCAAGTTTAGATAGGAAGCCCTGATAGGCGTAGCTCATGCCGAGAGTCCTGGCGCGCTCCTCGGTGCCGGGCGACTCCCGCCCGGTGATGACTCCGGTGATGATGCCAAACTGGTTCAAAAGCCGCAGGCCGATACCATCCAAAGAATGGAAAGCCTTAAACTCCACCATCTCTCCTTTATGCCCGGGCAGATAATACATCTTCCCGTCGGTGAGCACCCCGTCCACGTCCATCAAAAGGATTTTTACTTTTTTGGCTCTCGCGATATTATTCTTTATACTCATGATAATCTCCGTTAAGCTCTTATTTTCCATCGGTCCGCCAACGCCAGTTCATTTTTTCTGGAGGCATAGTTTGCCGGCATCGGGCCCAGGTACTTTAAAAAGAACCAGTTTATGGTCTCTTCAAGCCACGAGTGCATTTCAGTGGAGCACCAATCCAGCGCCTTTTCCGCTTTCGAGATGTCCACGATAAAATCCGAAGCCCCGGAAAAAGGCGAGGCCGCAAAATCGAAGCCGCCGGCTTTAAGCCAGGCGTGGTCGGGGACCGTTATCCGGGCTTCTTTGTGCAGTATGCGGGCGGAGATCTTTATAAAATCTTCCAGAGTTATAACGGTTGAATCGCCCAGGTTGAGGGTTTGTCCGTAAAGGCTTCTGCCGTCAATGAGCAGCGCGAAGGCTCTGGCCAGGTCTTTGGAGAATATATATCTGGCTGAGACCGCCGGGTTTGGCAGGATAAGCGGGCCGCCGTCGCTAAGCCGCAGCCAATAGGAGTATGCGCGCAGGGTCGGGTCGCCCGGGCCGATGACTACCGGCGGCCTGATTATCACGACAGGGAATTTTTTTTCCAGGAAAGCGTTCATGAATACTTTTTCAGCCTCGTATTTGGCGGCGGCGTAAGCGTAATAAGGCTTGTTCTTTAGATCGGTCCTGACGGGAAGCAGCTCGGTCTGTATCTCCCTGAAAGGGGAGCAGGCTCCCTGCAGAGTGGAGTACACCGAGGCTGAGCTGGTGAAGATGTATAGACCTGTTCTGCCGTTGAATACGCGCACGGCTTTTTGGGCGTCATCCGCCGTGTGGCAGATATTGTCGATGATCACATCCCATGGCTGCGTTGCCATTCGGGCGAGGTCTATTTCCACGGTCCGGTCGCCGCGGCTCTGGATGATATCAAGCGGTAAGCCGTCTACGGGGCAACGCCGAGAGAAAACTGTTACTTCGTTGCCGCTGTTAAAAAGAAGTCTGGCGGTTTCCTTGCCGAAAAAGCTCGTTCCGCCTAATATTAATATCTTCATTTGTTAGTCCGCCGGCGCCCGTATGCCATATAGTATATAAATTTTAGTCTTGATGGTTAATTATGTTGTAGTGTCTTTTAACTGCCACATTTGTTGTTTGGCTTAGAACGGGCGCAACTGCTGAATTAGGGCCTGCCGAATTTTTGCCTGCGCGGCATGGCGTTTAAAATGCCGGTTAACCTATGTTAACCATGGTTTCGTGCTCTCATGGCGTGTTGGTATAATAATTTGTCTCTTTAAGTATTTTAGTGTATAATCTCTTGGTTAACCCATGTTAACTCAATGATGAAAGGTGTGAATTATGGATGAAAAAAAGGAATTTCTTTCTTTACCCGAGGCCGCTGTTGTGATGGGTGTTTCACGTATAGCGGTATTTAAGAAAGTAAAGAAGGGGCAACTGGCGGCTATCCGAATAGGTCGCAACTGGGCCGTTCCCGCCGCCGCGCTTGGGCTGCCGGCTGTCGTTTTACAGTCCGCCGTTCCGCCGCCGCGCAAAGTTTTAAAAAACTCGCCCCCGCTTGGTCCGGTTGTTACAGAAGAGCCGTCTCCGCGAAAGGATTCTATGGATGAGATGGGATGGGACTGACCCGTTCTCCACGCCAGAGCGCTCAATCGTGCGCCCGAAATTTGCCTTTTGCCGCTGGAATTAATTAGAATACGCTAAAGGCTATTTGCGCCGTATACTTGGGGACTATTATGAAAAAAATATTATACGTTTCTACTCTGCTGGTTTTATTATGCGGCCCCGCCGCGGCTGCTAATATACTTTTCATCGGGGACTCTCACGCGGTCAGCCCCTTCGGCTGGAAAGTAGACGAGTTGTTGCGCACCGTGCCGGGGGCGAAGGTCGGAACCTACGGCAGTTGCGGCTCCATCTTCCGTTGGTGGGAAACCGGCAAAGTCACGCCCTGCGGCTATTATTTCAGGGACATCGCCGGTAATACTGCGAAGGGCGAGACCGCCCCAACCCCGATTTTTGACGATCTCATGCGGGATATTAAACCCGCCCTGGTGGTTGTGGAGCTGGGGGCCAATTACGCCGATATACCATCCGATGATTTCATAGTGAATGATATGAAGAAGTTGGTTAAAAAGATTTCCGACTCCGGCGCAAGCTGCTTTTGGATAACCATGCCGGACGCCCGTAGTGGCAGGGAAAAAATCCCGCGTGTGCTCCAGCTTACATATAAAGCTGTTACGCCTTTCTGCACCTACTTTGACAGCACCCTGGTGACAAAATATCCCGCAAAAGGCGGAGATGGTGTGCATTACTGGTTTCCCGCCGGGCTGCCAATAGCCAAAACCTGGGCGGAAGCGGCTTTTGACGCGATGACTCCCCTGCTGCGAAAGTTACCGGCCGGGAAAGAATAAACCGGTACGGATAAGTTTTTCCCCACATTCCCGAAGAGATAAAAACTCAGGTTTATTTGTAGGGCGTCTGAGACGGAAACTGTCCAAAACTAGTATCTCGCCCGTAAAAAACGACGACAATCAAAGGATGATTGTCGTCGTATAAATATAAACCCGTGGATTTAGAATCCGCTATTTGCGCATCATGTTAACGATGAAGCTCCAGGTGTCTGTTGCTATGTTCGAAGAGACGTAGCCGGACTTAAACCTTTCGCCCACGCGGTAGAGGGTGTTGGTTGACACTACATAGTTGGCGCTGTAGTTGGAGTCCCATTGTCCATTCACGTTAAAGGACAGCTCGATCTTCTCAACTTCCACCATGTTTTGTGAGAGCGCGCTGGCCGGAACGAATAGGAGGCCGTCATTGCCGTAGCTGGTATACTGCGACAATTCGCCACTGACGTAGCCGGTGCCGTTCCACTCGGGAGTCAATTTTATCTGCTTCTCCGCCGTCAGTGGAGCGGACCATTGTCCGCCTATTGCCGTCAGTTTGTAGTAAATCTTCACATAGGCGTTCACGTGGTCGGCCCTGCCGGCCAGTAAGCCGGATTTCTTATATCCAATAACATACTTGTAGCCGCTTTGCATGGTGTTCACTTCCACCAGAAGCGCCGGACCGGCCGTTATGGCTACCGCGCTCTGGTTATTGTAATCAGATGGATAGGTGGATGCGAAGGCCGCTGTGCCGAGAAAGGCCGCCGCCGCAATGAGCATAATTATTTTTTTCATTATTTCTCCGTGCTACATTTATATTTGTATACTAAATTTTATCAAAATGCGATCCGGGCCATAATAGGCTAAAGACCTTTAAAATTCAGGCAAGAGACCCAGGCATGGTTAGGCCTTTTGTGAATGTTGAGTAGTACATGTGGGCCGGGTTTTATTGAAAAGTGTATAATAGAAATCATGACGCCGGACCAACAGGAACCACAGGGCTCGCCGGAAGTGCCGAAACCTCATAAGCGCCGAGTTCGCTACAGCGGCAGAAATCCGCGGCGATTTGAGGACAAATATAAAGAACTCAACCCGGAAAAATACGCCGAAGATGTTGAGCATGTAATCGCGCGCGGCCGAACTCCGGCCGGCATGCACATCCCTATCTGCGTAAAAGAGATCCTTGAAATCCTTGCCCCCAAGCCCGGTCAAACCGGTCTGGATGCCACGCTTGGCTTCGGGGGTCACGCGCGCGAGATTCTTTCGCGTCTCGCGCCGGGGGGAAGGCTTTTTGCCCTGGATGTGGATCCGATAGAGCTGCCGCGCACGGAGGCCCGACTAAGGGGCCTTGGGTTTTCTGAAGACGTGTTTATCGCCCGGAGGATGAATTTTGCCGGGATCATGGGGCTGACTCGGGAGGCCGGCGGCGGGTTCGATTTTATCCTCGCGGACCTTGGCGTTTCGTCCATGCAGCTGGATAACCCAGGGCGCGGCTTCACCTACAAGTTTGACGGGCCGCTGGATCTGCGCCTTAATCCGTCGCGAGGCGTTCCGGCGTCGGAACTGCTGAAATCGATAAGCGTGAAAGCGTTGACAGCTCTGCTGGCCGAGAATGCCGACGAGCCACACGCTGAAACCATCGCGCGATCTATCAAGAGCAGCCTGACCCCGATAACGACAACTACCCAGTTATCGGACACGGTGCGAGCCGCGCTGAAAAAACTTCCTTCAAAAGAGACGGATAACGCGATAAAAAGATCGCTGCAGCGCGTCTTTATGGCGTTGCGTATCGGGGTAAACGAGGAATTGAGCGTGCTGGACCGGTTTTTGGAGGCGCTTCCCTGGTGCCTTAAGCCGGGCGGGAGAGTAGCTATATTGTCTTTCCATTCAGGCGAGGACCGCAGGGTGAAGAAGGCCTTTGCGGCAGGCGCGGGGGCCGGAATATATTCGGACGTCGCGCCGACCTGCCTGCGTCCCTCTCCGGAAGAACAAAAGAAAAATTCGCGCTCTTCCTGCGCGAAACTCCGCTGGGCCGTGCGCTCTTCGGTGCCGGCACAATAATCGTAATATAAATGAACGGCAGGCGCTGTCGCGCTTAAAAGTCGAAGTAGGCGGCCTCTTCTGCCACGGCGTTGCACCGTTTGCCCGAAGGATCGGTCATTTTTGTGCGCATATAGCCATGCTCTCCCCAGGATTTCCCCCAGCTGTTGCGCAGGATCCAGACCCCTTTGCCGGGGGGCAGTTCGCCGTTCGCGTCGAAGGTGGCGCCCTCATTGTCCCATCCCACGATGTTTACCATGTGATCAAGCTGGCCGGAGACGCAGGCGTTGTAGATCCCGCCGGAGTAGCTTTCCCAGCGTCCGGCGGCCGCCGCGACGCCGATGGATATGGATTTGCCGGAGCTGGCCATATAAGCCTCGATCTCCTGGACGGTCGGACTTTTGCCCTTTTCGCCGAGCATATACCAGGCGGTTATGCGTGCAGCGGGCGGCAGATTCGCGGGACATTTGCCTGAACCCTGCTTATAAGGACAAGCCGACCAGAGCGGCTGGCCGGGGGTCACGAGATCGTTGGCCGAATCAAAGTAACCGCCCCTGCATCCCGCGGCCTCGGTTGAATTATCCACCATCCATTCCTGCGAAAGGCGCCCGGGATCTTTTCCCGCCAGGGCGTGCCCGTCGCGGTGGGTGGCCGTAAGGCTGAAAGCCCAGCAGCTTCCGCACGAGCCCTGGTTCTCTATCTGGGTCAGGTTCGGGCGCAGGTCCAGGGTGTTCGGGATCTTTATATTGTGGTGTTTGAAATGCTTCCAGTAGTTAGTAGGAAGGTCTTTCCTGATAAAACCTTTAGCGTGTACGGCCATTTCCGCGGCTGATTGGAAAGTTTCGGCCGGGGGTACCTGGGGAAATGCCGTGATTTCCAGCCCGGACTTAAGAGTCTCCGCGTCGCCGTTAACTCCCGATCCGTCGAAGTTCACGTTCTCGGCTGAAGCCGCCAGCGCGCCGGATATTGACGCGCATATCGCGAATCCGATAAATAATTTCTTAAACATTAGCCCTCCGCTGATTTATTGCGAACGAAAAATTGTTTTAAACTGAAGCTTCGGTGTTCACTGAAGATATAATACCAAAAAAGGTTAACGGACACTCGTGGTGAGGCAAGTTAAACCCGGATATACTATAATTTAATTGTGAAAACATACTTATCGGTTTTGTCCTTTTTAATGCTTTGTAATTCCGGAGTTTTCGCCGGAAGCCCTGTTGCGTTTGACCAAAAAAAAGCCCTCCAGGCCCTGACAGACAATGTGAAAATTGCCGTTAAAATGCCGGAGGCCGCCGCGCGGAGCGGAGCCGTGTCCGGAGAGGCGCCCGGGTTCTGTATTTTCAGCGGCCGCTCCGAAGGCTCTCTGAAAGATGAGGCCGCTTTTAAAGCCGTCATTCGCGACGCGGATGTCGTTTTCTCCGGCGAAACCCATGACCGGATGAAAGATCACCTGGCCCAGCTCGAGGCGCTCAAGGCGCTTGGCGAAGCGCGCGGCGAAAAAGTCGCGGTCGGGTTTGAGATGCTGAACATGACGCTGCAGCCGATTCTGGATGATTACGCTGATGGAAAGATAAGCGAAGATGAGTTTCTGCTGAAGGCCGGCTGGAAGGATGAATGGGGATTCGGCTTCAGCCTTTACAAACCGCTTTTCGATTTTATCCGCGCCAATAAGTTGAAAGCCCTGGCCCTGAACCTGCCCAAAAAAGTAGTGGCCAAAATAGCCCGCGTCGGGCTGGACGGACTTTCCCCCGAGGAAAAGAGATATCTTCCGGCTAAGGTGGAGATTACAAAGAACGAGGCTTACCTAAAATACATAAGACAGGCTTTTGAAGGACACGGCAATAGCGCTGGAACTGACGGGAAAAAAGGTATGGGAGATATGTTCACTTTCGAGAACTATCTTGCCGCTATGTGTGCGTGGAACGAAGCCATGGGCGCGCGCCTGGCCGATTTCCTTAACGCCAACCCCGGATTCGCGGGTATGGTCGTGGCCGGCTCCGGGCATGTGATATACAACGCCGGGATCCCAGCTTCCGCGGGGTCGCGGACTACCGGCCTGCGCGCGGTCTCATTTTATCCGAAGGACGCGGCCGTCTGCCCCGCCGCTTTGCCTGCCGAAGACGCGGGCCTCGCGGATTATGTTTGGTACATAGCTCAATAACCTGAAAACTTCAGTTGAAGTTTTCCGCCCGTATAACGGGCGCCCTTCGGGAGGAATAGTCACGCATAAACCGCATAGCGGTTTTGCGCGACCCCGCCTCGGTGTTTTCGCTACGCAGGAAAACACCTGCGGCCTTGCGGCCCGGACGCGAGGCATAATTATGCCTCGTTCTAAAGCTGGGCCTCACCCCGTCGGGCCTCTCGCGCATAGTGCTTGGCCCTCCGCCCGCTTCGCGGGGAATCCTGCAGAATAATTTTGTTCCACTGATTTCTCTAGGGGAATCATTCTGAACTGCAGGATTCGGGATAACCGGTAGCCAGATTCTTCAGTTATATGAACGCTTTAAGGCAATACTTCCTGCGGTTCAGGGATTTTCAGAAGAACGCCAGGCTTTTTATTTACATTACATTCATCCTGGCCGTCTCCCAGAGCGTTTTCGGGCTGGTATATAATCTTTACATACTCAAACTCGGCTACACGCGTGAGTTCCTGGGCACGCTGGAATCCATACCCGTGTTCGTGACCGCGGTTCTGGCTGTGCCGCTGGCGCTGCTTTGCGTAAATCTGTCGCTTAAAAAAAACCTGATAATCGCGCTGGGCATTGCCACGGTTTCCGCTCTCGGCCTGTCTATATTCCCTTCCAAAGCCATGCTGGTATCGTTCAGGTTCATCTCCGGTTTCGCCGGGGCTTTCATGGCCATAACAGCGTGGCCTTTGATGGCCAGATATTCCACTGAAAAAGACCGGAACCTGGTCTTCAGCTTCCAGTTTGCCTTTTCAATGCTGGCGGGGTTTCTCGGCAACCTGATAGGCGGCGCGCTGACCGACTGGGCCGCCGTACTGCTCTCAGGCGGAGCTGAAAGCGCGGTGGCTTACCGCGTGACGATGTTGACCGGCGTGGCTGTGATGGCAGCGGCCATATTGCCGGTGTTTTATATTGAAGAGCCGCTGCAAAAGGAGCGCGTTCCCATCAGGCTGGATCTTGGCGGCGTAAAACCTCTGGAAGCGTTTATGGTGTTCCTGCCTCAGATAATGATCGGCTTCGGCGCCGGCATGATAATGCCGTACCTGAACATTTTTTTTAAGACGGGATTCAATCTGCAGATCTCGAGCCTGGGATTTTACATGTCGCTCATGCCGCTTTCGATGGCTGCGGGAGGGTTTATCGGGCCGTGGCTGGTAAAGAAAAAAGGGCAGGTGGGCGCGATGATAACGCTCCAATCTCTCTCCATCCCCTTTCTGGCCACCATGGGCTTCTCCGGGCTGATCCTGCCGACGGTCGCGGCGGCTTTTATACGCACCATGCTGATGAACGCCAGCTCTCCGGTCTACAGCGTCTTTATGCTCTCGCGCTTTAAAAAGGAGGCGCATCCTTTGGCCAGCGCTATGTATACCGCGTGCTGGAGCCTGCTGTGGGCCCTGGGGGCCAAGCTTAGCGGAACCCTTCAGATGGACTTCGGTTTTACCATGTCTTTTCTTATCACTATTATCTGTTACTGCGCGGCCACCCTGGTTTTATCGCGATGCTTTCTTCGAGAAGACGGGAAAAAGACAGCCCGGTCCGGGAGGGGAGGATCTTCGCCGGTGGAGGGAGAGACGGATTATTTGGCTGGAAAAGAAGAAATGGAATAGTGCTGGTCAGCCTGAAAACTTCAGTTGAAGTTTTCCGCCCGCATAGCGGGCGCCCATTCGGGAGGAATAGTCACGCATAAACCGCATAGCGGTTTTGCGCGACCCCGCCTCGGTGTTTTCGCTACGCAGGAAAACACCTGCGGCCTTGCGGCCCGGACGCGAGGCATAATTATGCCTCGTTCTAAAGCCGGGCCTCACCTCTTCGGGCCAGGCGCGCATAGCGCTGGGCCTTCCGCCCGCTTTGCTGGGAATCCTGCAGAATAATTCTGTTCCCTGATTTTATCAATGGGGTATACATTGAACTGCAGGATTCAGGTTAGGAATTACCGGTTACCGGAGTCAAAAGATCCCTTCCGTTCCGCAATTCCCGCGAATGGTCGTTGAGCCATTTTTTGCGGGCCTTGTAGTCCGGGCAGGCCTCGCCTACCAACCCCCAGAATTTTTTTGAATGGTTCATCTCCCTGAGATGGCACAGTTCGTGTATTACCACGTAATCCAGAATTTCTGGCGGAGCGGCGGCCAGACGCCAGTTAAAATTCAGATTCCTTTTGCCGGAACAGCTCGCCCATAATGTTTTCTGGTCCTTGATAAAAACACGGCCATATTCCAGGCCCAGGGAAGAACCGATGTCTTTGATGCGCCCCTTTATTATACCCCCGGCCGTTTTTCTGCCGATACCGGCAATGTCAGAATCAGAGCGGTCGGGCAATTGGGAGGATGAGAGGGTCGGGGATTTAGTGTCGGGCGCGGAATCATTGCGGAGGCCGGGAAAAATGCCGGGGCCTGTCCCGCGTTTCGGTGTCGGCTTCCGGTTGAAAATCGCGGGGAGATCGCGCCGAAGATTTTCCAGGAATCCCATGATCTCTTGGCAGATATCGTTCTTCAGCATGAAATAAGCTGCACGTCGAAAGGAATTTCGTTCAGGACCAGGTTCAGAGACTTGCCGGAAGCCTCGCCGAAAACATGCGTGGATTCTTTAAGGGCGGCGGTCCACCGCTCAAAATCCCCTTTAGGCCAGGCCCAGATTTCAATCTTATCGCCTTTTGGGATCTCTTTTTTTATGACTTCCCTGAAGCGGACGCCGTCTTCAGGGCTCTCCCGGAGAGCCACAAGTCTGGCCGAGCGCAGGCGTCTGGCGACCTTTGTCAGCTTGTTGACGGCCACGGTGCCGCACTCTATCCAGACATCCACGCCGCCTGCGTCGTTAGTTACCAATAAATCCGGATAAAAGCCAATATCAATTACGGCGGGATGATTGGGGCCGGCCTCCAGAGCCGGTTCCCGGTCAAAAAACAGTATAGCGGCCGCGAGCCTCAGCGCTACATGTTCCGTGGTTTCTTCTTCTTTGGCGACGAGCAGTATGCGTCTGCTCCCCCCGTTTATATTAAGTTCGCATCTGAGAGTCATTGTTCCTCTTTACTCTAGCGTGCCGATTTAATTTTCCCCAAATGTAATGTCATGCGGCAATCGGGGCAATCGAAATCAAGACGGAACAATCGCCCCTCTTCGTCCTCGAGAAAAAGCGGTTCGGCCTTTACTCCCTTGCCGTCCGTTTTAGGGCACATATTCAGCCGATGCCTCAGGCATGACTTCATGGTCATCAGCGGCCTGGCGCCTATCTCGGCGCCGAATTCCGCCGCCCGCTCTATTTCCTTTACGCCGTGCCGCTTATAGAACTCCACGGCCTTCGCGTTCAGGATATTGGCCGTAAAGTCCAATTCTTTAGCCGGATATTTGTGTGAAGTCTTTTTAAAATCCACTTCCTGCCGCTTATACGCTGAAATCCTGGAAGCGTCAAGCTGCTCAAGCACCCTGCGCCGCAGGTCGTTAAGGATGCTGACCGGAATAAAATACGGTGAGGATAGTTCTATTTCCAGATCCTGGAGATAAAAACCGGTTTCGCCTATTTTGGAAAGCTGTCTCTTTATCGTTTCCAGCGCGGCTTCGGGCTTCTCTGCTTTGGTCTTGCCCGGCATGCATGAAATTCCGGCCTTAAAGCCTTCTTCGTCCACCGCGTTCAGAGAAAAACCTTCGGGCGTTTCGGAGAATTTCATCCTGACGCCAAGCTTGCGCGCTGACTTTACCCGTTCCAGGTCGCGGTTAAACTCCCGGTCCATATTCCGGTATATTAGCGTTCCTTCGGATATTCCTCGCGTGCTCACCGGCATAACCTTGCCGGCGGCGACGATATTGACATGGGTGCCGCCCAGTACGCCGCGCTCGTCAAAAAAAGAGATGCCGTCGCCGTTATGGAGCGAGACTCCGCCTTCCACCCTGAATGATTTAGTGTCCACTTTTACTGCCCGGCCGACCAGCGCGCCGATAAATTTAGGGGTGTCCGGCGCCCCCGTGTCAGCGCTTTCCCCGTCCAGAAGATATTCCGTATAGCCGCGGTTGAAACTTTTGTTCAGGTCCGGTGTGAAATCAATAAACGACTTGCCGGCCGAACTCTTAGCCAGCTTTTTTCGTGCCAGCACCTTGTCCAGTTCGCGGCGGTAATATGAGACCACATTCTTCACGTGATCAGCGTCCTTCAGGCGGCCCTCGATCTTTAAAGAAGTTATCCCGGCGTCCAGCAGGTCCCCCAGGCGTTTTGAAAGATCCAGGTCTTTAAGCGACAGGAGGTGCTTGTTCTTAACAAGTTCCCTGCCGGCGCCGTCTTTAAGCGTGTAAAGTTTGCGGCAGGGCTGTGCGCATTCCCCCCGGTTGCCGCTCCGTCCGCCCAAAGCGTGACTCATGTAGCATTGGCCCGAGTATGAAACGCAGAGTGAACCGTGCACGAAGAATTCCAGCTCCGCCTTCGTTTTTGCCCTTATCGCCTTTATTTCCCCGAGAGTGAGTTCGCGCCCAAGGATTATTCTATTAAAACCGGCCTTTTCCAGAAAGAGGACTTTTTCAGGAGTGATGTTATGGGTCTGCGTGCTGGCGAAAAGCGGGATCGGCGGCAGGTCCAGTTCCAACAGCCCCATGTCCTGTATAATGACGGCGTCGGCGCCGGCTTCCCAGAGACGGTTGATAAGCTTCTGTGCGCGTCCCAGTTCAAGATCCGTGAGAATGGTATTCACGGCGGCGTAAACTTTGGCCCGGTATTTATGTGCGTAAGCGGCGAGCTTTTCTATGTCGTGGAGTGTGTTGGCCGCCGCATGACGGGCGCCGAATTCTTCAGCCCCGATATAAACGGCGTCGGCCCCGCAATTTACGGCCTCAGCGCCCGCTGAAAAATTCTTTGCCGGCGCCAGCAACTCTATTTTTTTTGTATTCATAAATGGTCTTTAATCGCCAATAGTAAATCGTAATCAATCTATACTTTGTATATGGCTTATAGCTTACAGCTTATGGCATATTTTCTGCCTATGGCAGATCGTTCGCGTAAAACGTTAATCGTAAATCGCTAAATTATGAATGTTACGATTTGCGATTTGCGCCATCTCTGGCCTCGGCGTAATCGGCGTCTATTTTATAATACTCGTAGGTGGTTTTGGCCACACTTGAGATAAATCCCTTGGCGCTGGAGTAATCCGGAACATTGCTTGTTAGTACCGCTATGATATAGTCTCCGCGTGGAGAAAACACTACACCAACATCATGGCAGGATTTGCGCAGCAATCCGGTCTTGTGCCCTATCTCCCAGCCTATGGGCAGACCTTTCCTGAGCCGGCTGCGGCTCTTGTTGTGCTTGAGGACGTCCAGCATGAATTCGCTTAAGTTCCGGTCCACCATTTCGCCTTTATAGATACGCTCCATCAACATTGCCATCTCGCGCGCGGTGGTGTAATTCTCCCGCGTGACCTGACTGGAAGTCAGGCTGAGCCCCTCAGGGTAGATCTTGGTGTAAACCAGGCCAAGCTCCGAAAAGGCCTGCTGAAAATAGCTTATGCCGGCGTAATCTATTAGCATCTTCGTGGCGGTGTTGTCGCTCTCCGTTATCATTTTGTAGATGATCCGCATGACGCTCAGACTTGTGCCGTCGCGCGCCCATTTAAGCGAGCCGGAGCCGCCGGTCCTATCGTTGCGGGTCAGTTTTATCCGCGTGTCCAGCGAAATTTCGCCGCGCTTTATCATCTCGCAGGTCGCGACCATTATGGGTACTTTTATGAGGCTGGCCGAGGGAAAAAGTTTGTCGGGATTGTATTCCCATACTTTACCGGAGTTCAGATCCTTTATGTAAATGCCCACGTGTCCCGTGTAGGCGTAAGCCAGATTCTCCAGGGTTCCCACCATGGCGATCCACTCCATGTCTTTGATCGGGTTCTCTACCGCCCGCCTGCGGAAAATATCCTCGGGGGGCGGATTCAGTTTGTTCAGGATATATCCGCCGCCCTTGTAGAGGAAGAACCCGAACAGCGGCAGAAAAAGAGTAAGGAAAAGTCGGCGCCTTCCGCGGGCCCGCGCGGCAGCGGCGTGGTCGCCATGCGCGTGATGGTGCGCAAGGTGGTGCGCTACATGCTGGTATTGATGATGCGGGGGCTGGAAGTCCTTCACGCTTGCTCCGGGCCGTTAACCAGTGCGGCGCACTACGCTAGGCCACGCCCAAGTCGAGATTCTCGCCTGAGCCCTTGTAATCGACTTTAACAGTTCCGCCCTTTTCCACCTGTTTGGTGAGAAGGAATTCCGCCAGCGGGTCTTCCAGAAGGCGCTGAACCGTCCTGAGAATGGGCCGCGCGCCGTAATTCGGGTCAAAACCTTTTTGGATAAGGTGCGTTTTGGCTTCTTTGGTAATTGTGAATTTTACGCCTTTGGCGTCCAGCTTCTTGCCGACCTTCACAAGATTCAGTTCCAGGATCTTTTCCATATCCACTATCGTCAGCGGCTTAAAGACGATAATTTCATCTATGCGGTTGATGAACTCCGGATTGAACACTCGTTTGACCTCGTCCATAACGGTGTCTTTCATCTCGCGGTAATCTTTCGCGTGATCTTCCTTGGGCGTGAAGCCAAGAGATTTGCCCTTTGAGATGAGCCGGGCGCCGACATTTGAGGTCATGATGAGGATTGTGTTCTTGAAACTCACCTTATGTCCCAGGCTGTCTGTCAGCGTTCCCTCGTCCATGATCTGCAGCAGAATGTTGAACACGTCCGGGTGCGCTTTTTCTATCTCGTCCAGCACCACCACGGAGTAAGGCTTGCGGCGCACGAGTTCGGTCAGCTTGCCGCCCTCCTCGTAGCCCACGTAGCCGGGGGGCGCGCCGATCAGGCGCGAGACGGAAAACTTTTCCATGTATTCCGACATGTCGATGCGGACCATTGCTTCCTCGTTTCCGAACAGGAAATCGGCCAGCACGCGGGCCAGCTCGGTTTTACCCACGCCGGTGGGACCGAGGAAAATAAAATTACCGATGGGGCGCTTGGGGTCTTTCATCCCGGTGCGGCTACGCTTAATGGCCTGGGAAACTATTGTGACTGCCTCATCCTGTCCGATGAGCCGCTGGTGTATCTCGCCTTCCATATGTTTTAGCTTTTCTATTTCGCTCTCGGTCATGCGCGTTACCGGTATGCCGGTCCACTTAGAGGCTATTGAAGCGATGTCTTCCTCTGTGACTTCCGGGACCACCTTGTCGCGGCCGTCGCGCCATTTTTTCTTGCCGTCCTCCAGCGCTTTTTTAAGCTCCTTTTCCTTGTCGCGGAGCTTGGCGGCTTTCTCGTACTCCTGTCCGTAAATGGCGGCGTTCTTGGACTTGGTAACCTCTTCTATGCCGGCCTCTTTTTCCTTGAATTCGGACGGGGCTATGGAAAGCTTCAGCCTGGCCCGGGAGCCGGCCTCGTCCAGCAGGTCGATAGCTTTGTCCGGGAGAGCCCGGTCGGTGATGTATTTGTCTGAAAGCTGGGCGGCCGCGATGATGGATGCGGCTGAGTATTTGCATTTATGGTGCGACTCGTATTTTTCCTGGAGCCCGCTGAGGATCTCTATCGCCTCTTCCACGGTCGGGGGTTCCACGATGACCGGCTGGAAGCGGCGCTCAAGCGCGGGGTCGCGCTCGATATGTTTACGATATTCGTCAAAAGTGGTTGCGCCTATGCACTGCAGCTCGCCGCGCGCCAAAGCCGGTTTGAGCATATTGGAGGCGTCTATGGCGCCCTCGGCGGCGCCCGCGCCGATGACGGTGTGCAACTCGTCTATGAACATTATGATGCTGTTCTTGGCCTTACGGATCTCTT
>Ga0247841_10000509_pt1 | contig 100790 bp, 87 predicted proteins | sample LaCruzMarch2015__2_FD_192410 | JGI IMG/M metagenome (GOLD analysis project Ga0247841, IMG submission 192410) | Freshwater microbial communities from meromictic Lake La Cruz, Castile-La Mancha, Spain - LaCruzMarch2015_18m | ecosystem: Environmental > Aquatic > Freshwater > Lake | place: Spain...
CCTTTATCCTTTATCCTTTATCCTTTATCCTTTATCCTTTATCCTTTATCCTTTATCCTTTATCCTTTATCCTTTATCCTTTATCCTTTATCCTTTATCCTTTATCCTTTATCCTTTATCCTTTATCCTTTATCTTTTATCCTTTATCCTTTATCCTTTATCCTTTATCCTTTATCCTTTATCCTTTATCCTTTATCCTTTATCCTTTATCCTTTATCCTTTATCCTTTATCCTTTATCCTTTATCCTTTATCCTTTATCCTTCATCCTTCATCCTTTATCCTTTATCCTTTATCCTTAATCTTTACAATCCATATTCTCCCATAATAAATTTACTTTGGTCCAGCAGCGGCAACATCATCTCTACAAAATCGCTTTCATTATCGGGAATACTATTTAAATCGTCCCGAAGAATTGGTATGTAATTTGTTTCCATTTCAGGAAGCTTCATTTTGCCAGACCGGAGCGACTCTTCAATAATATCGAGAGCAGCAAGTGCCCCGTTTTTAGCGTTAGACACATAGGAATCTCCTTTAACAAGTTCTTTTGATATCCTGACTACGCTTTCAGGCGAAAGAATTAATGCCTGAGGATCGGTATAAACATCAGAAGCTACAAGTAAATGTTGCAAAACATGACAGTGCATTTTACCTTCCTTTAGTGCCTCATTCATCAGGCGGGCATCGTATTCCAGCTGTTCCATATAAGCAGTAGGGGCCATTCCGGATAATAGTTTGATATTTTGTACCGATTCGTTGCTCCATAAATCTGCACATGCTGAAGCGATATTGCCTATTGGGCTCAGATGGGCACATGCGGCAGTTTTCCCTTCCATTGAAATGGGGATACCTGTAATTGCTTTCAGGAACGGACCTTCATAACCACAATCCTTGTCAGGGCCAACAGCACCTTCCTCCATGGCAACAATTGAACGGACAACCGAAATAACCCTTACAAGTGCTGCAAAGACCCGGGGAATATATTTTTTTTCAGCCAGCACCATTGCTGTATTTGCAAAGCCGCATGCTGAATCGCCGGCAGCAATTTTTCCATGATTTTTCGCCAGGGAAACAATTTTAGACCAGAGAAACTGCATATCCCTGACCCCCAAAACCGATAATGCAAACATCATTCCTTTCACATCGCACATCATCAGCGCCTCATCTGATACTTCCTTGCCTCCTGTGCTTTCGATCGACAAAAGGTCACCGCCTGCAAGCATACCACGCTCAAAAAGTTCCATCATCAAATCAAGATATCCTGAGCTACGTTGTCTTGCAGGTCTTTCAAATTCACGTAAATCATTAGGTGTAAGGCGTATTTCAGATTTAAGTCCAAATTTCTGATAATAATTTTCACAAATCCCGTTCATGATTTTAACGATCTCAACGCCAATGGATGGAGTCTTTGTCATTTCAAGAAGGGTTTCAAATTCGAGGACGACCCCTTTGGAATTGAGCTGCAAGGCGCGTTCCAAAGCTCCTTCCGCAATTTCACGGTAATGTTCATATACCCGGTCCAACGAATTGTCGTTGATACTCATTATGGGAAGCGTAAAATTCAGCTCGGCATAAACCTGTCCGCCCCCGATTACCAAACCCCTTTGTGTTGTCACTGGTTTCGGAGCAATTCCAAACATCAAATCCCCCGGTTCATTTATAATTAGATTCTTGTATTTCATTGAATATTAGATTTTTAACTATTAATAAATTTAGAAAATATGCACAAAATCCCTTATTACCCTGTTAGTAAGGTAATTCGATTAATATTAAACAGAATTATGACCAGAGTAAATTGCGAATTGCTGTCAGAATCTGATTTTATACAATTTTGAAATTCAAATCTGACGTATCATTAAATAACCTTTATGAAGCAATCCTGTTCAAATATTCAACTGCTTTCTGAGGATCCGGGGCATAAAAATCGGCTCCAATCTTCCGGCAGTAATCGTCATTAACTGGCGCACCACCTATAAGGATTTTTGTTTCAGGCATTTGTACTTTTATACTCGATACAATTTCACCCATATTCACCATCGTAGTGGTCAGGAGAGCTGAAAGTCCGACAACTGCTCCAGGATTGTTTTTCAACGCTTCAATAAACCTGTCTGATCCGACATCTACCCCTAAATCCACGATTGTCCATCCGCCACCTTCAACCATCATTGAAACCAGGTTTTTACCTATATCGTGCAAGTCTCCCTTGACCGTTCCGATAATAAATGTTCCCTTTGTTTTAATATCACCGGAGGCAAAAAATGGTTTAAGCTGGAACATAGAAGCACCCATAGCTCTTGCTGACATAAGCATTTGAGGAACAAAAATCTTACAGTCGGCAAATTTTTTCCCGACTCTTTCCATTGCTGGTATTAAAGCTTCTTCAAGAATTTTCTGTGGATCAATACCGGCCTCAATTGCATTGATAGTGATCTCATGTGCCCCATCCATCCCCTTAAGCTGAGGCGGATATGGCGATTTTTTATCTACTTTTCCCAGTTCCACTGCCTCAAGCAGCTTTTCAAGTAATTCTTCCATAAAACGTTTTACCTTATATTTTATTTAATAGTTTATACAAAAATAGTGTCTGATCAAATTAAAATCTACATCAATTTTTACTATTTTTGATGCGATATTCACATATTTATCGGTTTGTGTACAATTATAACCACAATGACAGCTTCGTTTGAGAAAAATAGTGTAAAAGAAGACGAATCGTTTTTAATCGGCATTTTTCAGGACAACATTGGGAAAAGTACCTGGCATTATCATAATAACTTCGAGATCAGTTTCATTACAGAAGGATCAGGAAAGCGGATCGTTGCTGATTCAATTGAAGAATTTCAGCCGGGTGACCTTGTATTTATAGGCCCCAATCTGCCACATGTGTGGATTGCAGATAAAGATATGCGAATTGCATCTGTACGGTCACTTGAGATGGTATTTCTTCAGTTTACCGACGCTGTAGTTTGTCCCCAGCTAATAGCACTACCTGAATTCAGATTTATGGCCAGGGCTATTGCTCTATCGGAAAGAGGTATCCAGATTGTAGGTCAAACGCTTAACGAAGTGAGTGAGATCATGTTGCAATTGCCATACTTAAAAAGTTTTGACAGAATGCTTCATTTTTTTAAGTTAATGGATATAATTGGCAGCAGTGAATCAAATATTCAACTTGCAAGCAAGGAGTATCTTAAAATGCGATTTACGACAGGGAACAAACGGATAGCCACAATCCACGATTTTTTGATGAATAACTACCGTGAAGATGTGGATTTAAAGTTATTGGCCGGACTGGTAAATATGGCTGAAGGATCGCTTTGCCGTTTTTTCAGGATGAACATGGGGATGACTGTTTTTGATTACCTGAACAAGATAAAAATAGAATTTGCGTGTAAATTGTTGATGGATTACGATCTCAGTATTATGGAAGTCTGTCTGGACAGTGGTTTTAACAATCCCAGCCATTTCAACAAGCAATTCAGGAAGATTACAGGATTACCTCCTTCGGAATACCGAAACAGGTTTAAGGGATTGCGCTAAAAAATATTACAATAGCAATCACTACTCCCCTTCGGAGAATTCCATTAAATAAGCCTTGATAAAACCGTCGATGCCACCATCCATAACCTCCTGAACATTAGATGTTTCGAAACCTGTCCGGACATCTTTTACAAGCTTGTAAGGCTGCATTGTATATGAACGGATCTGTGATCCCCACTCTATTTTTTTCTTTGTTGCTTCCAGTTTGGTTGTCTCATCGTGGCGCCTGAGGAGCTCCATTGCATAAAGTTGTGATTTGAGAAGCCGTATCGCATTCTCCTTATTTTGAAGTTGTGAACGTGATTCAGTATTTTCGATTATTATGCCTGATGGTGCATGTTTTAGTCGTACACCTGTCTCAACCTTATTTACATTTTGACCTCCCGCACCCCCTGAACGGAATGTATCCCATGTGATATCACCTGGATTAACATCAATTATTATCGTATCGTCGACTAAAGGTGAAACAAAAACGGAAGTGAATGAAGTCTGTCTCTTCCCCTGGGCGTTAAATGGAGAGATTCGTACCAAACGGTGCACGCCATTTTCACTTTTGAGATAGCCATAAGCAAAATCACCTTCGATCTCTATTGTAACACTCTTTACTCCAACATCTTCACCAGGCACAAAACTAGCTTCGCGAACTTTATAATTACGCTTTTCGGCCCATCGGAGATACATACGCATTAGCATATCAGCCCAATCGTTCGACTCGGTACCCCCTGCGCCTGCATTTATTTTTAAAACCGCGCCGAGTCTGTCCTCTTCTCTCCGAAGCATATTCCTGGTTTCCAGATCTTCGATCAGGCCACGCGTCTGAGTAAACTGCCCCTCAAGTTCATTTTCAGTTACTTCGCCAGCTTCACTATAATCGAACATGATCTGAAGATCTTCTACAGCCAGATCAACTATAGCAAAAGCATCTGTCCATTTCTTGATTGAACGGATCACCATCATTTGCCCTTCAGCATCTTTAGGTTTCTCCCAGAATGTGGGATCCTGGGTTTTTAGTTCCTCCTCCTCAACCCGTATCAGCTTATTATCAATGTCAAAGATACCTCCTCAACGCATCCCGGCGCTCAACAAGTTCTTTGAGTTGTTCCTTCAGGATCATCTTAATGTTTTTTATTTCATACAAAGGTAGAAAAAACGGGAAAAGTTGTGAATAAATTCAGAGTTTTAAATTTCAATTATCAGGAATTAGCTCCCCGGCAATCCTGTACGTAAGTTCCGCCTCAAAACCATGACCCTGTCCAAAAAGGGCAAGCCTGCCCCTTTGTTCATACGATTGACCCCCTTTTATAGATTTGGCTTTTGATGCCAGTAAATTGCGAAGAGTCATTGTATAAAGATCCTGATCTATCTGATTAAGCACTTCATGTATAATGTTTTCAGGTATTTGTTTTTGCCTGAGCATAAATGCCATTTTAATCTTTCCCCAATGATTAAACCTCAGCTTATCATTTACATAGAATCGTACAAATCGTTCCTCATCCAAATATCGCTCTTTAAAGAGATAATCAAGAGCTTCGATAATCTCATACTCTGAAAGATCCCATTGCTTTAGTCTGAAAACAATCTCAGATCTGCATCTTTCAGACCGGCTGCACAATGCCATTGCCTTAATAAGTGCCTGTCTGTATTTGGTATTTTCCTCCATTCCCGTAAATCAATAATTCGGTTCAAAGATAAATTTTAACAGTATAACTTCTGATTTATTTTAGTTTACCTAAAATAATTCCACTTACATTTTGGTAGAAAAGATAGAATGTTTACTTTTGCACTCCAATTGTTCAGGTTGGCCTTTAAAGTGGAAATGTAGGTCTCCCGCCTTCCTGACCCAAATATAAATTAATTGTATAATGTACGCAATTGTAGAAATCGCTGGACAGCAGTTTAAAGTTGAGAAAGAAAAAAAGGTGTATGTGCATCGCCTTCCTCAGGAAGAGGGGGTAGATGTAACATTCGAAAAAGTTTTATTGGTTGATAATGAGGGCGTTATCAATATTGGTGCTCCGGTTATCGAAGGTGCCAAAGTCACTGCTACGGTACTGAAACATCTCAAAGGTGACAAAGTGATCGTGTTCAAGAAAAAGCGCCGTAAAGGTTACAAGAAGAAAAACGGTCATCGTCAATATCTGACGCAGATTCAAATTACTGAAGTTTTAGCCTAAATTTTAAAAAAAATTATCTATGGCACATAAAAAAGGAGCGGGAAGTTCGAAGAACGGACGCGAATCAGAAAGCAAACGGCTAGGTGTAAAGATTTATGGCGGACAAGCTGCCACGGCAGGTAATATTCTTATGCGTCAGCGCGGAACGTCACATCACCCCGGCGCAAATGTTGGTATTGGCAGAGATCATACGCTTTTTGCATTAATTGATGGGACTGTTGAGTTCCGGAAGAAGAGAAATGACAAATCCTATATTTCAGTTATTCCATTCAAATCTGCTGAGTAAATACGGATAAAAGAAAAGTTATTAAATCTCCTGTTTTGTCACTTTGGTAACGAAACAGGAGATTTTTTATTTGTACTTTTGTTTTCCAAAATAGTTCTGCTGCGATTATAAGTTAATGAGCCTCATCCGAAATAACATGATTGCTCTCTCACGCAGGATAAGAATAAGAGGTAAAAAATTTTAGACAATATGCTATGCTAAATTTAAAATTCATACAGGATAATCCTGAACTGGTGATTGAACGTCTTGCCATAAAGCATTTCGATGCCAGGGAAATTGTGGAAAAGGTGATTTCTCTCTACATAAAGCGCAATGAGATACAATCAGAGTCTGAAGCACAAAAGGCTGAGATGAACCGGCTTTCGAAGGAGATCGGACAACTGATTAAAGATGGGAAAGTATCGGAGGCCAATACAGCAAAAGAGAAGACATTTGAACTCAAAGAGTACATCAGAAGTTTTGAAAATGAATTTGATGTTATTGACGCTGATATTGCTCAACTCCAAATATTGCTTCCCAACATGCCTTCACCACTTGTTCCTGCCGGGAAAGGGCCCGGAGAGAATGAAGTAGTTACCACAGGTGGTGTGATGCCTGATTTACCTGTTGGGGCTAAACCCCACTGGGAGCTTGCTGCACAATATGACCTTATTGATTTTGAGCTTGGTGTAAAAATTACAGGTGCAGGTTTTCCTGTGTATAAAGGTTTCGGGGCAAGAATTCAACGGGCGTTAATTAATTTTTTCCTCGATCAGGCCCGCGAAAATGGTTATCTTGAAGTTCAGCCTCCTTATCTCGTTAACGAAGCCTCAGGATTTGGTACCGGACAGCTTCCTGATAAAGAGGGACAAATGTATCACTGCGGTGTCGATAATCTATATTTGATACCCACAGCCGAAGTGCCGGTTACAAACATATTTCGTGATGTCATTGTTGAGGCAAAAGATTTACCGGTAAGAAGGACCGCTTATTCGGCATGCTTTAGAAGGGAAGCTGGCTCTTATGGCAAGGATGTGCGTGGGCTAAACCGTTTACATCAATTCGACAAAGTAGAAATTGTTCAGATTGTCCATCCTGATAAATCTTATAATGCTCTTAATGAGATGGTTGCTTACGTAGAGACACTCGTATTGAAACTTGGTCTGCCATATCGTGTTTTACGTTTGTGCGGCGGTGACATGGGATTTACCTCTGCACTTACCTACGACTTTGAAGTTTGGTCAGCCGCACAGGAGAGGTGGCTTGAGGTTTCTTCTGTATCGAATTTCGAGTCCTTTCAGGCCACACGGTTGAAACTTCGCTTCCGCGAGGAGGGTCGTTCCAAACCCCGGATCGCCCACACTCTAAATGGAAGTGCGCTGGCTTTGCCCCGGATAGTTGCTGCTATACTTGAAAACTATCAGACATCTGAAGGGATTCGTGTTCCAAAAGTACTTATTCCTTATTTAAACGGCTGTGAAATAATAAGATAAGCAGAATTTAATAATTGTCACCTTTAGTGATAGTCTCATTCGAAGTGAAACTATCACTTATATCGGCTTGTTTTTAACAATTAGTAATTATTTAATATAGTTAAATCATTTGCTAATATTCTTATATATTGCTGGTTACGAAAAATCAGCAGCATAATGGCCCGATTTTGGCGATATAAAATTTTTCCTTCAGGATAATTTTTCAGATTGGTGATTACTTTTGACCCTGTTTTTCTTTAAAAAACAGGATAGATAAATTGGTTAGTCTTTATGAATAAACAACATACTGCGCTTGGTAAAGTTTCCGCTGCTGGTTTGATCATCACATTAGGTATAGTTTTTGGTGATCTTGGAACAAGTCCTCTATACACAATGGAGGCGGTTATAGATACTGCAACCGAGCATACCTCTTTTTTAATTTACGGAGCATTGTCTTGTGTATTCTGGACTCTTACATTGCAAACAACAATTAAGTACATTATAGTTACACTCAGGGCCGATAATCATGGTGAGGGAGGTATATTTGCACTTTTTGCTCTTATAAGGCGAAAAAACAACTGGATAGCTATATTTACGATGATAGGTGGAAGTGCGCTATTGGCTGATGGAGTAATAACTCCTGCTATTACAGTTACATCTGCTGTCGAAGGTCTACAATTGATTCATCCCAATATCCCGGTTGTTCCGGTTGTAGTTACGATATTGTCTGTCCTGTTCTTTTTTCAGCAATTTGGAACCGGGTTTATGGGAAAAGCTTTTGGTCCGGTGATGGTAATCTGGTTCTTGATGCTTGCTTCATTGGGTATCGGTAATCTGATCAAAGATCCTGGTATTATTGCAGCTGTAAATCCAATGTATGCCATTCGGTTTATTGGTCAGTTCCCCAATGCCATAGTACTTCTCGGGGCTGTATTCCTCGCAACCACCGGTGCAGAAGCATTATACTCTGACCTTGGGCATTGTGGTATTAAAAATATCCGCATTTCCTGGATATTTGTGAAATCTGCTTTGCTCATCAACTATTTCGGGCAAGGGGCTTATCTGATTAACCATCTCGATGCGATGAACGTCGCGAATCCATTTTATGTGATTATGCCCAAATGGTTTCTACTACCAGGTGTCATTATTGCAACCGCCGCTTCGATCATCGCAAGCCAGGCGTTAATCAGTGGCTCGTATACAATTATCAGTGAGGCTGTTTCACTTAATATCTGGCCAAAAATCAGAATCTCATATCCAACCAATATTAAGGGACAAGTTTATATCCCATTCGTGAATTGGTTTCTTTGGATAGCATGCACTTTTGTTGTAGTATTTTTTGGAGCATCGTACAGAATGCAGGCTGCTTACGGCCTTTCAATTACTATTACAATGATTATGACCACGCTGCTTCTATCGTTCCATTTAAGGCTGCGTAAAGTGAATATTGCCTATGTTATTTTGTTACTCACTGTATTTTTAACAATTGAAGGTACTTTTTTATATGCCAACCTGCATAAATTCTCAAATGGAGGATGGTTGACTATTGCATTGGCGTTTTTATTTTTTATAGTAATGTACGGATGGTATTTTGGCAGGAAAATCAAGAACCAATATATTAGTTTTGTGAACATCAATAAGGATCCAGGCATCTTCAGGGCACTTAGTAGTGATACTTCTGTACCCAAAATAGCAACTAACCTTGTTTACATAACAAAAGCAAACCGGAAGGAACAGATTGAATCGAAAATCATGTATTCAATTTTCAATAAACATCCTAAAAGGGCAAACACCTATTGGTTTCTCCATATCGACAGTCTTGAAACCCCCAATACCTTCGAATATGTTGTCCATCATATGATACCGGGAGTTTTGATAAAAGTAGACTTCAGATTGGGTTTTAAAATAGAACGTAAAATTAATCTCTACTTCAGGGAGGTGATTGAGGATTTGGTGAAGAGCGGCGAAATAAGTATGGTCAGTCAGTATGAATCCCTCAAAGTTCATTCTATACCGGCTGATTTTCTTTTCGTTAACCTTGACAGAATACTAATCAGCGATTATAAGCTGCCTCCTCTCAAAATTTTTATTATGGGACTTCATAATTTTGTCAGAAGGATGAGTATTAATGATGTTAAAGCGCTTGGACTCGATACATCAAATGTGATCGAGGAAAAAGTGCCAATCGTAATTGAACAGCAGCTCAAAAAGAGAATTACGCGGATTAACAAGGGATAACCCCAGCTTTCGTATAACAGTAAAGATAAAGCAATTGAATATCTGAAACTTGCTGAAGAAAACGGCAGGATGCCGGCGACGAAGAATCAGTTTTAGTCAATATTAAATTGATACAAATCGGTAGCCTAAGGATACAATTTTGCCTTAAATAAATTCCCGGAACCAATTAACGGGCATAAAAGTTAGGATTTGTACAAACTTATTTGCTAATTTTACGCGGCATAACAGTATAATTTATTGTTAAAGGAATTTTGACTTCAAAACAAAAAATAAATAACTTAAAATGAATCGACCTCTTTCATTTGGAATTCTGCTGATTTTTGCAGCTTGCAACACTCAGCCTAAAACAGTTCAGGACAAAATTGAATCTGTAAGACTGGAGGCGGCGACTTCAGTTCCCTGTGGTATCACCAAAATGAAATCATGTGGTGGCTGTCCATCTGCAAATAATGTCAAAACACTTATTGTCAGTGTTGATTCCGTTCAAAAGAATCCTGAAAAATATTTCGACAGGGTTATTGCCCTGCAAGGGCGGGTAATTCATACGTGCAAAGTGAGTGGAAAGAAAATGTTTCTCGCAGGCTCGGATGAACAAAATCTGATCAGGGTCAATGCGGGTGATAATATCAGCCGTTTTGATGAAAGCCTTCAGGGAGAGATCGTTATTGCCAAAGGTGTCCTTACCCCGATAATAGATGTAACTGGTGAAAAAGGAAAAGACGGGAAAGCTGTGTGCATTACTGAAGGTAAAGCAAAACAATATGTGTTAGCCTGTTCAGAATTTGAGGTGTCGACGAAAGATTAGTTTCATATTTTAACTACAGTCTCAATCATGTCTGTTTTGTTTATTTATCAATAAATAAAACAGACATGATTTTTGTAAAACCAGTCATATTTGTGAATATAAAATTTTATAACCATTCCAAAGATGAGCCTTTATAAAATCAACAGGGCACTTCATCGCGATTTCGGCTATTTCTTTGCTGCTATGACAATAATTTATTCCTTATCGGGAATCGCCCTGAACCACCGGAAAGATTGGAACCCTAACTATGTCATCGAGATAAGTGAACACCAGGTTAAAATTCCTTCATATATTAGAACAAACGAGGAAAGGTCTGTTTATGAAATACTTAAACAAATTAATCAGCAAAATAATTATCGCAAATACTATTTCCCGTCCTCATCCAGGCTGAAAGTATTCATGAATAGCGGTGGTTCTGTCAATGTTGACCTTTCAAATGGCAGACTATTGTTTGAAAACCTGAAAAAGCGTCCCATTTTTTTCGAGGTTAATTTTCTGCATTATAATCCGGGTAAACTTTGGATGTGGTTTTCTGACATTTTCTGTGTTGCTTTGATGGTTCTTGCAATTGGGGGATTATTTATTCTTAAAGGAAAGAATGGAATAACAAGTCGCGGTGCCTGGATCACAATTGCAGGTATTATAATCCCTGTTTTGTTTCTGTTGATGTACTATTAGATATGTCCTAACATTCACTTTTTTCAATGAACCAGAGCATCAATCAGTTTGCAGATGTTATTTTACCCCTTCCGGTCGCCGGATACTTCACTTACTATATCCCTGACGAACTAAAGGATCGGGTTGAGCCCGGAACGAGGGTCATAGTTCAATTTGGGGCAAAGAAGTTCTATTCTGCCCTGGTTCATGAAATACATGACAGGAAACCTGAAGGTTACAACACAAAACCTATTGAATATCTGATCGATACAAATCCTATTATTCCTGGTACGTGCTTCGCTTTCTGGGAGTGGATAGCAGGATACTACCATTGCTCAATAGGTGAAGTATTAAAAGCCGCCTTGCCTTCAGGACTGAAATTAGAAAGTGAAACAAGAATCGATTACAACAATAACTATATCGAGAAAAGTGATAATAAGCTCACATCCAGGGAGTATCTCTTGTTCGACTTCATTCGTGCAAAGCGCACTATTTCAATTTCAGAACTTAATAATTCTGTACTAAAGAAAAATTCAATTGCCATCGTCAAGGAGTTACTGGCAAAAGGGGCAGTTTCTGTCGGGGAAGAGATGAAGGAGAGTTACCATCTTAAAAAAGAGCATATTATTGAATTGCCTGAACGCCTAAGAAATGAAAAGTCAATCAATTTGGCACTTGATTTACTTAAGAAAATTCCATTGCAACAGAAACTGTTATCCGGATATCTGGAACTTTCGGGATTTTTTAATCAGGGAAACAGTATTGTTGTTACCAAAAGAAAATTGCTCAGTACGACAGGAATAAGTCCGACAGTACTGAATGGCCTTATAAAAAAAAATATTCTTTCGGTTGTTGATTATACTATCGATCGGCTGGCTTCATATATAGGGGAGATAAATGAAGTTTCCGGGTTGAGCCCCGCCCAAACAGAAGGATTAATAAGAATAAGACAATCATTTGAATATAAATCTGTTACATTACTTCATGGCGTAACATCAAGCGGTAAAACAGAAATCTACATTAAATTAATCAAAGAATATCTTGACAGCGGGAAACAAGTACTTTATCTTTTACCGGAAATCGGGATCACCACTCAAATAATAAGTCGTTTAACCCGTATATTCGGGAAAAAAGCAGGAGTTTACCACTCAAAATTCAATGATTCAGAACGGGTTGAAATATGGAATAAGGTCTTGAGTTCCGGGGATGGAAACCCTGATAGCAATCAGGATTATCAATTAATCGTTGGTACACGGTCGGCTTTATTTCTCCCGTTTAAAAATCTGGGTTTGATTGTAGTTGACGAAGAACAGGATAACAGTTATAAGCAATATGATCCGTCACCCCGTTACCATGCAAGGGACGCGGCAATAATTTTAGGGTCACTTCAACGCGCAAAGGTTTTACTCGGCACTGCAACCCCTTCTGTAGAAACATATTACAATGCTATTTCAGGTAAATATGGTTTTGTCACATTAAACGAAAGATATCTGAACATTGAGCTACCCGAGATTTTAGTAGCCGACTTTAAGGATGCATACAGGCGTAAGCAGATGATATCGCATCTCACACCCTTGTTATATAGCGAAATCAACCTGGCACTTGCGAAAAAGGAACAGGTGATACTTTTTCAGAACAGACGGGGATTTTCACCTTTTATCGAATGTAAGATGTGTGGATGGGTTCCGAAATGTACAAGATGCGATGTAAGTCTTACCTACCACAAACACAATAATTCCCTTGTTTGTCATTATTGTGGCTACTCAATCAGGTATCCCGCTGATTGTAGTAAATGTGGGAGCAAGGAGCTTACAAATAAAGGATTCGGAACTGAAAAGGTTGAAGCAGATCTTCAGGTTATTTTCCCTGATGCGAAAATTGGCCGGATGGATCTTGATACAACCAGGTCGAAAAGTGGATTTGGGAAAATCATTCAAGGTTTCGAAAAGGGGGACATTGACATTCTCATAGGAACACAAATGGTAACGAAAGGACTCGATTTTGAAAATGTAAGTATAGTGGGAATCCTCAATGCGGACAATCTGTTAAATCAACCTGATTTCAGGGCATACGAGCGGAGCTATCAACTGATGGCCCAGGCTGGTGGACGTTCTGGCCGTAAAAATAAACGTGGAAAAGTAATTGTTCAAACCTCAGAGCCTTCACATCATATCATTCTCAACGTGATCAACAATGATTATGAGACAATGTACCGTGGTCAAATAGCTGAAAGAAAGCATTTCAAATATCCGCCATTTTACAGGATGATTGGGATCACCCTCAGGCACCGCGAAAAAAATGAACTTGACAGAATCGCCCTTGAGTTGGCCAATAATTTACGTGATAGATTCGGATCAAGAATACTTGGTCCGGAATATCCCGTTATTAGTCGAATTAAAACGCTGTATATTAAACAATTATGGATTAAGATTGAACGTGAGGTATCAGTTGTTCATGCAAAAAGGCAGATGTCGGAAATCATTGATCAGGTCAAGGAACGCCAGGGGAACAAAACTGTTCAGATCGCAGTGGATGTGGATCCTTTGTGATCCTATTAATATAAAAAATATCAACGGTTGCATAAAACTGAGAAAATTCCATCTCCCTGCATCTCTTAACTTTACAGGGAACAATTATAAAATATTGTTGATAAATTTTGTTTTTTAACAATCTATGTGTGCCATTTTAAAAAGAGTGCCTGCTGATTCAGCTTAAAATGCTAAATTTGAGCCTGTCATTTAACATCGGAAATAATGGGAAAGGTAATTGCTATTGCAAATCAAAAAGGTGGAGTTGGTAAAACAACAACTGCGATTAATCTTGCTGCCAGTCTGGCAGTTTTGGAGCATCGGGTTTTACTGATTGATGCCGATCCTCAGGCGAATGCGACTTCCGGGGTTGGGTTCGATGTACGAAATGTTAAGACAAGTATATACGAATGTGTAGTTGATGACGTCGATCCCAGAAGTATTATACTCAATACCAAAACTCCAAATTTTGATCTTTTGCCATCTCATATTGATCTGGTTGGGGCTGAAATTGAAATGCTGAACCTTCCAAATCGGGAAATGGTTCTTAAACAAGTTATTGACAAGGTTATACATGATTACGATCTGATTTTGATCGATTGTTCACCATCACTTGGGTTAATTACTGTAAATGCACTGACGGCAGCCGATTCTGTGATTATTCCTGTTCAATGCGAATATTTCGCACTCGAGGGGTTGGGAAAACTGCTAAACACTATTAAAATTATTCAGAGCAGACTTAATCCTAATCTTCAGATTGAAGGATTCCTCTTAACTATGTTCGATTCACGTCTGAATTTGTCAAATCAGGTATATGAAGAGGTGAAACGCCATTTCCAGGAGATGGTATTCGAGACAGTTATTACCCGGAACATCAGGCTTTCGGAGGCACCCAGTTTCGGTGTTCCGGCAATTGAGTATGATGTCAGTTCGAAAGGGGCTCAATCATATCTTAATCTTGCACGCGAATTGCTGCAAAACAACAACTTAACAAGGATCGGTCACAAAGAGGTTGTAGAACAATAATTTGAATTTAATATTTTTCAGTTATGATTAGAAGAAACGCGCTTGGCAGGGGACTCGGTGCATTAATTGAAGGGAATGAGGTTCAAACCAATAATTCAGTATCGAATGAAATTCCTATTAATCAAATTGAGGCAAACCCGTTTCAACCACGTTCACATTTCAATGAGGAAACGCTTGAAGATCTTGCATCTTCTATACGAGAACATGGTATTATTCAGCCAATTACTCTTCGCAAATCAGGTAATAATCGGTACCAGATTATAGCCGGGGAGCGCCGGTTCCGGGCTGCCAAAATTGCAGGTCTTTCCGCCATTCCTTCGTTTATCAGGGAAGCGGGCGACGAATCCATGCTTGAAATGGCCCTTGTGGAGAATATCCAGAGGGAAGATCTTGATGCTATCGAAATTGCATTAAGCTACCAGCGTTTGATTGATGAATGCAACCTTACCCAGGAAATGCTCAGCGAAAAGGTTGGCAAAAAACGTTCAACAATCTCCAATTATTTACGCCTGCTAAGACTTCCGGTTATTATCCAGAAAGCGATCCGGGAACATGAAATTGATATGGGTCACGCAAAGGCCTTAATAAATATCCAGGAACCGGAAACGCAGATCATGATATATCGTCAGGTTATTAAATACGATTTTTCTGTCAGGAAAACAGAAGAAATCGTGCGAAAGATCAGCTCAGATTTTGTTGAAGGAAAGAATGTAAAAAGAACTATTCCATTTCCTGACGAGTATGTTGATTTAAAAGATCATCTTACAAAATATTTCAGGACGGGAGTGGTGTTTAAAATCAATGAACTCGGAAAAGGGAAAATTGAAATTCCATTCAACGACCCGAAAGATCTTGAGAGAATTATTGGTATATTTGATAAATTGAATTCCTGAGAATCAGATAAATTTGGTATTTTGAAAACCGTTATTGCAGGGCTTTCGATTTTTTTTATTATCATTACCGGAAATCTGGCAGTAAAAGCTCAGCAGGCAGATATTTCGAAACAAAGCATCCAGGTTACAGCACCTGTATCAAAGGTGATACGTTCATCCAAAAAAGCTTCGATTTATGCTGCACTTTTCCCGGGTTTAGGTCAGGTATACAATAAAAAGTACTGGAAACTTCCTATTGTTTATGGCGGTTATGCCGGGTTAATTTATGTTCTTGGGTGGAATAACAGCAACTATAAAGATTTTTTTCAGGGATACCGGATTGCTGCCCAATACACGAGCGCGGTAAATATGAAACCTGATGAGCGGAAATTTCTTGACAATTTAATAAAAAACCCGTCAATTAGTCTTGATAATCCGTCAACATTTACTTATATTTCGGCTCAATTAAAGAGTGGGAAAGATTTTTACCGTAGAAACAGGGACTTAACCATTATTGGTATTGCAGCACTCCATGTTTTGAGTATTATCGATGCCAGTGTTGACGCAAACCTGTTTGACTTCGACATCAGTGATGACCTCACCCTGAGAATTGAACCGATTCCTGTAAATATGGGGCATGACAACATTGTAATGGGATTTAATCTGGCAATTAATTTTTAAACAGACGACATATGAAGATATTCAATGCAGGAATCCGGGTATTAATACTGTTGATATACACTCTCAACACTAATGCTCAAATTATTGATAACCAAACTAATTTACCAATATCTCCTATTGAAACACCCAACCTGGATTCTTTGTATCTTAATCCTGCCGATTCATTTCCGGGCGATGGACTCGACATTGTTCTTTCCGACAAACTCGACTCTATGGTCAATACATGGTATATTCAGAACGCATTCCCGGTAGATAGCATAGAAAATGCCTGTTTATCAGACACCCTGCTAAAAGAGTTGCCAGATTCGGTCTATATAAGCCGTCTTCAGAATTTAGATTCTTATATTCCCCTCCCATTCAACGAATCGGTAAAAAAATTCATAAATTTCTACTTTAACAGACGAAGAGGCCAGGTATCCATAATGATGGGACTTACCAATTATTATTTCCCGCTCTTTGAAGAAGTTTTAGCGAGGTATGACCTGCCTTCAGAATTAAAATATCTCCCGATTATTGAATCGGCTTTAAATCCTAAAATTGTATCAAGAGCCGGAGCTTCAGGACTTTGGCAGTTCATGCATGGTACAGCAAAAATGTACGGATTAAAGATCAATTCTTATATTGATGAAAGGAATGATCCGATAAAATCAACAGAAGCTGCTGCCCGGTATCTGCGCGATTTGTATTCAATCTATGGCGATTGGCATATTGTGATTGCGGCCTATAATTGCGGCCCGGGAAACATCAACAAGGCAGTACGCCGTTCCGGCGGGAAACAAAATTACTGGGAAATCTATTCAAAACTTCCAAGGGAAACAAGAGGGTATATCCCGATCTTTATAGCAGCAAATTATGTAATGAATTACAGCAAGGAACATAACCTCTTCCCCGTTCAGCCTGTTTTTAAGATATTAACCGATACGATAGTCCTTAACTCCTACCTGAATTTCAAACAAATAACTGCTATTCTGAACATCCCGATAGAGGAACTAAGGCAGCTAAATCCACAATATAAGCGTGATATTATCCCTGCAAAACCCGACTCACCCTTCGCATTGAAATTGCCTGTCGATCAGATTTCTTCGTTTATTGATTCGCAGACTCAGATTTTTGCCTGTGACAGGGAAAAATATTTCCCCAATAATCAGATTGTTCTGATAAAAGAAGATCGTGGTACATCCAGATACTTTGATACTGCGGGGAAGAAGAAAATCTATTATACTGTCAAACAGGGAGATAATCCCGGTGCAATTGCAGGCATGTTTAGAATCAGTACTTACAGCTTGTGCGAATGGAACAATATCCGGCGCAACATGATAAGAACCGGTCAAAAACTGACAATTTATGTAAACGAGAAATCTCAGCTCGCTTCAAAAGATTCAAAGGTTGCAAAAAAAGAAGTTTCCATGGGCCAAACTCATTTAGGAATTGACGCAAACCGGTTACAAGCCGGAAACCCTGAGAGTGCCTTAAACGGAGAATATACTTTCTATACTGTCCGTCGTGGAGATAGTCTTTATACTATTGCCAAACAATTTGACGGAGTGTCTGATGTCGATATTAAGCTGCTCAATAATATTAAAAATGCAAGGAGCCTGATGATCGGACAGAAACTGAAAATACCGATCAAGGCATAGATGAGTTATGTTTCCTATTTTGTGGTTGCATGGGGTAACGTTCCTCCCATATTCAACGAAAGATTTCCTGAAAATACAACATTGGCTTTTACAGATCCCGGGCCTAAATAAAGATCCGGGACTGATAATCTTAAGAGTTTCCCATTTAATTCGAAACCGTATCCCAACGAGTAATGATTTAAGAACCTGGAAAGTTGCTGCTCAATTTCAGAAAAATTTGATTTGAGAGGAATTGCAAGAGACCTGGTTATCATCCTTTCAATCTTGAAACCAAACAACCATTTTGCTGATTTGGTGGCAAGATTGCGGGTTTGAATATCAAATTTAAGATCCCTGGTGCGAATGGTGGTATCTTCGGCATGAAAATATGGAACCCCCGTAAAGTACAGGGTTCCATTAATACTTCCGGACACCTTAGTCTCAACAGCCATTTTTTCGTTTGTTCCAAAGACCCTGAAAGTTTCGAATCTGATCCGTCTCCTGCCAAAGACAAAAGTTGAATCTCCCATCTCAGACAAAATCCTCCTGTTTATTACATCATATGGAATATCGGTCAGCAGGTTAATTTTGAAAGTATCACTTGGTGATTTAAGTGGCTGAATAGTTGGCAGGGATGTAACCTTCCCGGTAGATGGGATATTATTGAGCAGGCACTCAACATCCGATGTAATCGCAACCCCAAACCTGATGTGCCCCTCTGATCCCTTTACCGGAACAAGAGCAACAGAATAGGGAGTTACAGATAACCAGGCATCATATTCACCAGGAATTTTGAACGGATTAAAAAGCATTCTCCAACTCTCTTCTGCATAACCTCTGAAATCGAATCCCTGAGCAACAATATCATCTATTTGTTTTGAAAATGCAGAAAGATTATCAGGTAAAATAAGGTTAGCAATAATAGTAACCGGAATATCAATTCTGCCAATTTTTACTGAAGGCTTTTTGGTCCATACATACCCGTCTGAAATTGTACTGGTTTTAATACTCCAGTCACGATTTATCGCAAATCTGGTTTTATAACGCAATCTGATTTCACCCGTATATTCCCATGAATCGATTAACGGAAGATTGTATCCGAATATTTTCACCCCCTTCTGAATGGATACACGCACCGGAAATTCCCAACTTAATTCATTCTGTTCGAGGTTTAGCCTGATATCGCCATCCTTCCAGGCTTTGAATTTGAGGTTATCTCCGTTATTGTTATCAAAGCTGCTATCCTGATATAAAACGCTATCCAATTGCCCATTAATAAGTTTCTCCAATTTAGGGACCTCCAGGTCGGCATACAAATTGATAATTGAAGTTTGCGGTTTCCGAGGTACCGCCATATAGCTTTCTTCCGGCTTAACAGGTTTAATTACCTTGCAGCTACTTAACATGAAAATACTTACAAACACTGATAAACCAAGCACAGAAATTCCTGGTATAGTCATTTCTTAACAGGAAGCTATTAGTTCTTTAATAATAAGACTCATTTTTGGCTCAGCCTTCATAGCTACTTCCTGCACATCCTCGTGAGAGATTTCAACTATTTCACCCGGCACCCCGCTATCGGTAATTATTGATATACCAAAAACAGTCATTCCCATATGCCGGGCAACAATGACTTCAGGAACAGTCGACATTCCTATTGCATCGCCACCTATTATCCGAAACATTCTGTATTCGGCCGGAGTCTCAAATGTCGGACCAGTCACACCAACATAAACACCTTCCTTAAGGTCAATACGGTTCTTTAATGCGATCTTGCGGGCAAGATTCCGCAAATGCAGATCATAGGGTTGACTCATATCGGGGAAACGGGTTCCCAGTTCGCTTAAATTAGGACCAATTAATGGATTAGTTCCAAACATGTTAATGTGATCAGTAATCATCATCACATCCCCTACCCTGAATTCAGGATTGAGTCCCCCACTGGCATTGGATACGAACAGAGTCTTAATCCCCAGCTCATTCATCACCCTTATTGGAAATGTAACCTCATTTAAATTATACCCTTCATAGAAGTGAAACCTGCCCTGCATCGCCAGAATGTCTTTACCGCCCAGTTTTCCAAAAATTAATTGACCTTTATGACCTTCTACGGTTGAAACAGGGAAATTCGGGATGTCACTATATTTCAATATACAGACGATTTCAATTTCATTAACCAGTCCGCCAAGTCCGGTACCCAGAATAATTCCGGCTGAAGCTTTAAACCGGGTTTCTTTTTGAATAAATGTCGAAGTTGCTTTTATTTTCTTTAACATAATTTAGTATTTTACGGTCAAATTCCTGACCAAAATTGTTCAGAAAACTTATCTTAATCGGGATGTAATACATATTCTGCCGGATAAGTTCAGGTACACTTTCAAGATCATGAAATCTAAGCATATCTTTCTCTGTGGTTATAAAGATCTTTATCCCTTTTGAATGGATTTCAGAATATTTATCTGTAATCCGGCTTATATCACGTGGAGTAAACTGATGATGATCAGGAAAATTCAGTTCATGAATCTCAAACGACTTATGCTTCAGATATTCACGAAAAGGCGCAGGATTTGCGATTCCGGTTATTAATATGACAGTTACTCCTCCTGCAAGTTCTACAGATTGCGAAACAACATCAGAAGGGAAGGCTGGTATTAACGATCCATAAATGATTCTTGAGAAATACAGATTCTGGTAAGGCCTGATCTCAAGGTCCTTTGCAATTATGCGTTCATCTATTGGTTTTAAATCAGCAGGGCATTTTGTGACAATAATTATATTGGCCCTGTATTTATTTGATGCAGATTCGCGCAAACGGCCGTAAGGCAGAATGTAATCTTTGGTAATCAAACAGTTATAATCAGTAAGTAGTATATTAATCCCGGGAGTTACATACTGGTGCTGAAAGGCATCATCAAGAAGAATAACACCGGGTTTGTTTTGTAAAGTTCTGAGTTGTTGAATTCCACGTACGCGATTCGAATCAACAGCAACTATTAAATCTTTAAATTTTAATTTTATCTGTAAAGGTTCATCCCCAACTTCATGCACTTTAGAAGTTGGTTCTACGATATGAAACCCCCGTGTTTTTCTTTTATAACCACGACTTAATACTGCTACCTTAAATTTCGATTGTAATAATTCAGCAATATATTCAGTATGAGGGGTTTTACCCGTTCCTCCAACGGTAATATTTCCAATTGATATTACCGGAAAATCAAATTCACATATAGGAAGCAGCTTAAGATTGAATAACTCATTTCTCAAGCCGGCCACCATGCCATAAAATATTGACAATAATTTAAGAAACAAAAACTTCACCTTGTTCTACTATATATTTAATTAATTTCCAGATTATACGGCATTCGTGCATAAATACCGTTTGAACGTGATTCGCGTGAAAAATCCTCCCACAGATAATATGATTCTCCTAATTTTGCTTGTAAAATGCTGTTTTGAATTTTAGTTGAGAAGTTTTTCATAAGCTCATCGAATGTATCTTTTTGTTTTGGCAACTCCTTAATCCTGTAATGTTCAATGCCTGCTTTGGATGCAGCCAATTTGGTTGCATCTTTCAGACCCCCGAATTCGTCAACGAGCCCAAATGACTTTCCATTGTCTCCTGTCCACACACGCCCTTGCCCTATTGAATCGATAAACGCGGCAGGTTTTTTGCGGCCATCGGCCACATGTGCAATAAATGTTTCGTAAGTGGATTCTACAAATGTTTGCATCAGATTCGTCTCAAAAGGTGTCATTTTGCGGGTGATAGATGGCATGTCAGAGTGTTCGTTAGTCGAAACATTGTCGAATGTAATTCCTATTTTATCTGAAAGTAGCCCGCTTAAATTGGGAATTCTGCCAAATACGCCGATAGATCCGGTAATAGTGGTAGGATTTGCCATTATTACATCAGCACCGCATGCAATGTAATACCCTCCTGAAGCCGCATAGTCCCCCATCGACACTACCACAGGTTTTACTTTACGGGCAAGGATAACTTCACGCCAGATAACTTCAGAACCATAAGCCGATCCCCCGGGTGAGTTCACCCTTAATACGATAGCCTTAACTGCCGAATCGGTGCGGGCTTCACGTATACCTTTGGAAACTTCTTTTGAATCAATTTGATATGCTCCATCTGTGCCTCCATCTATCTCCCCTTCTGCATAAACAATGGCTATCCGGTCTTTTGGTAAACCCCCGGCTTCAAATGTCCTGGGCACTTTATCATATTCTGCCACAGAGACCACCGAAATTTCGTCATTGGCACCAAGACCGGTCAGTTTTCTACAGTCAGCCAGAACCTGATCCTTGTATTTTAAAGTATCAAAAAATCTATATTTCAGTGCTTTAACTGCTTTCTGAAATGTCATAACTTCATCTGCATACCGGTTCAGGCTATCAACCGGAATTGCCCGTCGTTCCGAAATCCCTTTCAAAACATGTTTCCATATGCTATTCACGTAAACACTGGTTTGTTCGCGACTTGCGTCACTCATTTTATCAAACAGATAGGGTTCAACAGCTGACTTGAATTTATTATTTTTCCCCCGGACTACCTGCATCTCAATTCCAAATTTATCAAGTGCCTTTTTAAAGAATGTGTATTCTGCATTTATACCCCTAAAATCAAGCATACCCACAGGATTTAATATCAAGCTGTCAGATACTGTAGCCAGGTAGTAGGCCTTCTGGGAAATCATGTCCGAATAGCCATAGATAAACTTGCCGGAACTTTTAAAATCGATAAGGGCATTCCTAATCTCTTCAACCGTAGCATAACCTGCCCTGATATCAGACAACTCCAGATAAATCCCCTTTATCCGGTCATCAGTTTTAGCTTTTTCAATACAATTTAGAATTTGGTTCAACCCGGTTGTAGTTGATGTTTTGATACCCGGAAGTTCAAAATCTTCAAACGGATTGTTTGATTTTCTTTCAACTATCCGGCCATCAAGCTTAAGTACAAGCAATGATTGGTTTTTGATAGTGACTGTCTGATCTTTAAAAGAGGTAATAGCTGAGATCATTCCTATCAGAAACAGGATCATGACGAATGAAGCAACAACTATGGCAAGAAGTGAGGCAAAAAAGGCTTTCCAGAAGATTTTCATATTTGATCTCTATTAGAATTGTATGAACAGATTTATTTGAAATATGCGTACTATTGTCATTATAATTTAGGGCAAATTTAGAAATAATGAATGAGGTTTTTATTCTTTTAGGTGGCAATGTGGGAGATAAGTCTAAAATATTTGATGAAACAAGAAAACTAATTGGTGAAAGGATAGGATTTATTACAAAACACTCATCGGTTTATATTACTGAATCCTGGGGATTTGAGTCAGATCTGTTCTGGAACCAGGCGTTAGTACTGGAAACAGCACTCAGTCCGCATGAATTACTCTATCAAACCCAGGCAATTGAGATTGAAATGGGAAGAATAAGAAAGTCAGACCATTACGAACCGAGAATTATCGATATTGATATTCTGTTTTATGATGATCTTCAATTAAACACGCCAGATCTTACCTTGCCTCATCCAAAAATAGGTTTACGAAAATTTGTTTTGGCTCCTTTGAATGAGATTGCCCCTGATAAAGTCCACCCTGTATCAGGACTGAAAGTACAGGAAATGCTTGGAATTTGCCCAGACCTTCTAACCGTTTCACAAAAAGATTAAAAATGAGAGTGCGGCACGCTTTCTTTTGAATCGATCTTTTCGCCAAAGGCAAGATCACCTGCATCACCCAATCCGGGAACGATATATGAATTAGGTGTCATTCCGGGATCAATAGCTCCGATCCAAAGTGTTATTTTGTCATTAGGAAGTTTCCTCAAAACGTAGTCAATTCCTTGTTTGCTTGCAATCACTGAAACCAGATGGATATGACTTGGCACCCCTTTTTCGAGCAATGCATGGTAAGCTATTTCCATTGATGAACCTGTGGCCAGCATGGGATCTGACATAATAACAACCTTATTGTCAAGAAGTGGTGATGCAATATATTCAAACTCAATGTGAAACTCGCCATTAGGACCGTACTTCCGGTAGGCGGAAATAAAACAATTCTCAGCTTTATCAAAGAAGTTAAGTAAACCATGATGCAGTGGAAGGCCGGCACGCAGGATGGTCGCCAATACCGGTTGCTGTTCAAGCACCGGAATTTTGGCAACACCGAGTGAAGTAGTAACTTCTTTGGTTTTATAAACAAGATTTTTGCTGATTTCGTAGGCAAATATCTCACCAACACGCTCAAGGTTTTTTCTGAAACGAAGCGAATCTTTCTGGATTACTTCGTCCCTGATTTCTGAAATGAATTGATTGAGCAGGGAGTTACTTTCGCTAAAAAGGTGTACCATGAAATTTTTTTGTTCAAAAATAAAAAATTTATCATAACAAACCTTCATCAGCAAAGCTAAAATACCCTCCCTGGGTTATAATCAGGTGATCAAGCAATGGAATATCCATGATTTGACCGGCTTCCTTAAGTTGCTGAGTGATTTTACGGTCGGCATTGCTGGCCTCCAGATTTCCGGATGGGTGATTATGTGCAAAAATTAATGAAGTTGCACGCTTTTCGATTGCCATCTTCAGCACCAGACGGACGTCAATCACAGTACCTGTCATACCTCCCTGGCTAAGCCGTTGTTTATCAATTACTTTATTTTGACGATTTAAAAAAAGAGCCCAGAATTCTTCATGAGGTATATCTCCGATAAGGGGACGAAGATACTGAGCCACGTCGCTGCTGCCAGTAATCTTATCCATCTCCAGGGCTGTTGAATGATTTCTGCGTCGGCCAAGCTCCATTGCCGCAATAATTGCGATTGCCTTTGCATCGCCAATTCCTTTAAAAGATTTCAGGTTCTCAACATTAAGTTTACCCAGTTCATTCAGGTTATTCTTCACATTTTCCATGATTCGCCGCGAAAGTTCAACTGCCGTCTCATCATGATTCCCCGAACCAATCAGGATAGCAATCAGTTCTGCATCAGAAAGTGAAGTAAGTCCCCGATAAAGAAGTTTTTCCCGTGGTCGGTCTTCAAGTGCCCATTCCTTTATGTTCAGTCTGTGATACTCTTCCATTACAAATTGATTTAATCAGGGGTGCTCCACCAAATATACAAAAAATAACGGAGAAATCAAAAAAAGCCCACCCGTTTAAGGATGAGCTCTGAAATTATTTTATTTCCTTAAATTACAGACTATTAACGTGCAATGCCAGGCTTGATTTCAGGTTGGATGCCTTGTTGTTGTGAATAACATTCTGTTTGGCCAATTTGTCAAGCATGGTTGTCACTTTTGGTAAAAGTTCAGCAGCTGTCGCCTTGTCGGTTGTTTCACGGAGTAAACGTACCGCATTACGGGTTGTTTTTGAATAATACTTGTTGTGCAGACGGCGAACTTCGCTCTGCTTTGCCCTTTTAATAGCTGAATTATGGTTTGCCATTTTTTATAAAAATTTCATTGTTCTAAAAATTGTAGTCTGTAGGGGATTCGAACCCCTATGGCAAGAATGAAAATCTTGAATCCTAACCCTTAGATGAACAGACCATCTTAATAATATCCCCATCGATTGGGGACCCAAAAGTAATATATATTTTTTAATCAGCTACAATTACAACTTTTTAAGTTGAAACGATGTACCAATTACCGCTCCATTTTTAGCGTTGCAAAGGAAAGAACTATTTTTCAGATTGACAAGGTCGGAATAAAAAAAAACGCATAATTCTATATCGTTATAACGCATTGATTTTTAAGAATTAGCATTGAACAAACAGTCAACATGGCCGGAGCGTTCCGTTTAATTGGATTTTTATAGTAAAATTAAGATCGGTTAAGAGTGGATTTATATGGTTCGAAGCTGGAAAGGGAAATTACCGGGGCAATCAGACTGATAAAGTTTCAGATAAGAAAGCGATAGTTTATACCATGTGTTAATCAGCGTGTAACAACTTTCCGTAATGATATCTACAGCAATAAATTAATATTTCTTCATCGCGATATTGATATACCAATCTGTGTTCTAAATCAATCCGACGCGACCAATACCCAGCCAAATCAAATCTTAATGCTTCTGGTTTACCTATCCCTTCAAAAGGAGTCCTCTGGATATCCTTTATCAGTTATCAATTAAGTACAAATATATGTACTTTTAACCGAGTTACAAAATATTGTTCTGCTAACTCAACTTACATACTGCGTAACGGCCAGCTGGTATGAGCAGAAAGCGTTAGTGGCGCTTATACCCGCTTGTTATGTTTAAGGCGAAATTTTAAAGTTTTGAATCCAGCTGAAATTTGTCCAAAAGGGAGAATTCATCCGGTTTGCTGAGAGAATTAACTTTACCTGTCTTTTTACAGCTGAATTTTATTTTTCTTACTTTGTAATAATCTAGTCGAGGAATACGACTTACTTAAGAAAAACAATCTATCTAAAGGTGGAAAAGGAATTCATAGAATTAATAAAAATTCATCAAGGGATATTACATAAGATTTGTAACGTCTATTTCATTCGAAATCCATATAAAGAGGACTATTACCAGGAGATCCTAATCAGGCTTTGGAAATCATACCCGAGTTTTAGAAACCAATCAGCTTTTTCTACATGGCTATATAGAGTTGCTTTAAATACAGCGATCGACATACTTCGTAAAGAAAATCTCCGGCCGGTGCACACTGAACTTTCAAAAATTGAATACAATATCCCCGACCAAGAACACAACGTCGAATCTGAAAAAAAGGAAACTCTATATCATGCAATAGGTCATTTATCCGATGTAGAGAAAGCGATAATCATTTTGTATTTGGAAGATTATAACTATAAGGAAATTGCAGAAATGATTGGCATTTCAGAAAGTAATACTGGTGTCAAAATCAATAGAATAAAGAATCAACTAATTAAATTATTAGCAAATGGACAAGAATGATTTAAAAAAACTGTGGCATGATGCACACGTTTTAAATAAGGAAAATATTTACGATAAAGTAAGTATCCAAAAATCGTTAAGTATGAATCATAGTAAATCAGTCTCTAAAGTTTTATCAGACGTAAAATTGAAAATCCTTCTTTACTTATCGGTCCTGATAATTTTTATTGGGTTAATGATCTATGCTTTAGCATATCCTGGGTTGAGTTTATCAATGAATTCAATAATTCCACTGGCTTTGGCTGGTATATTTCTTGTAATAAAAACAACTTCAGAAATACGCAGATTTAAAATCCTAACCAAAACAGCAGATAACATGTCAGTAAAAGAATCCCTATTATTTTTTCGAAAGAAATTAGATAGAATAAAAATAACTGATTTTCTGACTTATCTTATATTTTTCTACCTGTCGGCAATCTTAATAATAATTAACTACTTAACTGATATTAATGGAATAAAGTATTTGTCATGGAGTAATGAAATTCTCCCGGCACCACTGTTAGGAATTTTAATTTTAATGCTTCTACTCATTCCCTGGTTTACTAAATATCAACATAATCAGAGGTACAAAAATCTATATGCAAATCTCAACGAATCTGCTAGTATCCTCAATGATGAGAAGTAATCAATTTCGTTTTTAGGGATCCGTATTTGTCGACAGTTGTAGGCACTGTCAACCTCTGACGTGGTTTTTGCAAAGTCCCGGTAGATGGGCAGGAGTTATCTTGTCCAGACAGAATTGTCCAGATGGCTGAATCCCGGTAGATGGTACGAAGTTGTCACGTCACGATAAAACTGTCTAAGTGGCGATGCAAAACCATAAGAGTGTCTTTGGTCGATATCAAAGTTGTCCAAGTTGATGTGCCAATTCTTTTCTGTTGCTTAATAGCTTATAAAAAATATCTGATAGCTTATCATTCTTCCTGTGCCGCCACCAGAATCTCCATTATCTTCTTACCTGCAGAAGCAACAGAAGATCCGGGACCGAAGATGGCGACAACACCTGTATCGTAAAGGAACTGGTAATCCTGGGCAGGAATTACACCACCTGCGATTACCATTATATCCTCGCGGCCCAGTTTTTTCAACTCTTCAATAACAGCAGGGATGAGCGTTTTATGTCCGGCTGCAAGCGACGAAACTCCCAAAACATGCACGTCATTTTCGACAGCCTGTTTTGCCGCTTCGGCAGGAGTCTGGAAAAGGGGTCCCATATCCACATCAAAACCAAGGTCCGCATAACCGGTTGCAACAACTTTTGCTCCCCGGTCATGCCCGTCCTGACCCATTTTTGCGATCATTATGCGAGGCTGACGCCCTTCTTTTTCTGCAAACTGGCTGACAAGTCTTACAGCCTCTTCAAAATCTTTATCGTTCTTAGCTTCTGATGAATACACGCCTGATATTGTTCTAATGGTTGCTTTATAACGTCCGGCAATTTTTTCACATGCGGTTGAGATTTCACCCAGGGTAGCTCTCTTCTGAGCGGCAATAATCGCCAGTTCGAGCAGGTTTCCATCTCCGGTTTGCGCGCATTTCGTAATTGCATCAAGTGCTTCAATCACTTCCGGTTCATTACGTTCTGCGCGAAGTTTATTCAATCTTTCTATCTGGGAAAGTCTGACTGCAGTATTGTCAATATCCAGAATATCAATTGGGTCCTCTTTTTCAAGCCTGTATTTGTTTACACCAATGATTGACTGCGTTCCGGAATCAATTCGTCCTTGTGTACGGGCAGCAGCTTCTTCAATACGCATTTTAGGTACCCCGGTTTCAATAGCTTTAGCCATTCCCCCCAATTTCTCTACCTCTTCTATAAGTGCCCATGCTTTTCTGGCAAGTTCGTTAGTCAGAGATTCAACATAGTATGAACCAGCCCAGGGATCGAGTGAACGGCACACTTCCGTCTCCTGCTGGATATAAAGCTGCGTGTTACGGGCAATCCGTGCCGAAAAATCGGTTGGAAGTGCGATTGCTTCATCAAGCGCATTTGTATGAAGCGATTGCGTGTGGCCAAGTACGGCTGCCATAGCCTCAATACAGGTCCGTCCCACATTATTATAAGGATCCTGTTCAGTCAATGACCATCCGGAGGTTTGCGAATGTGTACGAAGAGCCATTGATTTGGCACTTTTAGGATTAAACTGTTTAACCATTTTTGCCCAGATCATCCTTGCAGCCCGCATTTTTGCAATCTCCATAAAATGGTTCATTCCAACTGCCCAGAAGAATGAAAGGCGTGGTGCGAAAGCATCAACATTCAGTCCGGCTTTTATCCCCGTGCGGATGTAATCCAAACCATCAGCCAGTGTATAAGCCATTTCTATATCAGCGGTAGCACCTGCTTCCTGCATGTGATATCCGGAGATTGAAATAGAGTTAAACTTAGGCATATATTTCGATGTGTATTCAAAAATATCCGCGATAATTTTCATCGAAAATTCCGGGGGATAAATATATGTATTACGTACCATGAATTCTTTAAGAATATCATTCTGAATAGTGCCTGCAAGCTCATCGAGATTTGCGCCTTGTTCCAGGGCTGTAACAATATAAAATGCCAATATTGGCAGGACTGCACCATTCATGGTCATCGAAACTGACATTTTATTCAATGGGATATTGTCGAAAAGAATCTTCATATCCAGGATTGAATCAATTGCCACACCGGCTTTACCGACATCGCCAACCACACGCGGATGGTCTGAATCATAACCACGGTGGGTTGCAAGATCGAATGCCACTGAAAGCCCTTTCTGACCTGCGGCAAGGTTGCGACGGTAAAATGCATTGGACTCTTCGGCAGTAGAGAATCCCGCATACTGACGGATCGTCCACGGACGTGTAACAAACATTGTTGAGTAAGGTCCGCGAAGGAACGGAGCAATACCGGCAGCATAATTCAAATGCTCAAGTTCTTCAATATCTTCTTTTGTATAAACGCTCTTTACAGGAATCAACTCCGGTGTCATCCAGGTCTTATCAGTCCCGTTGCTCCTCTCCCATTCCTTTGCCGGACAGCATGGTTTTGAGCAGTTTTTTATGTTTATTTCTTTAAAATCAGGTTTCATAACAGATACTATTTTATCCCAAGTTTACTATTATAATCGGTCAGCGAGTCCAACAAATTGGTTTTAACACTTATAAAATTTTCGATCCCTGCATTAATAAGGTCGTTGGAACATGCCGGAGCTCCTGCTACAACAAAGATTACTTTCCCTTTTAACTGACTGAATGCCTCAGGTGCCAACCATTGATACTCTTCATCAGAACTACAAATCACAACAATATCTGCCCTGGCCTCAAGTGCGGCTTTAACCCCATCCAATACCGTTTCAAAAGCATTGTTATCAATCACCTCATAGCCGGCCACGGCAAAGAAATTGCAGGCAAACTGAGCCCGTGCCTTACTGAAAACGAGGCTTCCGATAGTAAGCATAAAAACCTTTGGCCGTTTATTTATTGCTGAAAAACAGTCTGTTGCGTATCTAAGCGCCTCAATTTTCCCCGCAATCCGAATGAATTTAATAGTCTCAACCTCTGCATCTTTATCTGTCTGATCCACATCTTCGAACAATTGGGTACTCAAAACATCGCTTATTTGCTCCGAATAATTAGGGAACTGATTAATTCCCAAAAGGTTCTCTCTTCGCGTTGCAACTGCCTTTATTCGTTTTGCGGCCATTTCTTTTAACTGAGCCTGGACAAAACCATTGCGAAATGCAGCAATAAAGCCACCTTTATCCTGGGTTTCAAGGAAAAGCTTCCATGCCTCTTCTGCGATCGAAGCTGTCAAAGTTTCGATATAATATGAACCTGCAGCAGGGTCGGCAATTTTATCAAAATGGGCCTCTTCTTTAAGAATAATCTGCTGGTTACGGGCAATACGTTCAGCAAATTCGGAAGGTTTCTCATAAACAGCATCAAACGGAATTACAGTTAATGATCCTGTTCCACCTAATGTTGCCGACATCGCTTCTGTCTCAGCACGCAACAGATTTACATAGGGATCGTAAATAGTTTTATTCAAGCCGGAAGTCTCTGTATGTATATTCATCTGGCCGGCACAAAGGCAGACATCGCCACAACATTTGTCGTCGCAATCACAATTAACGCCGCATTGACACCTCGGTTTATATGCCTTCACAATATTTGCCCACAACATTCTGGCTGCCCTTAGTTTTGCAATCTCCATGAAATAATTACCGCTAACCCCAAAGTTAAATTTCATTCGAGGAGCAATAACTCCGGCATCTAATCCATTCTCTGTCAAACGAGTAAGATACTCTGCACCAATAGATAGAGAGAAGCCCAATTCCTGTACGACAGAAGCCCCCGCATTGTTAAAGTACTTGCCATTAACACCAATTAATTGAATGCCCGTATACTCAGAAGCCGACTCCAATATATCTTTAAGATTTATAAAAGCCTCAGTTTCACTCCGGCAGAATTTTCCTTTAAGGGTGAAAATACCAATCGGATCAATATTAACAGATGCATTCACTTCCCCCGGATTTGCCTTCTGATCTTTCAGGAAGGTGACCAGACACTTTACAAGGGAAGCATTTTTACAGTTCATGACAAAATTCACCTCAGTTTTTTCGAGACAAATTCCCCGTAACAGTTGTTTAAGATCGTCCAAGAAGAGCTCCTGACAGTTTTTAAATATAAAACCAAGAGAGCCAACTCCTTTTGAAAGAATGCCCAAAGCCTTCTGATTGGCGTCATTTAAATTGACTACTTCAATATCCTGACGAACTAACCAGTTATTTCCGGATTTGATATTCCCCCGAACGAAAGGAAACTGGCCAGGTAAACTATCCACAAATCCGAGTCCGCTCAGATTCTCGCTTCGATAATAAGGACGAACATTAATTCCCTCATTAGTACGCCATATAAGGGTCTTGTCATAATCTTTGCCCTTGAGGTCCAGGTTAATCCGGGCTTCCCACTCTTTGCCGGATACTGGGGGAAATTCCGAAAATAATTTTATATCTTTCTCATTCATAGTTAAATAACTTATTGCAAAAATCGAGCTGCAAAGGTAAAGGTTTAAAACTTAATAACCTGAAAAAGAGTACGGTTTTTTATATACAATTGCAACTTCCCTATATGGAGTAGCTCAAAACAGTCCGGTTATAATTCGCCCAGGGTTTGTTAAATTATTGGGAGCCGGGATGACAATGATAACGGGCACACCTGTTCTTGATTCGGTTTTCCCTTATGCTGAAACGGGTAAGGTGCCGGGGATAAATTTTGCCTTTGTATGTCCTGGTCCGTTTATGGGCCCTTTTGTTGTGGGAATTCTCACTAAATATTCAGGATGGCGAAGTGTATTGGTGTATTTGTTTGTGATAAGGTGTACCCACGGTTTGGTTGTGCTTTAATATTTCTTCCGCAAGTTGTGCCTGTGCCTCGTCCAATACTTGAAATTTGTCACTCGTAATAACATGACCGTTAATTATGGCCCCTTCAACAACTTCAAAAACTTTTGTACATAAGTTTCCAAAAATGGAGGATCCCGAATGCAGGACAGTAGATCCTGAAACATAAATATTTCCTTCAATTCTCCCGAAAACGACAAGATTGTTTGCGCACAGCCCCCCCCTGACAAACCCGGTGGAACCGATAATAACATTTTTATCTGATTCAACTTTCCCGGTTACTTCGCCGTCAATACGTGCATCAGTATTCAGGGTAATCTCTCCGCGGAATCTGGAATGAGCATTTATCAGGGTTGGCATCTCCATAAAATCCACATATTAGGGTTTATACCTCTAAATTTGGGTATATCGTTGATTACCAATTTCCAATGTTTGTTTTCCAAACATTTGTTTTTTGATATCGCATTACAAAAATAGTGATTAATTTTAATATTTGCAAGAATACCCTTATACATAGACCCGTTTTCCCAAATACTTAATTACTCCTCCAAAGTACTCAGGTCACCTTCCGGCAATCCTAATGCCTTAGCTTTTAATACTCTCCGCATTATTTTTCCACTCCGGGTTTTGGGTAACTTTTCAACAAAAGTAATTTCTTCTGGTCTGGCAATAGGACCGAGATGTTCGACCATATGCATTATCATCTCATGTTCAAGATCTTTGCTGGCAGTATAGCCTAAACGCAATACTGCAACAATATGGATGCAGTTTCCTTTCAGATCGTGTGGAAGGGCAATGGCTGCTGATTCTGCCACTGCAGGATGACTTGCCATAACACTTTCAATTTCAGCAGTACCCAGCCGATATCCACTTACTTTAATCACATCATCGGTACGGCCAATAATCCGGAAATAGCCATCTTCATCTTTTTTTGCTGAATCACCTGTGAGATACCATCCCTGTTTTTCATATTTTTTCCAGTAAGTATCGATAAACCGTTGCGGATCGCGGAATATTCCGGCAGTCATTCCGGGCCAGGGGGTTTTAATTACCAAAGTCCCCTCTTCGCCAATTTTTACTTCATTACCTTTATCATCAACAACATCAATAACATTACCGAAGAATGGTTTATTGGCAGAACCAGGTTTCAGCGGGGTAACCGGAAAAGGAGTTATCATGAAACCACCTGTTTCGGTTTGCCACCATGTATCAATAATCGGACACCTCTCCCGCCCGACTGCTTTATAATACCATCGCCATGCCTCAGGGCTGATTGGTTCACCAACAGACCCAAGTAATCGTAAGGAACTGATATCATTTCGATTAGGCCATGAGTCACCAAACCTCATTAAACTACGGATAGCAGTCGGAGAAGTATAAAGAATATTTATTCCATATTTTTCCACTATTTTCCACCACCTGTCGGGATAAGGATAGGTTGGGGCCCCTTCATAAAGCATCACAGTGGCTCCGTTCATTAAAGGGCCATAAACTATATAGCTATGACCTGTGATCCAACCCGGATCGGCCGCGCACCAATACCTGTCTTCCGGTTTGATATCAAATACCATACGATGGGTTGTTGATGTGTAAACACTATAACCTCCATGAGTATGGACCAATGCTTTTGGTTTTCCGGTAGAGCCTGAGGTATAGAGTAAGAAAAGCATATCTGAGGAATCCATCTGTTCAGTTTCACATTTATTGGCAGCAATCGGCAGGGCTTTAAGCTCGTGCAGCCAGTAATCACGCCCGCTTTCCATATATACTTCAGCACCTGTTCGTTTTACTGTGATACATATTTCCATGGTTGGCGACAATTCCATGGCCTTATTAACAACACTTTTTAATTCTACAATTTTACCACGCCGGTATCCTCCGTCCGCAGTAATAACGATCCGGCTGTTTGCGTCGTTAATTCTGTCAGCAAGCGCCTCGTGACTAAAACCACCATAAACAACGCTATGGACAGCACCAATTTTCGCGCAGGCCAGCATTGCAATAATCTGCTCCGGAATCTGAGGCATATATATGGTAATCACTTCCCCTTTTTTGGCTCCCATACTTTTTAGGATATTAGCGAACTGACAAACCTCCCTGTTAAGTGCATGGTAAGAGAAGGTCTTTACATCACCAGGCTCACCTTCCCATATAAGAGCCAGTTTATTCCGGTTCGCATTCTCAAGATGCCGGTCTATGGCATTCAGAATAATGTTTGTTTTCCCCCCAACGAACCAGTTAAAAAAGGGAGGATTACCCTGATCCAAAACCTGATCCCACTTTTTATACCAGGATAGGTTCTCTGCCTGCCCGGCCCAAAATTGCCCGGGATTTTCGATCGATGAGGCATATAATTTATCATATTCCGGGATATTTGCCTGATCCGTTACCGCCTGTGAGGGGTAATATATCTTCTCATCATTGTTATTTTCCATTGATAGTCATATAGATTAACATTATAAATCAGAGTTACAACAGGTAAGACTTAGTAATTAAAAAATCAATTGCTGTACGCCCAATTACAAACAACTATTATTCAATAAAGTTTCTTTGATTTTTAAATAGAATTCAAATCAATATAACAGGAAGGGTAAAGCGCATGACGATATACTTAATTTGTAAAAATGAGCGAAATTATATATACTTGTTCTCTGTTAAATGATATCGAAACCGTGCTATTATGCTCAAAATTCGTCTTTTTCCTGATTGTAATTCCACTTTCATGAATTATTTGTATGGCTTCACACGACTTATATTAACAAATTTTTCAATTAAGATTCCTATGACAATGTAGATACGGCAACGGGAGGACGATTTAATTTTATTTACAATACAGTATAATTCAGACCTTTAATATTCAATAATCATCAAATCATCTATTTATGAGAAATACATTCAGAATTGGTTTTTTTCTGGCAGTAATCATTTTTATCACTTCATGTTCAACAGATAACACGAATGTTCCGGACAAGAAAATGGAAAGTGGCTTCATTACCCCCCCCGACTCCATTCTAACCAGTGTTTATTGGTACTGGATTTCTGATAATATTACGAAAGAAGGGGTTGTCAAGGACCTTCACGCCATGAAACAAGCAGGCATTAACCGGGCATTTATAGGGAATATCGGTCTTGCTGATATTCCTTACGGGAAAGTCAAAATGTTAAGTGAAGAGTGGTGGGATATCCTTCATGCAGCCCTGAAAACGGCAACTGAGCTAAAGATTGAAATTGGGATTTTCAATTCACCTGGATGGAGCCAGTCAGGCGGGCCATGGATAAAGTCTGACGACGCCATGAGGTATCTTATTTCCTCCGAAACGCGGGTGAAAGGTCCATTGAAACTTTCGCAAAAACTTGAAAAACCAATAGATATTTTTCAGGATGTGAAAGTAATTGCATACCCGGCACCAAAAGATGATCAACTTGTTCTGAATAACCAAAACGGAAAAATTGGTTCAATACCAAAAGTTGCAGATCTTTCGAAAATCTGCGATGGAGATAGTAAAACAGGAATTAATTTCCCGGAAGCGAATGAATTTACAATTAATTTCGATTCAAATCAACCATTTACTGCACGTAGCCTGTCTGTAAGAACCACCGAAAAACCAATAGTTTTAATGGCGCAGTTTCAGGTCAGGACCGAAACAGGCGAATACAACACCTTGTCGGAATTCCAGATCAACCGTTCCAATGCTGCTTTGAATGTGGGTTTTGAGCCCTATGCTCCGGTAGTAATATCATTCCCGGCAACAACATCAAAAAGTTTTCGTTTGAATATAAAAAACATTAAACCCGGTACCGGCATTGCAGAAGTTGTTCTGGCCACAGGGCCACGTGTGGAGCGCTACAGTGAGAAGACACTGGCAAAAATGCATCCGACACCGCTTCCATACTGGAAAGATTATCAATGGACCCTCCAACCTGAGGTTGATGACAAATCAATGGTGATAGATGCATCAACGGTGATTGACATCACAAAACTCCTTTCTGCCGATGGTACTCTTAACTGGGATGTTCCTTCAGGGGAATGGATCATCCTTCGCACCGGTATGACTCCGACCGGTACTGTTAACAGCCCGGCCTCTCCTGAAGCCACAGGTTACGAAGTGGATAAAATGAGCAAAAAACTTGTGGAAAAACACTTTTACGGGCACATGGGTGAAGTTCTGAAAAGAATTCCTGAAGCCGACAGGAAGTGTTTCAAAGTGGTCGTTCAGGATAGTTATGAGATGGGTGGACAGAACTTCACTGATGGTTTTCCCGAAGAGTTTAAACAAAAATATGGATACGATCCACTACCCTACCTGCCGGTATATAATGGCAAGGTTGTTAATAGTGAACTGGAATCAGACCGTTTTCTGTGGGACATGCGCCGTATGGTGGCTGATAAAGTGGCTTACGATTATGTAGGAGGCCTGAGAGACATCAGTCATAAATATGGCCTGCATACATGGCTTGAATGTTACGGACACTGGGGTTTCCCGAGCGAATTTCTTATGTACGGTGGTCAGTCGGATGAAATAGGTGGCGAGTTCTGGAGTGAGGGGGAACTTGGTGATATCGAAAACCGTGCAGCGACCTCTTGTGGCCATATCTACGGAAAAACAAAAATCTCCGCTGAATCAAATACATGCGCCGGCAATCCATTCAGCCGTTATCCGGCTGTTATCAAACAACGCGGAGACAGGTTCTTTGCCGAAGGAATCAACAACACACTGCTGCATGTTTACATAACACAACCATATGAAGATAAAAACCCGGGAATGAATGCATGGTTTGGCAATGAGTTCAACCGCAAGAATACTTGGTTTTCACAGATCGATCTCTATACCCAATACCTGAAAAGGACAAATTTTATGCTTCAGCAGGGACTTAATGTTGCCGATGTGGCATATTTTATTGGCGAAGATACCCCAAAAATGACTGGTATCACCGATCCTTCCCTACCGGTAGGGTATCAGTTTGACTATATGAATGCTGAAGTAATCGAAAAGTATATGACCGTGAAAAATGGGATGATATCCCTGCCACACGGGACACAATACCGTATTTTAGTTTTACCCAAACTGGAGACCATGCGTCCCGAACTATTGTCCAGAATCAAACAACTTGTCAACGATGGTGCAGTTATTCTGGGCCCCGCTCCCAAACGTTCTCCAAGCTTGCAAAACCAACCGGAAGCTGATCAGCAGTTGCAGATAATGGCCTCCGGATTATGGGGCGATATAGATGGAGTGAAAATCAAATCGCGGAGATTCGGAAAAGGAATGGTTATTAACGGTTTGAATATGAAGGAGGCTTTTGAACTGATCAATTGTGTGCCCGACTGCAAATTACCGGAAGATCGTTCCATTCACTATGGGCACCGCACTCTTGGTGCCGGTGAAATCTATTTTATAACTAACCAGACCAAAGAAACCCAGACCTTCACATCGGAATTCAGGATAAAAGGGATGCAACCGGAACTTTGGGAAGCTACAACCGGATACATACGCAACCTTCCTGCCTTCGAACAAAGAGAAAATGTTACTCTGGTTCCTTTAAAACTGGAACCATACGAAAGTGTGTTTGTAGTCTTCCGCAAACCAGCCGGTAATGCATCTGTTATCAGTTATGATGTCAATTACCCCGTGCCAACACTGCTCACCGATATAAAAGGTCCCTGGACGGTCAACTTTAATGTTTCGCAAAGAGGCCCGGCAGAACCTGTTGTTTTTGAAACACTGGATGATTGGACCAATTCAAAGGATGACCGCATCAAATACTATTCAGGGACTGCTTATTACAACTGCAAATTCAGGCTGGAGAAATTGCCCGTATCTGAACAGGTAATCATAAATCTCGGGGTATTAACCGCAATGGCTAAAGTTACAATAAACGGCACATATGCAGGGGGAGTATGGACATCACCTTACCATCTCGACATTACAAAGATGGTTAAAGAAGGTGAAAATGAGCTGAAAATTGAAATAGTTAATACCTGGTTGAACAGGTTGATCGGCGACAGCAAACTGCCTGTTGGACAACGGCTGACCTGGTGTCCGGTTAATCCGTACACTCCGGCAAGCCCACTTCAGCCTTCGGGATTGTCAGGACCCGTGAGTATTCAAAGCTTTCATTTCAAAAACCAATAAATAACAGGTATCACAAATGTTATGAATCAAAAAAATATATACTTTACTATTATTCTTTTGACGTCGGCATTATCCTCAACCTCGCAGGTATACAGTGACGGCAGACCTGGTGCAAAACTGAGGATGAATGCCACGGATGCCGGTATTGTGCTTAATTACGGCGGAGGGCCGCAAAACTGCGATCTTCTGGGTGCCCGTGACGCCTGGGTGTTTAAAGCAGACGATTCAACCTACTGCATGCATTATGACGCTGCCGGGCCCAAAGGGTGGCTTACCTCCCTGGCAACCAGCAGGGATCTTATCCACTGGGAAAAGAAAGGTCCAGTGCTTCAATTAGGGAAACCAAATGAGCCGGATTCAAAAAGTGCAAGTTATGGTACCACGTACTTTGATGGAAAGAAATGGCATATGTTTTATTTGGGAACCCCAAATGTAACTCCTGCACCGGATTTTATACCTTCATTTCCATATTTGAATATGAAAGCTGAGTCAGATTCTCCTTTTGGTCCATGGGTTAAGAGAAGTGACATTGTTCCCTTTAAACCGAAAGCAAATTCGTTCTACAGTTCTACTTCGTCGCCCGGTTTTATTGTGAAAAACAATAACGAATACATGATGTTCTTCTCAGCAGCCGATTATACAATCAAGCGGACACTTTGTATTGCACGCACTAAAAACCTTGATTCCGAATGGCAGGTAGATCAGGGGCCTATTGTGCCGCCTGAGGAACAGGTTGAGAACTCATCCATGTATTGGGAAGTGGCAAATAAGACCTGGTATTTATTTACCAACCATATCGGGTTGGATAAAGATGGTGAATACACAGATGCAGTCTGGGTATATTGGTCCAGGGATTTGAACAAATGGAATCCTGATAACAAAGCCATTGTAATTGACAGGCAAAATTGCAAATGGTCACGCAGGTGCATAGGATTGCCTTCCGTAGTAAGGTATAAAAACAAACTGGCGGTTTTTTATGATGCACCCGGAGATGAAAGTGTCAGTCATATGCGCCGGAGCATTGGCCTGGCATGGCTTGACCTGCCGCTTTCGCTTCCGGAATGAACGCGAAAAAAATTGCCGGAATAGAAACATCCGGTAAAAAACTAACTTATCAGATAAATATACAGGTATGAAAACTTTGATGATCTTTTTATTCCTGGTTGCTATTGGGATAACATTCCAGTTACGCGCGACAACCATTATACTCACCAGCGATAAGCAGCTTAATGATCTTTTGGATCCTGATAAAAAAATCGATCTTTCCACGGGAAGGAACAAGCAATCTGCCAGCCTGAGAGAGATATGCGAATCGGCTCAGAAGAGAGATGATAAAGTACTTACGATTGCCTTCGATGAATTCTTCAGGCAATACAGGGAACAGGCTGGTACTGAAAGACGGCTGACGCCGGATATGGATGAATATATTGATAAGATTAAGGTGATTGCCGATTTTGCTGCAAAATACCAGATGGGTATTGGTCTGAGTCTGCTCAGCCCCCTTGAATTGGGTCCGGCGTATAAAAAATATACGGGAGAAAATGGACGGTGGCTTAATTATAAGGTTGGTTACAGAGATCCGTCTACGGGTAAGTTCAGCCTTCAGATGTGGCAGCAGCTGGCATGGACAAACAATAAAGGTAAATTCAAGATCAATCTTAAGAACGTGAGAGCCTTTGCTTTCAGGGAAACTGCGGTGGGAAACAGTCAGTTCAGGGCAGTGTCGCCTGATGAAATCACAGAAATTAAGGGTGTTAAATTTGAAGCACTGGATACGATAAAAGTAGCACCAAACGGTGACTTATGGATAGGGGCCAATTCGACTGAGAAGCGGGACATGGTTTTTGAGTCGAGGAACCTGAGGGTCTTTTATGACGGAAACCTTCAAATGCAGGGATATAATCGTGTAATGGTTCTTTTGGAATATGACACACCCGAGATGGATTACTTCAGTCCGAAGGCAATGCCATTTCTGAAAGACCTGTTGACAAAGTATCACAACAAGGGTATAAACCTGGTGTCGCTTTACTCTGATGAAATGCATATTCAGCAGGATTGGTACTATTTCGTCCACCATGAAAACGGACAATTCAACATCCGGTATCTGACTGAAAATTTTTCAAATGCATATAAGCAGAAATTCGGACAGAAATTTGAAGATAAGCACCTGCTCTATTTTGCTTATGGCACTCCATTCTTTGAAACCGGTGCAAAGGCAGCCAGGAATGTTGAATATGTGATGGGTTCGCAGCCTGAGGATATTCATCGTACTTTTCTTTTGCGGGACAGATATTTTAAAATGCTTAATCATGGCGTAGCCGATCTTTTTAAAGAGGCTAAGAATTATGGTGAAAAACTTTTCCAAAGGGAGCTGGAAGCTACCGGGCACTCATCATGGGCCGAAAGTCCGACAATTGATCTTTGGGACACAGGAAAACTACCCGAAAATGCTGCAAAATATGAGTATACCTCAAATTATATCTGGGGAAATACTGTGCAGCAGGCTTCAGCCGCATGTTACGACTATTTTAAATGGGGCGAGTATCTGGAACCTACCGGGAATGATTTTGCTGAATGCGGGTGGATGGACAGAAATTATTATGGTGCTGCGATGGCAGCCTCCATTGGGGTTATAAATAAAAATCCTGATGCCTATGCGGCAGCGTGGGGAATGCCAAATCAATCCCATATGTGGAAATCGGCGACCAACAGTGCCTTCGGTTCAAGAGATGGTTCAACAACAAACCTTATAACGGGAGGTGTACATCGCGATATAGAAGTGCTGATTCTTTATCCTATGAACCTGGTATCTGTCGAAGAACGGTTTGGCAGCTGGATGACCCAATATGCATACGCCAACTATCTCACTGCTGAAAAACTGCTGGAAATGGGTGAAATTACCTCTGACGGTTATATCAAGGTGGGTGAAAAGAAGTATAACACGCTTGTTGCTATTTTCGAACCATTACCGGCAGAAGGTCTGTTGAAGATGATGGGGAAATTTGCAGAAAACGGGGGTCAGGTAATTTGGTGTGGTCCTCCGGCGCTTATCAATGGAGATGGGAAAAACTGTTCTTCCGAGTGGCAGAAGTTGTTTGGGGTGAATTATGTTTATGATCAGTATATGGGTGAAATTGCATCCGGAAGGAAGGTCTCATTTAAAAATAGCTTTGCCAAAATCCCTGAGCAGACCATTCTGACCGATTTCATCGTCGATAGAATTTATCCGGTGACCGCTACAGAAAAGTGCGAAATTATTGCCGTATCAGGAGGGAAAATACTGGGCACCAGGATAAAAACCGGAAAAGGGACTACCAGCTATTTCGGGTTCAGGCCCCGCGACGACCAATCGGCAAGCCTTGGATATGAGACCAGAACGATGTTTGAAATATTGAATTGTGTTGGTTCTTATGCGGGAAGTGATATTCTTTCAAAGGTAAACGATAATCCAACCTTTATTTCCCGGACTACCGACTATCTCGCGACCCGTTTTCCCAATGGCAGTAACGTGATCGTCAGACATTACCGTACACATGCTGAAAGTTGGGATGGTGGTTTCTCCCGTAATATGGAAGCTGATGCAAAAGCCCTTGCCTCAAACCCGATACCCTCAGACACTATTATTCTGGCCGGGATGAAAGTCAATAACCATCAATTAACCTATAATGGAAAACTCCTGCTTGCTTTCCGTACAGATCTGACGAATAGGCTTATCGCATTTGAAGGTCACAACTGTAAGGAAGTGACTCTTGATGGAATCCGTTATGAGTTCGCACAAAAACCCCTTGAAACGATCTCCTTTGGACCGGAAAAAGATCAGACAGGACAATATTTTGCAATCATTAAAGGTAAGGGGAAGGTAAAACTCCCGGTTCCACCCGCAATGGGCAATGAACTGAATATTACTACATCTGATGGTAATAAAATCCAAAGCCGGATTGTGAAAAGGATGATTGAACTGGATATTACCCCGGAAATTTCAGCCAAGAGGCTCGTGATAGGGGAATAATAGATCTCCGGAATAAAAAATTAGTAACAACAGAATTAATTTCAGTTAACAACAATTAAATTAATTAATCCGGCGGATTTTTATTAATCTCATCCAGCATTTTAATTATTTTGTCTAATTTATTGACCTCAAGGGACTTCAACTTTATTGCCAAAGCTTCTATTTCCAGCTTTGCGTCAATATTAGTCCGATAGTCAGCTTGTGCCTGTATTCTGTCCCTGTCATTTTGTCTGTTCTGTGACATCATTATAATTGGTGCCGCATACGCTGCCTGTGTTGAGAAAACCAGGTTTAGTAATATGAAAGGATAAGCATCCCAATGATATATAAAACCAATAAGGTTTAATCCCATCCAAAGAATAACTAAAACTGTTTGAATGATAATAAAAGTCCATGAACCCATCCCTTTTGCTACAGAGTCTGCCAAACGACTGCCAAAACCTAATGATTCCCTGTGTTTTTGATGCCAATCTTCTATTTTTCCCATGTTATTTAATTTTATTTTCATACACTTTTTTCCCTCCGACAAAGGTTTGTAAAATTTTAGCCTCCTTTATTTTGATAGGATCAATCTTTGTGAGATCAACATCTATAACAACAAAATCGGCCAGTTTTCCAGGCTCGAGTGTTCCTTTGATATTCTCCTCGAATGAGGCGTAGGCACCATTTCTTGTATAGGCGGTCAGTGCCTGCTCCACAGTGATCTTTTGTCCGGGGACCCAGCCGCCAGGATTTTTATTATCTAATGTCCTGCGGGTCACAGCCGAATAAATGCCTTCAAGCGGAGTAGGAGGAGCTACAAACCAATCACTGCCGAATGCCACGGTAGCTCCGCTATCAAACAGTGATTTAAAAGCATAGGTTGTATGAATCCTTTGCTGCCCTATGACATTTTCTGCCCATCTGCCATCATCAATCAGGTGATAAGGTTGCATACTTGCAATTATTCTGGAGTGTGAAAATCTGGCAATATCATCCGGGGCAATATGTTGGGCGTGCTCAATTCTAAACCTCCTGTCCCTTGGGCCATTTTCTTTTGCTACAGAATCGAACATGTCCAAAAGGAAATGAACTGCCCGGTCTCCAATTGCATGGATCATCACCTGGAGACCTTCCCTATCCGCATTTAAAGTCCATTTGTACAGGTCCTCCTTCGTATTGACAAAGAATCCGCTATCCGACGGGGAGTCTGTATAGGGAGAAAGAAATGCTGCTGTATGCGATCCCAGCGAGCCATCAACAAATCCCTTTAAACCTCCTGTTTTCAGCCATTTATCAACTTTCCCATCTTTATTGATTGTTTCCTTTAAATCTTTCCATTTCTCAGGATTTGTCATTGCATAAACACGCGTAATAAGGCTATGATTATCCCTGGCCCTAATTAATGCATCCAGATTTCCACCCATATGATGCACTGAAGTTACCCCTTTTGAAGCAACATAATTCATTGCGGAAATAAGTGCTTTATCCGCTTGTTCATCAGATGGGGGAGGAATTTTATTTTCAATTAATGAGATCGCATTCTCTTTAAAGATTCCTGTTAATTTGCCTGACGAATTACGGATTATTGTTCCTCCTTCGATATCCTTTACATTCTCTTCTATTCCTGCAAGCTTCAATGCAATGGTATTGGCCAATGACATATGCCCATCAAGTCTGGTAACAAATACCGGATTATCAGGTGTAAACTTATCAATCCAATCTTTATCAGGAAGAGCACCTCCCCAGAGCGTATGATCCCAGTCGCCCCCTAAAATCCAGGTTCCTGGTTTTAACGTTTTGGCATATTCAGAAATTCTTCTGCCAAATTCTTCTTTTGTGTTTGCATCTCTAAGTTGTACTGAAGAGAGGTTAAACCCTCCGGTAAAAAGGTGTACATGGCTGTCAATGAATCCGGGAACAACAAACTTTTCGTTAAGGTTCAGGAGCCTGGTGCTGTCACCTTTAAATTTCAGGATATCTTCATTGCTCCCAACTGCCATTATTGTATCACCGCGGACTGCAATTGCCGAAGCCCGGGGTTGACCGGTGTTTCCTGTCCAGATACTGGCGTCCGTTATAATTAAATCAGCTGTTTGATTTTTCTCGTGGCATGAAATGTTCAGAAGCAATAATCCCATTGTCATAAGAAAATTAAAAATGTTTTCGCATTTTACCATTACTTATCCTTTTTGTAATGTAAAAATAATCAAGTTTGATTAATTTTACTTTTGCATACATTTATATTCAATAAAAAGACTGATTCTTATGATTTATAAAAATTGGATATCCGCGATAATAATTCTTTTTATTTTTCACCAGATTGCAATTGCCCAACAGTTTAACTTTTCTCATTATTCTGTTAATAATGGATTATCGCAAAGCGTTATCAAACTTATTTTTCAGGACAGCAGAGGTTATATGTGGTTTGGCACACAACAGGGCCTTAATAAATTCAATGGTTATTCCTTCAATAATTATTTGAATAATCCTGCAGACAGTAATTCTATTTCTGACAATTGGATCTATTGTATGACAGAAGATAATGAAGGCAATATCTGGATTGGTACCCGCAACGGATTAAATAAATATGATCAAAAAACAGGACATTTCAAACAGTATCTTCACGATAGCAGTGATACCAGCACTATTTCAAGTAATTATATTTATGGGATTTCGCTGGACAGGAATGGCGACCTTCTGGTAAATACGGCAGCAGCATTAAATATTATCAATCCCAGAACTTTAACTATTAAAAGGTATGTCAATCCCAATTTAACAGGTAGTGAAATAAGTGATGAAGGCAGACCGGTTTTGCAGACGCACGACGGTAATATTTGGATTGCAACTTCCGAGGGACTTTGGTCTTTCGATTTTAACAGTAAGCAGTTTCATATCCTAAATACTTTATCAGGGACTGATTCGTTGGGCAAAAATAATATTACAGCTTTAGCGGAAGGTTCATCGGGAAATTTGTGGATAGGAACACAGGATGGATTGTACATGATGAATTTACAAAGCTTTACCGTTTTCAATTACTATCTGGATTCGGAAGGAATAGTAAGTCAGAATAGAAATTTTATCAGGTCGATCAGGGAAGACGGTAATAGAAGATTATGGATAGGGACAAACGGCGGCGGGTTGTTAAGACTATCTTTAAACACAGGTTTTAAAATTCAGAAGCAGATTAATTTTGTTGCAGGTGGCCAGAATGCAGGCAGTTTAAGCCATAATATTGTCTTGTCACTTTTCATTGATAAATCAAATCTGCTTTGGATTGGCACATTAAACGGGATTGATAAAATAGACCTGAAGGAGAGTAAATTTAATTTGTACCGCAAAAGCAATGATATAAATTCGGTTGAATTACTTGATAATGTCATCGCCTCTGTATACAAAGACAAACAAAATAACATTTGGTTTGGCAATTGGGGAAGCGGGTTAAATATTCTTAACCGTTACACCAATAAAGTTGAACATTATACTTCACAGTCGAAAGGTGATCATTATATTTCCAATAATTTCGTCCATGTTATATATGAAGACAGCAAAAGCCGTATCTGGATTGGCACACGCGACAAAATCAATATGTTTGACAAGAAAAACAAACGTTTTCTGCCAATAAGCCAATATTTTAAAACAGATAAATTGCCGGATTTTCAGAACATAAGGGTTAACAATATTTTTGAAGACAGTTATGGTTTTTTCTGGATTGCAACCCAAAACGGTTTATACAAATTAAATATTGAGAATCAAAGTTTTGAAATTTTTCTTCAGGGAACCGGAAAATATAATGTCAGCAGCAATCTGGTTTATCGCATTCTTGAAGATTCGTCTCACAACATATGGATCGGGACTACCCAGGGATTAGATAAATACATCCGAAAAGAGAATTTATTTATTCATTTTCAGCGAAATCAAAATTCACCGAATACCCTGAGCAGTGATTTTATTGTATCACTTTGCGAAGATTCTGACCACAATATCTGGATTGGCACAACCAGCGGGTTAAATAAATTTATAACACGGGATTCCTTATTTGTATATTTTTCAAAAAACGAGGGTTTGCCGAGCAACGTCATTTACGAAATCCAGGAAGACAAAAGCAAAAATCTGTGGTTTGCAACCGTCGAAGGTTTGTGTGTTTTCAATAGTAAACAAAATGTGTTTCGTACATTTGAAATTGAAGATGGAATGCAGGGTAAGGAATTCAATACAGCGTCATTTAAAGCTCCTGATGGTGAACTATTTTTTGGGGGAATGAATGGTGTGAACTATTTTTATCCGGATTCAGTGAAAGACAATAATTATATTCCGCCCGTTGAAATTACAAATATTGAAAAATTAAATTCCCGTGGTATACACAATCTCTCACCTGAAAGTTTTGAGAATCTGCGGTTATCCTATCAGGATTACACATTTACAATCGGGTTTGCAGCACTGGATTTCACTAATCCTTTAAAGAATAAATTTGCCTATAAAATGGAGGGGGTTGCTGATGAGTGGATTGAACTCGGTAATCGAAGGAATATTTCATTTTCAAATTTACCTGCCGGCAAGTATGTTTTTCATGTCAAAGGTTCGAACAGCGATGGGATATGGAATGAAAGAGCAAAAAGCATGAAAATTAAAATTATTCCACCTGTATGGAAAAGCAAATGGGCAGTATTTTTTTATATTATTCTGGCAATTATTTTTATGTTCCTTTATGTCAGAAACCGTGAAAAAAAATTGTTGCGCGAACAGAAGATACTTGAGGAAAAGGTTGCCTCAAGGACAAAAGAAATTGCTCTACAGAAGGAGAAAATCGAAAGTGCATATATTAATGTAAAACAATTGTCTGAAATCGGACAAAAAATAACAGAAAATCTTACCGTTGAAACTATTATTAATACAGTTTATCAAAGTCTTAATACCCTTATGGATGCAAGTGTTCTGGCAATTGGCATTTACAATCAGGAAGATAAAAGACTCGATTTTTATGGTGCTATAGAAAAAGGTGAGAGATTAGATTTTCATTTCGATTTAATTACTGAAGTAAACCTACCATCTGTTCAGTGCTTTTTGTATAAAAAAGAAATCGTATATTTCAGCAAATCAGAATACTTACAGAAAGTTGCCAGTGAAGTTAAAGTAGGTGAAATGCCGGAATCTTTGATTTATCTTCCGCTATTAAAGGCTGAAAATGTAACAGGCGTCGTTACTGTTCAAAGTTTTGCCCAGAATGCCTATAACGACTATCATATAAGCATTTTACGAAACATTGCCATATATCTTTCAATCGCTTTGGAAAATGCAGATACTTTCAGATTAATAAAACAACAAAACTTTGATTTACAGGAATCAAATGCTACTAAAGACAAACTGTTTTCGATAATTGCACATGATTTGAAGAATCCTTTTGCAGTTATACTTTCCTTATCCGAAACCTTGGCTGACACTTTCAGGGATTTGGACAGCGATGAATTGGAAGAATGTCTGAAGAAAATGAACAGTTCCGCTCAGAAAGTCTACGAATTACTTGCAAATCTGCTTACATGGTCACGTTCTCAGACCGGAAATATTCAGTTTAATCCTAAAAAGTTAAAGCTTAATTTATTAGTTCAGGAGATTACAGAACTTTTAAGAAATCAGTTTGAATTGAAAAATATAAAATTAAATATAGAAATAGACCCCGGTTTAATGGTATTGGCGGATAACAATATGTTGAATACAGTAATGCGGAATTTGATATCCAATGCAATAAAATATACTAATAAAGCTGGCAATATTACAGTTTCAGGCAACGAATATTCTGATTATATTGAAATTGCAATAAAAGACAACGGAGTTGGAATAGATCAGGACATCATTGATAAACTATTTAAAATAGAACATAAAGTAAGCCTCCCCGGAACTGGTAATGAACGCGGAACAGGCTTAGGTTTAATACTTTGCAGAGATTTCATTGAAAAGCACGGGGGCCGGATATGGTTGGCATCTGAATTAGGCAAAGGTTCAACTTTTTATTTTACAATTCCCTGTATCTGACATCAAAAAATCATAATTACTTTTTCCTGGTTAATAAATGAATAATAACCCATGCGATAAGGTAACTTGTTCCACAAACCGAGAACAGGATATTGTAACCTGCAACTATATTTCCATGTATCCTGTACAGGTCAAGCAGGTACCCTACAAGAATCGGAAACAATATTCCCCCAACGGCTCCTGACATGCCGGCAATGCCAACCACCGAGCTTACCCTTCCCTTTGGAAACATATCTGAGGCCATGGTGAATACGTTGGTTGCCCAGGCCTGCTGAAGGGCTACGGCAAGACTGATGAGGGCCACAGCTAACCACATAGAGGTTATAAACTGCATAAGAATAACTGACAGTTCGAGTATGGCGAAAATAAATAAGACCGTTTTTCGTGCTTTTAAGGTAGAAAAACCTCTTCTGATCAGCCATGAAGAAAAAAAGCCGCCACCTATGCAACCAATAGTTGCCGAGGTATAGATAATCATCAACCCAGGACTTGGCTTAGTCAGATCAATTTTAAAGTTTGATGAAAAATAGGACGGCAGCCAAAACAGGAAAAACCAGTAAATAGGATCTATCATAAACTTACCTGTTATAATTGCCCATGTCTGAGGCAGAGAAAATAATTTAATCCATTGAATATTACCCCTTTCCTCTATTTTGTCCCCAGCTTCGCCTGCCTGGCCTGTTGTTATAAAGTTTAACTCTTTTGTAGTCAGATGTTTTTGTCGTGCAGGTATTTCATAAAAAAACAACCAAAAAATTAACCATAAAAAACCCAGGGATCCTGTGATCCAGAAAACCTCCTGCCACCCCCAAAAGGATAGAATAAGTGGAGTAGCAATAAGGGCCACCACAACGCCAACGCTTGTTCCTGCATTGAAAATACCTGTAGCGATGGCCTTCTCCTTTTTTGGGAACCACTCTGAAATGGCTCTCATCCCCGCAGGGAAGTTTCCGGCTTCACCTATGCCTAAGCCAACCCGCGCGGATGCAAAACCGAACACGCTTCGTGCTACGGCATGAAGAATTGCAGATATACTCCAAATAATTACTGAAATACTGTACCCAAGTTTTGTGCCCACCTTATCAATAAATTTTCCGAAGAGCAAAAGTCCCAAAGCATACGCGGCGGTAAATGCCATGATTATATGTGCAAAATCGGTCTCCGTCCACGAAAAGGCTTTTTCAAGCGTAGGTTTTAAAAGGCCAATCAGTTGCCGGTCCATGTAATTAATAACCGTTGCAAAGAAAAGTAACGTAGCAATTAACCAGCGCAAATTTTTTATCTTCATAAGTTATCTTTCTCGGAAGTTTTCAATTAAGCGTACATAGCTCTCAAAATGCTTTCCGAGGCCTTTCCAGTCTTTTGATTTTATCAACTCCTTATCAAAGAGCGGACTCCCGATGCCAAACCCTTCCACTCCCACATCTAAAAAGCTTTGCATATTATGCAAACTTATTCCCCCCGTGGGCAACAGCTTTACATTATTCAAGGGCGCTTTTATTTCCCTGAGGTAGCTTGCCTCCATATAACCGGCTGGAAACACTTTAACTACATTTGCACCTAAACTCCAGGCCCGGTATATCTCTGTTGGAGTTAATGCCCCGGGGAATATGACAATATTCTTATCTACACATGTATTTATTACCATTTCATTTATCAGCGGGGTAACAATAAACTGCGCCCCAAAATCCAGAGCTCTGTCTAAGTCATCTGTGTTGCACACCGTACCTGCCCCTACATTTAGAATACCTGAGTACTCTTCCACTGCATACCTGATAAGTGATTCAACATCAAAGGTATTCATAGTTACTTCCACTGTCGTTAAGCCTGCCTGGACATAAATGGGCAAAATGTGCTTAAAATCTTCCATCCCGATTCCACGAACAATACCTACAATGGGCATATTCTCGAATCTTTCCCATGAAAAACCGGTCATTTTAATTGTACCATGTATTATTTCCATATTCATATTTAGTTTATACCTGTTAACGGTTCCACCACTGTCACCGTTCATAAAAAGTTTGGTATTGAAAATATTGATTTACCATCAGTTGGCTGTGCAAAAGCTAAAAAATAAGTTGCAGAAAGATCAGCAAATAAAATAAAAAAACATAATATAAAATCACATTGATCCCTGAAAACTGGGTAAACATCTCCACTAAAAACACTATCGATATTGTTTTGAAGTATTTACGCGAAAACAGACCCTGCAAAATGACCTGATGATTGCGGCATTCTAAACTTCATTTCCTAAATTCCTTCATAAATCGACTAAACCTCAACCCTTTCCAGTATTCTCTCCGTTTTTGCTTTCTGTCCGATTTTGATCAGGAATCTGGGGCTTCCAGGAATGAATTCATAAGTAAAACTAATCAAAACAAAGTTAGATTGTTCAAAATGTAAGAGCAATTAAAAAGTTGTCACAAGTCTGTGAGAGTTGGATTATGTGAATGTCTAAATATCCAAATAAATAAAATTTGTATTTGGATAATTTTTTAAAATTTTTGGAACTTTATTTATTTGTAATCGTTCTAAATAATATCTGTTAATTATTAAAGTCAACAGCGATAAAAAAGAGGAGTCCGGAACCCTCTTTAATAAACGGGGAGTATTCTGAAAAGCCTTAAGAGTAGGATAACATTAATTCAAAAAGAAAATGGTAACAGTAATTATTTCTCATGAATGCAAAAACTATTCAGAGTGGAGAAAAGTTTTTGATGCTGATGAAGGGAATCGTTTAAAAGCAGGCTTCAAAAGTACTGGCGTATATCATTCTGTTGATAATTCCAATAAGATAACAATTATTGGCGAAGCACCAAGTGTAGAAGCAATAAATGGTTTTATGGCAAATCCTGAATTGAAAGCAGCAATGGAAAAAGGAGGTGTAATGGGTATGCCCGATGTTAAGATTTTGCATAAAATTTAATTCAGAAAACCGGTTAACGAAAGTTTAAAGAAAAAATTCAATAAAAATGAAAAAAACAATCGTTGTACGTCATAGAGTAAGTGATATTGATGCATGGCTCAAAGGACATCAGGAGCGTGTAGAATTATTTGCCCCTGCTGTATCAGGTTTTAATACTTTTCAGGATGCTAATGACCCAAAGTCGGTTATTTTGGTTATAGAAGTAGCGGATATGGAAAAGCTTGGAGCCATCATGAATGATCCACACATAATGCAGGATATAGCGAAAGACAAGCATACAGTATTGGAACCTATTATTATGTCAATGCCAGTAGACTTATAATCAACAGTTTCAATTTATGGAAGTTTATTTATTTCCCCGATTCATTTCACCGCGCCAGGAAAAATGTAATTATACCGTCATTGTTGATCCGTTGCATTTCTGGTGAATTAAAATGGACAAAATAACATAATGCCTTTGCAGTGGTTCCGATATTTGGAAGGAGATAAATTTTTTAATTTAAGGGTCGTTTCGGTGAAAGTTGAGGCGGCTTTTATAATGACATTCCCGAAAGATGGAGACGCGAATTAGAACTCAGCGGTGTATTTCCATCTAAAACGCCATAATTACGGCGGGATAGTCAAAAAAACAGGGTCAGACATGGCAGCCTAACCCTTTGATTTTCAATCAGTCGGGGTGACAAGATTTGAACTTGCGACCCCTCGCCCCCCAGACGAGTACGCTACCAGGCTGCGCTACACCCCGAAATAATTTGGTTAACCTGAACGCGGTTGCAAAAGTAATCCGCTTTTTCCTTTATGCAAATATTTCCGTTGTGAATATTTTAAATTAACTTTGGAAAAACAAAATAACTAAAACAAATGGAATTATTTAAACCTATGAATATTTCTGATAATCAGTCAAAAAATATTAAACCTGGTGCAGTGCCTGAGCATGTGAAATGTTTGATTCTAGGCTCAGGACCTGCCGGATTTACAGCTGCTATTTATGCAGCCCGGGCCAATCTTTACCCTGTATTATATGAAGGCTTACAACCCGGAGGGCAGTTAACCACTACTACTGAAGTTGAGAATTTCCCGGGATATCCGCATGGAATTACTGGCCCGGTGATGATGGAAGATTTAAAGGCACAGGCGATCAGGTTCGGGACTGACGTCCGGTGGGGATATGCCACCGCTGCCGATTTCAATGGGCCTGTACATAAAATTACTATTGATGAGGAGCATGTGATTGAGGCAGATGCAGTTATTATTGCTACAGGTGCAACTGCCCAATACCTGGGAATCCCTGATGAACAGAAATATGCCGGATCGGGTGTTTCAGCCTGTGCAACGTGCGATGGTTTTTTTTATCGTGGGAAGGATGTTGCAGTAGTTGGCGGAGGAGATACTGCCTGTGAAGAAGCCATTTACCTTGCCGGTTTATGCAGAAAGGTCTATTTAATTGTGCGACGGGATGTCCTGCGGGCATCGAAAGTTATGCAGCAACGTGCACTGAAAACCCCAAATATTGAGATATTATGGAAGCATCAGACCAAAAGTTTGTTTGGAAGTGGTGTCGTTGAGGGGGTTACTCTTATTAGAAATAAAGGGGAGGCCAGTGTATCGGAGGTAAAAATCAGCATTGACGGTTTTTTTCTTGCAATCGGGCATAAGCCAAACTCAGATATTTTTAAACAATTTCTCGAAACAGATGAAGTTGGTTACATCAAAACGCTGGGAGATTCTTCCAAAACAAATGTAGAAGGAGTATTTGCCTGTGGAGACGTGATGGACCATGTATACCGGCAGGCTGTTACGGCTGCCGGATCAGGATGCAAGGCTGCCATTGATGCCGAAAGATATCTCTCTGAGCGAAAATAATGTTAAGCCGGGAAAGAAAAATTGGAATTTAAGATCAGGTTAAAAAACATCCCGGTAGGAATAAAATTAACCTTGTCTGAAATCCCAACGATTCTTTTCTATTTTACTGCGAAATTTGAGCGAGTTTTGTCCCTGCATATTTACCGGCTTCCAGTTTTTTACGAACTTCCGAAAATGCCTTGATCGTATATTCAACATCTTCGAGCGTGTGGATTGCGGTTGGTATAAGACGCAATAATAACTGTCCTTTCGGAATAACCGGATATATGACGATTGAACAGAAAATATTATAGTTCTCGCGAAGATCCATTATAACATTTGTTCCTTCAGGCACACTGCCTGAAAGATATACCGGTGTGACAGGCGAATTGGTTACACCCAGATCGAAGTTTTCCGATCTCAGACCTGATTGGAGAGCCCTGACAATAACCCAAAGATTTTCCCTTAATCCCGGTTCAGCACGGATCACCTCAAGCCTTTTAAGCAACCCTAAAACCATTGCCATTGGAAGCGATTTAGCAAAGGTTTGCGAACGCATATTGTACCGCAGATAGTCGCAAACTTCTTCGCTGCCGGCAATAAATGCACCTATTCCGGCCATGGCCTTGGCAAATGTTCCAAAATACATATCAATCTGATCCTGGACTCCAAAAAACTCACCGGTTCCTGCCCCGGTTGCGCCCATTGTTCCAAAACCGTGTGCATCATCAACCAGTAACCTGAAGCTGAATTCGTTTTTAAAGGCAACAATCTCATCAAGTTTTCCACAATCACCAGCCATTCCGAAGACACCTTCAGAGATTACAAGAATACCACCGCCGGTTCTTTGAACTAACGTTGTGGCATGTTCAAGTTGTTTCCGCAGACTATTCATGTCGTTATGCTGAAAAACAAAACGTTTGCCCATATGTAACCGGACTCCGTCGAGTATACAGGCATGGGCTTCGGCATCATACACAATAACATCGTTACGGCCACAAATTGCATCGATAATTGATATCATTCCCTGATAACCAAAGTTCAGCAAAAATGCATCTGGTTTACTGACAAAACCCGCAAGTTGTCTTTCCAATTCTTCATGCATATTAGTCTGCCCTGACATCATCCTTGCCCCCATAGGATATGCAAGCCCATACTGGGCGGCTGCCTGTGCGTCAGCTTCCCGGACTTCAGGGTGATTAGCAAGACCGCAATAGTTATTAAGGCTCCAGTTTAGTACCTCTTTTCCCCTGAATTTCATTCTGGATCCTATCTCGCCTTCTAATTTAGGAAATGAGAAATATCCATGAGCCTCTTTCTGGTATTGTCCAAGATTACCCTTGTCTGTTTTGAATTTTTCAAAAATATCCACGTTTGTATTGATTTGATTTTAAACTATGCAAAAGTATGCTTTTATTCTTTTCAAATGTTCCGGCCAAATAATTTAAATCTCATAAAAAATGAAATAAGAATAAAACATATAATTGCAGCCACAATTCCATATATATTAAAAGCTAAAACGAGTACAGCAGAAATCGACAGAAATATATACCGCACCTTATTGTGATTCCACGACAGATTTTCAAATTTTAGAGAGAACATAGGAAGGCCGGATACAAGAAGAAGTGACATAACAATAGTGATAACAAGTAAAACAACAGGCTGCAACAGGAAGACATCCAGGGCCCGGTATTTGCCATACACTATAATAAGTGCCAGGGCTGCAATAAAAAGAGCATTCGCGGGGGTAGGTAATCCAATAAATGAATTTGTCTGGCGTTTGTCGATGTTAAATCTGGCCAGTCTGATTGCAGAAAAGACCGGAATCAGCAAAGACGCTGACAGGCAGACAATTTCCCATTTTGATAAATCGAAGAAGTTTTCCGTCTGTACATTTATTCCGAACAGGGCATATTCCTGCATAACCATCATGAGCATCCCGGGGGCGAGACCGAATGAGATCATATCAGCGAGTGAGTCGAGCTCTTTCCCAATAGGAGAATATACCTTGAGAATTCGAGCCGCCATTCCATCAATAAAATCAAAAATTGCAGCAGCAAAAATGAAACTTACCGAAACGGTAAGCTCGCCCTTAATTGCGAAAAGCACTGCAAGACTTCCGGAAATAATATTTAAACATGTGATAAAATTAGGAATATATTTTCGAATCATCGCTGTGGAATGTTTTTACAGGTCTGCTATAACGGTTTGACTGCCAGTTACATTCTGGCACAGTTCGACATTTACTTTTGTACCGGCCGGAAGAAACAGGTCAACGCGCGAACCGAACCTGATAAATCCAAGCTCGTTGCGCTGATTAACCGTAGTATTAACCCCGGGGTATGTAATTATCCTCCTCGCAACAGCTCCTGCAATTTGTCTTACCAAAATTTCAGTCCCATCCGCCATTTCGATGACTGTTGTTGCCCTTTCATTGTCAGTAGATGATTTAGGCAGGTAGGCCGCCATAAATTTACCGTTGTGATGTTTGGAATATTTCACCAATCCCGGAACGGGGACCCAGTTAATGTGAACATTATTAACCGACATAAAAACAGAGACCTGCAGTCGCTGGTCTCCAAAATATTCTGATTCATAAGTTTCTTCGATAGCGACAATCTGACCATCGGCAGGCGACAAAACGCTTTTAGGTTTGATTTCAACAATACGTTCAGGGTACCGGAAAAACCGCATAACAAAAATCAGCAGGGATGTTGAGGCAAGGAAGGTGAAACAGCGGAAATAAATCTCTTCCGTCGTCCCAACAATGATATTGATTATCAGCCAGATAATAAATGATATCGCGATAACCAAAAACCCTTCTTTGTGAACTCTCATAAGTTTAAACTATTGTTCCACAAAACTAAGCAAAAAATTGTCAGCGAAGAATCTGTAGCATAAAATAAATAATTGGTGAAGCAAGAAGGATACTGTCAAAGCGATCGAGAAGTCCGCCATGTCCAGGCATAAAACGACCTGAATCTTTTACACCGATACTTCGTTTTATCATCGATTCAACCAGATCACCGAGAGTACCCGATATTACGACCACAATAGCTATGATTCCCATAAACAGGAAACTATATTGAGGGAATACAAGAGTGAGGATCCAGGCAGCGGCAATGGCAGTTAAAACACCTCCAATCAAGCCCTCCCATGATTTCTTGGGTGAGATTCTTTCAAACAAGCGGTGCCGGCCAAACCGGACTCCGATAATGTAAGCTCCGGTATCACTTGCCCATACAAATATGAAAAGGCTGATTAACAATCCGTAATGATAGGTATCCGTACCTTCAAATTCCGGGAATACGAAGAAGTTCAGCAAGGAAAAAGGTATAGAAACATAGGCGATTCCAAATACCGTCAAGGCTATATTGGCAAGCGGTCTTTTCTTATTCCGAAAAAGTTCGTAAACCGGAATGGCATAGATTAAAGGAAGAAGGTAACTGTATGCCTTGTATGAAATGGAATGGTCTGAAATAAAGAACGATAATACAAAGATTGAGACACCCGCAAAAAGACCGGGATAAACCTGGGGTGAAAAACCACCCTGAACACAAAGGGAATAGAACTCGCGAAGCGCGAAAACGGAAAGAATTAAAAAAACTGAGGCAAACGTATAATAACCCAGAATAATAGCTCCTACTAATGCGATTGCGAAAAGAATACCCCAAATGGAACGAATATGCAACTCTTTCAACATTAGCCTTTTTTTAAATGCTCAATAATTTTTATTGCCTGTTCCTTATCTTCATCTGACACGTATAACTCAATCTCACCTAAAAAAACGTAAGAAGAATCTTTATTGCTGACCACGACAGACTCAATCCCGTTCTCCTGAAGCAGCTCCTGTGCTATTGAAACCAGGTATTCATCCTGTGTATTAAAAACAGCTGTCCATCCTTTTTCCATTTTTGAAAATTAAATTTTCGACACTCCCAAATCTAAATCAGTTGATTGATTTTCATCTTTCTTTTCAGGTGATGATTCCTCTTTTTTCTTCCCCCACGGGCGTACCCCAAAAATATGTTCCAGGTCTTCTGTGAAAATCACTTCACGTTCAAGTAACAATTCCGCCAGTTTTTTATGTCCTTCGGCATTTTTAATTAGAATATCCTTAGCCCTGATGAACGCAGCTGAAATCAACTCTTTAATTTCGGAATCAATAAGTTCAGCTGTTTTTTCGCTATATGGCTTGTTAAAGCTATAATCGCTTTGGCCTGAGGAATCGTAATAGCTTACATTTCCGACTTTTTCACTCATTCCAAAATAGCACACCATGGAATATACTGTTTTAGTCACTTTTTCAAGATCATTTTGTGCGCCTGAAGAAATTTTGGCAAAGACAACTTCCTCAGCAGCCCTTCCACCCAGAGTGGCACAGACTTCGTCAAGCATCTGATCACGTGTTGTAATCTGTCGCTCTTCAGGAAGATACCAGGCAGCCCCCAAAGCTTTTCCCCGGGGTACAATTGTTACTTTGACAAGCGGATGGGCATGTTCGAGTAACCAGCTAACGGTAGCGTGTCCAGCTTCGTGGTAGGCAATAATAGCTTTTTCGTCAGCAGTAATAATTTTATTTTTCTTTTCCAGACCTCCGACGATCCTGTCAACAGCATCGAGAAAATCCTGTTTTTCAACTTTGGTTTTTTGCTTTCGCGCTGCAATAAGTGCTGCCTCATTACAAACATTGGCTATGTCAGCACCGGAAAACCCAGGCGTTTGTTTGGCAAAAAAGAGCACATTGACATCATCTGAGAGGGTAAGCGGTCTAAGGTGAACCAGGAAAATCTCTTTACGGTCGATCACATCCGGTAGTTCAACATGAATCTGCCTGTCGAATCTTCCGGCACGCATCAAAGCCCGATCGAGGATATCGGCCCGGTTTGTGGCTCCTAATATAATGACACCTGAATTGGTGTCGAAACCATCCATCTCAGTTAATAATTGATTAAGTGTATTTTCACGTTCATCATTTGATCCCATGTTAGGATTTCGCCCTCTGGCGCGACCAATAGCATCAATTTCGTCAATAAAAACAATACAGGGGGCTTTCTCCTTTGCCTGTTTAAAAAGGTCACGAACGCGGGATGCTCCGACACCAACGAACATTTCCACAAAATCGGAGCCGGACATTGAGAAAAAAGGAACATCCGCTTCTCCTGCTACTGCTTTGGCTAACAGCGTCTTCCCGGTTCCTGGAGGTCCCACAAGCAACGCCCCCTTCGGAATCTTTCCTCCCAGCTTTGTATATCTTTCAGGGTTCTTCAGAAATTCAACAATTTCTTCGATCTCCTGTTTTGCTTCCGCAAGTCCGGCAACCTCTTTAAATGATGTGCTAACCCGTGATTCCTTGTCGAATATTTTAGCCTGTGATTTTCCAACATTGAAAATATTGCCTCCGCCACCGCCACCTTTACTCATCCTCCTGAATACCCAGAACCAAATAGCAATCAGGATAATTGGTACAAACAGCCAATTTAAAATTTCGCCAAAATAATTGACATGAGTTTCATAGGTTAATGTAACTTTTGAATTTTCACCAAATTCGGCCTGAGCATTTTCAAGATTCTTTTCAAAAACATCGACTGACCCTATGGTGAAGAAAAAATGAGGGCCCACTTTTGTAGGTGTCCCAAAACCCTGGCCAAACTTACTTTTATATTTATCGAAAGAGGCCTCTTTTAGATATATTTCTGATTGTGACTTGTTTACGACAACTATTTTTTCAATATCACCATTTTTAAGCATGGTATTTTTAACTTCCTGCCAACTCGTTTCCATTGGCGTTCCATTTGAAGTATAATATTGTATAGCAATAAATGCTATTAACAATATCCCGTAAACATAAATCAGGTTAAACTTTGGAGTGGGTTTTACACCACTGCCTGAAGGCTTTTTTGTTCCGCGCGGCAAATTACTTCCGCTATAATTTTTTGTTTCTTTCTCAGCCATAATCTATTAAATATCAGCATCAATGTTATAAACCATCCCATCAGCCCACAAACTTTCAAGATCATATAACTTTCGAATTGGTTCCTGAAATACATGAACCATTATATTCACGTAGTCGAGCAATATCCACTGCGCCTGCTTATAACCATCACGGTGCCATGCAGGTTCATTTTTTAATTCTTCTACGGTTTCTTCTACAGAATGGGCTATCGCATCAACATGGGTATTGGAAGTTCCATGACAAATAATGAAATGATCACATTCAGTACTACTAAGTGTCTGAAGATCAATATCAATGATATCAAGCCCTTTTTTGCGCTGAATACCTTCAATAATCGCTTCAATTAAATCTATTGAGCCACCTTGAGTGGCAGGATTAATCATATATAAATTTTAAAGTACAAAGATAATTTATTTGTCCGATAGATAAATATAGAAATAATGCGGTTATCATTTGAAATATTAGTTTTTACTTTGAACTCTCAAATTTACCGGGTAAAAACTATAAAATGATAGGATCATACATTGAACGAATCAATGAAATTGGTTCAACCAATTACTATGCCGAAACTCAGTTACTGACAAAACGTCCGCCGGAAGGGGCTGTTTTTGTTGCAGACAGTCAGGTTGACGGTCGTGGACAAATTTCAAATAAATGGGAAAGTGAACCAAAAATGAATTTAACCTTCAGCATTATTCTCTATCCCGATTTTGTTGAAATTGAAAGACAATTCGAGATATCGAAAGCAATTTCGCTTGGGGTTGCCGATTTTTTGAAGGAAATAACGGATATAGTTTCCATAAAATGGCCAAATGACATTTATATCGGTAAGGGGAAAGTGGCCGGTATCCTTATTGAAAACTCTGTTCTAACTAATAAAATATCTTCCTGTATTGTCGGCATTGGGTTAAATATAAATCAGATAGTTTTTACGAGTAACGCACCTAACCCGGTGTCCCTTAGTCAGATAACCGGAAATGTTTATGATCTCGACAAATCTCTTTCCGGTTTATGCAGAAATATTGACTTCCGATATAATCAGCTTCGCAGCAGACAATTCATCCGGATTGACAAAGATTATACTGATATGCTATTTCAGCGTGGCATATGGTCAATTTATTCAGATGAGTGTGGCGATTTTGAAGGGAAGCTACTTGGAGTGGATCTATCAGGAAGATTGCAGATTGAAATCAGATCCGGAGAGATCAAAAAATTTCAGTTTAAAGAGGTTAATTTTCACCTATAGACTATCTTATTGATTTATTTCAAATCAAGAATATTTTATTCTGGTCAGAGCTTCTGCAACGTGATCAACACCTTCCTTTAAGTGTTTATCAATAAGCATTTTAATCATAAGATTTAATTCTGCATGAAGGGTAATTTTTACTTTGCAGCTTGACAGATCAACAGGTAAAAGTTGAATCCAGCAATTGATCTGAAATGGTGCAGACTTGCTCCCGGTTAACTTAATAAGTTTAAATGGTTCGCGTTCAACAATATGAACCCCGACAGTTCCTATTGGGCTGACATTAAAACTGCATTCATCGGTTGTAGCCCGAAAATTTTCCAGTTTAATATCCGGAGTATCCGGATATTGACTCTTAATATTATCTACCCGGGCGGGATCAAAAAGCTGCTCAAGATTATTCAGGTCAGAGAGACGGTCATAAACTACCTTCTGAGGAGAAGATATGATCTTTATTTCACTTATATACTTTTCAATTCCCATTTAACTTTTCATTTTTGTCTTTTGTCTTTTATCTTTTATCTTTTATCTTTTATCTTTTATCTTTTATCTTTTCTGCCCCCATGTCTCAGGATTTTTTCTCCAATCATTCAGGCTTTCAAGTTGTTCGTCAGAAATTTCCCCGGAGTCGTATGCCAGCTTCAATAATAAATTATAGTTACTTAAAGTTGTCAGTTCAACATCAGCCTCCTGAAAGTTCCTGGTGGCTAATGGGAAATTGTAGGTGAAGATTGCAAGCATCCCAAGAACATCAGCCCCATAATTGCGGATTGCCTCCACAGCACTTAATGAGCTGCCTCCTGTTGAAATAAGATCTTCAATGACCACCACTTTCGAACCAGGCTGAATATCACCTTCAATCAGGTTTTCGAGTCCATGTCCTTTTGGTTTTGATCTTATATAAATAAATGGCAGCTGCAATGCTTCTGCAACTAAAACCCCATGAGCTATGGCACCTGTTGCAACCCCGGCAACTACCTCAGCATTAGGATATTTTTCAATCATAAGTTTCACAAACTGCCGACAGAGAAATGTTCTGGTTTCTGGAAAAGAGAGAACCTTTCTGTTATCGCAATAGATAGGTGACTTCCATCCTGAGGCCCAGGTAAAAGGGATGTCAGGTTGTATTTTAATTGTATTTATAGCCAACAGGCGTTTAGCAACTTCTATTTGTTCGTTTTCCATGCCAGTAAAATCATTAAATTTTATGCAAAAGTAAGAGAATTTCAGCTCCGTTACCAATCAATTTAGTTATTATGCCTAAAACGATAATCCCTGAATATTTTTATAAAAAGAGGTTCGAAACCCTGGGAGGGGGCCAAAGCCTGAGAAAGTTGAATTGTACCATTGGGGTCAATAAGGTAAAATGCGGGGGTAATTGTCGCATTATAGTTGTTAATCAGTTGTTTTTGTTTCGAACCGTTCAGTAATTCCCACCCATATCCTCTGACATTCCAAAGTTTGACAGCATTTTCAAAATCGTCATCCAGGGCAACAGAGACTATAGTAAGAACTTGCTTTAATCTTTTTTCAAGCGAAACAAGCGAATCGAGTTCCACTCTGCAATCGGAACTCCTGGAATTAATAAATGAGAGATAAATAAATTTCCCTTTGTAACTATTAAGGTTAACCATCTCGTTTTTCATATTCAAAAGGTTCATGTCCGGAGCCTTTCCTCCTACAGCCATTAATTTCAGTTTGCTTTTAATCTGACGGGCAACTGATTGTAGTATAGTAGAAGTTGTCCTGGACTGAGCCATTTCTATCGCCATAATCACTCCGCTTTTTGAAAAACCTCCTGTATAATAGCCATCATATAAGCCTTTGAGGACAACCAGTTCGGCAAAATCCTTTTTATAACCCTTATTTTCGAAAAAAGTGACTAATTCAATGAAATTTCCGGCATTCGTGATGCTTACGATTTTCTGGTATTGAATATCCTGGGATTGTTTATGAAGAAAGTCTGTAAATATTGTTTCAAAGGTTCTTTGATAAACAGGATGAATCAGTTGCAATGGTTGGACTGCAAAATATTTTCGGATAATCTGATCAGGGTTCCGTTGATTTACAGAGTATTCCAATCCGGCAAAATAATACATTTTTAATGTCTTAAAGTACTCGTTCTGATTGGCGGAATATTTCAGCTCAAGTCGTGTAATGATTTCATTTACAACTTCTTTAGACTTATTTTGATATATCGGAATTGTGTTCTTAACAGTCTCCAGGTTAAATTCCGTCACGAAGGAGCGTATAGCAAAATTCAGGTCACTATTATCGGATCCGGTTAAACCCAGCCAGTACAAGGCTGGTTTAAAGTATGGGCTTCGTGCTTCATTTGTTGTTCGAAGTGAAAACGGGGGAAGTGTTACCTGATAAGTCTTACCCGGTTCGACAACCATGGTGCCGCAATACTTTTCAAGATCGGTATAAATTTCAATAGTCTGACTGACGGGAAGTGTTAGTGAAAAAGTTCCGTCGGTGCTAATTTTTGTTGTCGCCAGTTCCAGTTTCTGATGAAGGACCGGATCTGGTATAGTATAAATTGTAATCTCTTTCGTGCAGTAATCAACCGCCTTACCACAAATTACCGATGTTTGGGCAGCAAGCCCAACCGAGGTCATTAAAAATAATAATACAATGCTGAATCGTTGCATATTAATGATATAGACCTGGCATTAGTAAAATTCTGAGATATCAATACTGGAAGGAAGAAAAAGACTGGCGTCACCTTTATGCCTGAGGATATCTCTTACAATTGTCGAGGAAATTGCTGTAGTTTCAGGAGTTGTCAATAAAAATACCGTTTCGATATCAGGATGCATCTTTTTGTTAATCTGGGCGATAGCTCTCTCGTATTCGAAATCAGACGATGTCCTTAAACCCCTGAGGATATATTGGGCGTGCACTTTAATACAGTAATCAACAGTCAGTCCATCGAATTTTCCTACCCTGATTTTAGGTTCGCTTTCAAATACGCGCCGGATCCACTCTTTCCTTTTTGACAACGGGTAAAAGGCTTTTTTATTTGAGTTGTACCCTATCATGATTATAATCTGATCGAATAAGGGCAGGGCTCGTTTTATTATTGATTCGTGACCTAAGGTAAAAGGGTCGAAGGAACCGGGAAATATTGCAATTCTTTCCATCTCTGATGTTTTACGCAACAAAATTAATAAGAAAAATGTGATAATCCGATAATACGTACAGACTATTAAAAGGCTATTTTTCACCAATTTCCCTATTCACTTTTAGTTCTGATTGTCTGGCATTTTGTTTCGTTACTACCTCTTCGATTTCGTCAATGCGTTCGGTTCCGACCTGAGCAAGCCATTGTTTAAAAGGTTCCGCTTTGGTCGGTATCTGTGAGCACTTCAATAACATCAATTATCGAAAAGTACCATTTCTCTTCTTCGTCATTCCACATTGATCGCACCTGTTTTTGCTCAAATAGTTTTATAGCTGTTTCTTTGGTCATAGCCAAGCTGTTTTTTTAGTCAGCGAGTATGTTTTATAGTCAGCGGGTGACTCCAAGTCAATATCTTTACAACAACATTCACTTTCTATAAACATGTGATGCGGCTGGCATCTTTTCAATCATCAATCCATTCAAATAAATATTCATCCTTAAATTCAATTTCGAATGCTTTTAAAAAGGCGAGATATTCTTCTTTAAAAGTCTTTTTCTTGTGATGTTTTTTTTGTTTTTCAATGTATTGAATCACAACTGTTAATTGCGAATGACTATATGAAAAGGCTCCATACCCTTCCTGCCATTGAAAATTGAAGTTCGTAAATCTCTTTCCCTTGATGAAGGTATTCGATGATTTTTTTACTTCGCGCACCAAATCCGATAAACAGCAGGTTGGTTTCATTCCGATAAAGAAATGAATGTGATTGGATGTGCCATTGATAGCGAGCATTTTTTGCCCTTTGTTTTGAACGATTCCGGTTATGTATTTGTAAAGTTCTTCTTCCCAATTGGGATTTATAAGTGCATTGCGGTTTTGTACGGCGAAAACCACCTGGATGTAAATTTGTGAAAATGTATCAGCCATATCATTAATTTTTAGTTCGTTTTCAAACCCGGAGGGTTTGTATGTTTATAGAAAAACCTTGATTTGCAAAATGTGCGACCCCGGCGGGGTCGAATTTTGTTTTGCAATCTTTTTCTGTACACATTCGACGGCTCAGCCGTCGTTTATCGCTTTTATCATTTGTTATCTATAAACATGCGATGCCTGTGGCATCTTAATTCCCTGCATTTTCATTATACCGCATCGCCGCTTCTTCGTCTTGCTCAATGGTAATCTCACCGCGCGCTTGGCAATTTCTAACAGTTGTTCCGATTGTTTTTTAAATTCATCTTTCAAAAATAGCCATTTAATTTCACTATCTATCTGCGGTTCGGCTAAAAATCAGGTACTTAATAAGCAGGTTTAATCTATTATCTGTATACTTCATTAGATAACGAAAATTCGTTTCATATTGAACCTAAGCAATTGTTTTTTTGTTTTCTCTACATAACCATGAATAAAATATATGATAGAACGCGATATAATAGGAATTTTCGGGAAGATGAATTCGGGTAAGAGTTCTCTTATGAACCTTCTTACCCAGCAGGAGACCTCAATTGTTGATCCTACTCCGGGCACCACCACCGATACGAAGATCACCCTGGCAGAAATTCACGGGCTTGGACCGGTAAAAATTATGGATACTGCCGGATTTGATGAGCAGGATGAGCTTGGTGATAAGAAGCGAAAAAAGGTCATTGCCGCATTGAAGGAGTGCGATCTTGTTCTTCTGGTTATAGATCCTTCAACATTTAATTTTGAGACTGAAAGAGTTCTTATTGCTGAGGCCCGAAAGCTTGATAAACAGGTTATTGTTGTCTATAATCTTTTCCAGAAGAGTGATAAAAACAGTATCGGGAAAGTGGAAGAATTACTTTTCAAACTGCGCGTATATCACAGGATCGTGCTGAGTGCCATAGATATTAGCTACCGGCAGCTATTGCTCGGAACAATTCTTAATAATTATATACCAAAAAACATTTCAATTGAATTATTGCCTTTTGTGGAAAAGGGGGAGTTTTATATTCTTAATATTCCGATAGATGAAGAGACACCTGCCGGAAGATATTTGCGGCCGCAGGCGATGGCCGAAGAGTATATAACCCGAAATTGGGCTTTCCCTGTTTCTTACAGGATGAATCTGACAAAAGCGAGGGCTGGTGATCCCTATGAAGAAGAAAGATGGTATACTTTTATTAATAACTTTAAAAAAAGGCCAAAGACGATCATCACTGATTCACAGGCAATCGACATAATGAAAAAATGGGCTCCTGACGATATCGCGTTAACAACGTTTTCTATCATGATGATTAATTATATGAGCAGGGGAAAACTTAAGGATTTTGTACGCGGAATTAAGGCGTTAGATTTATTGCAGCCAGGTGACCATATCCTGATTGCCGAGGCATGTAATCACTCCCGTATAAGGGAAGATATCGGAACAGTTCAGATTCCTGATATTCTAAAAAAAATTCATCCTGATGTGATTATCGATTATACTTTCGGCCGGGAGTTTGTTGAAGAATTAGATATGAAAAAGTACAAACTCGTGATCCATTGCGGTGGCTGCATGATCTCTAATCAGCGGATGGAGGCCCGTTTACGTGATTTGAGAGGTACCGGAATTCCAATAACAAACTATGGCATTTTTCTTTCTTATGTTCAGGGAGAAGACATTTTGCACAGAGTTATTGCTCCCTGGTCTGTAAGTGCTCTTCAGGCCGGTGAAATATCAATTCCATAACTTGCTTCAGGTATTTTCCAAAGTCAAAGATTTTTGCCACATTGCACAACTATTTGGAAAGATAGTTGTTTAAGGTTTTGTATGAAGGGAATTTTATCTATATCATTTGTATTTCTCATTCTACTTTCGGGCATGCGTTTCACCATCGCCACACACTATTGTTGCGGCAAAATTGCAGCTTCCAAAGTGTCGGTTTCCGGCGAGTTGGCAACATGTGGTATGGAAGGTTCTGAAGTTCAACGACCAGTGCAGGGAAAATATATTAACCCGCATTGTTGTGCAAACAATATCCTGGTCCTGGCAGTAGATAAAAATTATAACCCTTCTTCTTTTGAATTCAAAGCTTTTACAAGACAAATAGTTCAGGTTTTTCAAATACCTGATGATTTTCTGATTCACCTGCTAAATGCAGTGAAAATCGTTTATACAAATGGTAGTCCGCCCGGCATTCTTTTGGTGAGCGCTGTAAGCTTACCGGACATTTGTGTATTTCGTATTTGATGTTATGATTTCCCAAAGTTTTCAGCAGGAAAGTTTATACGACTTTTTTGCTATGTATTATATTTTTTATTTCCCATTATAAACATCAAATCTCTTTAATCATGAAAACTATATCAATTATTGTAATCGCCTTAATGTCAACTATATTTGTCTCCAGCTCTTTTGCACAAACTCAGAATTTATCAACTAAGACTTCTGTAAAAACCGAAACTCTCAAAGTTTCGGGCAACTGCGGGATGTGCAAATCACGCATTGAAAAAGCTGCAAAGATAGATGGGGTTTCCAAATCTGATTGGGACTCGAAAAGTAAAATCCTTGCTGTAACGTATGACCCGGCCAAAGCAAACATGGATCAGGTAGGTAAAAAAGTTGCCGCTGCCGGTCACGATAATGACAAGGCTAAAGCTGATGATAAAGCTTATAACGCACTGCCCTCTTGTTGCAAATACCGGTGATCTGACAACTCGTTAATTGTCTGATTGGCATCCGTCGGCGGATCTGATTATCACATTTTCAAATTATCCCCATGTTTAACCGACTTGTCAAATATTTTCTTGAAAATCGGCTGATTACCTTTACTTTTCTGATCACTTTCGTTGTTCTGGGCATGGTATTTATGCCGTTCAACTGGAAAACGGAATTCTTTCCGCGCGATCCGATTGCTGTGGATGCAATCCCGGATATAGGCGAAAATCAGCAAATTGTAGTGACCGAATGGATGGGACGTTCGCCTAAGGATATTCAGGATCAGGTAACCTACCCGTTAACAACTGTTCTGTTGGGAATTCCCGGTGTACAAACTATTCGAAGTACCTCCATGTTTGGCATGTCGTTTATCTATATCATATTTAAAGATAACGTTGAATTTTACTGGAGCCGCTCGCGCATCCTCGAAAAACTCAATTCCCTGCCTGCTGCTACTTTACCCGCCGGGGTTCAACCAACTCTGGGGCCTGATGCCACTGCATTAGGTCAGATTTATTGGTACACCCTCGAAGGGCACGACCCGAAAACAGGAAAACCAAACGGAGGATGGGATCCGCAGGAACTTAGGACTATCCAGGATTATTATGTGAAATATGGGCTATCCACTGCTGAAGGGGTTTCCGAAGTTGCCTCGGTGGGAGGTTTTATCAAGGAGTACCAGATCGACTTAATTCCGGAAGCACTGAAAGCATTTAATGTGTCTGCAATGGACGTGATGAATGCCGTTCGCAAATGTAATCTCGATATAGGTGCTGAAACGATGGAAATGAATAACGTCGAGTATATCATCCGTGGTTTAGGGTATATAAAGAACCTGGATGACCTTGAAATCTCTGTAGTTGCAGTCCGGAATAATGTTCCGGTGCGAATTAAAGACGTGGCGCGCGTTGCATTTGGTCCGGCTACCCGGCGTGGAGGACTCGATAAATCAGGTTCCGAAGCTGTTGGTGCTGTGGTGGTTGCCCGCTATGGTTCAAATCCGATGGATGTTATCAACAATGTAAAAACCAAAATAAAGGAAATTGAAGCCGGGCTTCCGCAGAAAACATTGCCAGACGGAACAATTTCAAAAGTGACGATTGTTCCTTTCTATGATCGTACCGGGTTGATTATGGAAACCATAGGAACACTCGAATCAGCCCTCTCACACGAAATTTTGATCAGCATCATTGTCATTATTATCCTCGTAATGAATCTTAGGGCATCCCTTATTGTATCGGGATTACTTCCTGTTGGCGTATTAATGACTTTCATTCTCATGCACCTTTTCGGCGTTGAAGCCAATATTGTAGCTTTATCGGGTATCGCAATTGCCATTGGCGTAATGGTCGACATCGGGATTGTGGATGTGGAGAATATTCTCCGGCATTTGGAAATGCCGGAGAATAAAGGTATCAGAGGGGAAAAATTAATGTCGGTAATCTACCTTGCAACAACCGAAGTGCGTGCAGCGGTGGTTACTTCTATTGCCACCACCATTGTCAGCTTCCTTCCAGTATTTGCTATGCAGGCAGCTGAAGGAAAGCTATTTCACCCGCTGGCATTCACTAAAACCTTTGCCTTGATTTCTGCTTTCCTGTTAGGAATTATTGTTTTACCCACCCTGACGCATATTTTCTTTTCGATTCACATTGATACAAAGAAGGTTCGCAAGGTATGGAACGGCAGTCTGATGTTTGCAGGGATCCTGTTTGTAATACTTTGGCATGCATGGCCGGCATTGGCTTTAATAGCAGTAGGTATCAATAATCTTCTCAACGACCGTTGGCCGGAGAGCAAAAAGGAATATCAAAATTATATTAATATTGCCATTACAGTACTTGTAGCGGCCTGGTACCTGACAATAGAGTGGCTACCATTGGGTGCTCACAACAGTACGTTTGCGAACTTCATTTTCGTGAGTGGAATTATTGCTGTGATTCTTGTTGCCTTAATGTCGATGGTCCATTTTTATGAAGATATAATCCGCTGGGCGTTGGAAAATAAAGGTAAATTTCTCATTATTCCTGCTGTCACTTTATTATTCGGACTTTTGGCCTGGCTGGGCTTTGATAAGACATTCGGTTTTATTGCTACAGGTGCCGAAAAAATGGGCTGGAAAAGTTGCAGGCAAACAGCTTTCTGGCAGGCACCTGTAAAAACATTTCCGGGAACCGGTAAGGAGTTTATGCCTTCACTCAACGAAGGTTCGTTCCTGCTTATGCCTACCAGTATGCCGCATTCAAGCATCGAAAAGAACCTTCAATATATAGAGACACTTGATAAACGCCTTTCTGTAATTCCGGAAGTAGAGGTTGCTGTTGGCAAGTGGGGACGAGTAAACTCGGCCCTCGATCCGGCTCCTGTGCAAATGTTCGAGAATACAATTAATTACCTGCCTGAGTACATTCTCGACGAAAATGGGCACAGGCAAATGTTTAAAGCAGATAAGGACGGAAATTTTGTTTTGAATTTGTCAGAAATAAGAAATACGATAGAAATAAATGGAAATAAAGCAGATAGAAATATAATTGAAATAGATGGAAATAAAATTGAAATAAATAGCTTAGATGAAGTTAGGTATAATAAGGAAAAGGAATCTTTTCAATTTTTGGTTAGTCGCAGGTGGTTAAAATCTGAAAAGCCTTATAAAAATATTTCAATGTATTTCAATGTATTTCAATATGTTTCGAAAAATATTAATACATTTCTTATAAAAGATAATAATGGCGAATATTTCCGTCAATGGAGGCCTGAAATAAAAAGGCCGAATGATATCTGGAACGAGATTGTGAAAGTGACAAATATTCCAGGACTGACTTCGGCACCGAAATTGCAACCCATTGAAACCCGTCTGGTAATGCTTTCAACCGGGATGCGCGCCCCCATGGGATTAAAGGTTTATGGTCCTGATTTGAATTCCATTGAGAAGGCTGGGATGCAGCTTGAACAGGAATTGAAAGATGTGCCATCCATCAAAGCGTCAGCTGTGTTCTACGACCGGGCAGTAGGCACTCCATATCTCGAAATAAAGCTTAACCGTGAGGCGATGGCACGTTATGGCATGACCGTTAGTGATGTACAGGAGGTTCTGCAGGTGGCTGTCGGTGGCATGGCGTTAAGCAGCTCAGTTGAAGGGCGCGAACGGTTTCCAATAAGGGTTCGTTATGCCCGTGAATTGCGCGATAATCCTGATGATCTCAAACGCATACTAATACCGTCTATAAACGGAGTTCAGGTTCCATTGGGTGAAATTGCTGATATTGATTACACCAGGGGTGCTCAAATGATCCGGAGCGAAAATACTTTCCTGAACGGGTATGTTATTTTCGATAAACAAGAAGGCAAGGCGGAAGTAGATGTAGTGGAAGAAGCAACCAAAGTCTTGCAGCAAAAATTGAATTCGGGCACACTTGTTTTGCCCGCCGGCGTATCTTATCAATTTGCAGGCAATTACGAACATCAAATGAGGGCTGCGAAAAGATTGGCGATAGTAATACCCATAAGTCTGCTCTTGATATTGCTATTGTTGTATTTCCAATTCCGTACTGTTACAGCTTCATTTATTCACTTTTCGGGTGTCATCGTAGCATTTGCCGGTGGTTTTATCATGCTTTGGCTGTACGGCCAGGACTGGTTTATGAATTTTTCCGTTGCCGGTATAAACCTGCGGGATATGTTCCAGATGCATACCATAAATCTGAGTGTGGCAGTCTGGGTTGGTTTCATTGCCTTGTTTGGAATCGCTACCAATGACGGAGTAATTATGGGTACTTACATTCACCAGGTTTTTGAAGACAAACATCCTGCTACAGTTCACGATGTTCGTGAGGCTGTTGTAACTGCCGGTTTAAAGCGTGTGCGGCCTGCAATGATGACCACAGCAGTGGCAGTTATCGCTTTGTTACCTGTCCTTTCATCTACCGGCAAAGGTTCCGATATTATGATCCCAATGGCAATACCCATGTTTGGTGGTATGGTTATTCAGGTGATGACCGTCTTCGTGGTGCCATTATTTCAATCCATGTGGAGGGAAAGGGGGTTGAAGTAGGTTGAAATAAGTTGAAATAAGTTGAAATAAGTTGAAGTACAAAGAAATAAGTTGAAGTACAATTGAAATATTTGAAAATTACATGTTATTTTTAAGTGTCATCTTTTATTTCCATTAATTTCTAAACATTTCAATAGTATTTCAAATTATTACAAAATTTTAAAACTATGGAAAGTCAAAATTACATCGAATTGAAAAATCTTGAAGTTTATCAATTGTCAAGGCAGTTATCATCTGTTGCATGGAAAATATTTTGTAGAATGAGTTTTGAAGATAAGAAACATATTGGGGATCAGTTCCTGAGATCTGTTGATTCCGTTGGAGCTAATATTGCCGAGGGTTATGGACGCTTTCATTATCTTGACAAGGTCCGCTTCTATTATAATGCTAGGGCTTCTCATTTTGAAGCCTTTATACATTGGTTAGAATTATTATTGGAACGAGAAAAAATCTCTAAAGAGGAATTCGAAACTATTAATGGTAAAGCTTCGATTTTACAGGTGAAGCTGAATAACTTCATTACGATTACTACTAAAAAAGGAAGAGAAAATCATGACAAGATCTGATAATCAAAATCATAACAAATCAATTGAAACAAGTACCAAATCTATTCCTACTTATTTCTATATATATCGGAACGTATTGAAATTCACTTTATTTCTATTTATTTCAATATATTTCAATGTACTTCAATGTATTTCGGCCAATTACCAATCCGATTCTTTAATGGTGTATCTCGAAATTGCTGCAAAAAATAATCCAACGGTATTGCAGAAATTCGCTGAATATAAGGCAGCACTGCAAAAAATACCGCAGGTTGGCAGTCTGCCGGATCCCGAATTAAACGTGGGTGTTTTTCTCAGTCCGATGGAACAACTGGGTGGAAATCGGGTAGCAGATATAGGGTTTATGCAAATGTTTCCCTGGTTCGGTGTGCTAAAGAACGCCAAAGATGAAATGAGCCTGATGGCAAAAGCAAAATACGAATTATTTCGCGATGCCAAATTGCAGGTTTTCTATAATGTGCAGCGTACATGGTATGAATTGCATAAGGTTCAGCAGAATATCCGAATCTCAGAGAAAAACATCGAAATACTACACTCTGTCGAAAGATTGGCCATTGTCAGGTTCAAAGCCACTCCGTCCGGAAGTGGAGCTTCTGCATCAGGAAGAACGGGTTCAATAGCTGCAACCCAGAGTACCTCTCCGGGATCATCGGGAATGAACACCATGAAAGGAAATTCGGGCAATTCTGCCGGTTCAGCCCCAAATCAGGCATCATCACTCATGTCAGGCAGTCCAATGGGTTCCTCTTCAGGCGGTTCCGGGCTTTCAGATGTGTACCGGATTCAAATTGAAATTGGGGATCTCCAGAACAATATTGAGCTATTAAAAAACCAGAAAAATACAATTGCTGCACAGTTTAACAGCTACCTTAACCGCTTGCCTGGCGTAACAGTTTCTCTTCCTGACACCTTAATTGTCGATAATTTTCAGCTATCCACGTTGGCAATAACTGACAGTATTCTTGGAAATAATCCAATGCTTGGAATGCTTCAGTTTGAGCAAAAATCACTCGAGGCACGCAAGCAAATGATTATCAGGATGAGCAACCCGATGGTTGGGTTTGGTTTGAATTATTCGCTGATCAACAAGAGCGTAATGTCAACATCACCCATGAATGGTAAAGACATGATTATGCCCGAGGTTAAGGTTACTTTGCCCATTTACAGGAAGAAATACAAAGCTATGCGAACAGAAGCGGACTTTTTGAAATCAGCTAATTCACAAAATTACAAGGCTACTTCTAATACGCTGCAAATTGAGTATTACCAGGCCATGCAATTGTACCAGGATGCTCAGCGACGGGTAAGACTCTATGCCGATCAATACCTGTTAGCATCCAAATCGCTCGATATCATGTTCAAAAGTTTTGCATCATCCGGAACTTCCCTCACCGACATTCTACGCATGAGGCAGCAAACGCTCGATTATGAATACCGACAGGTGGAAGCAGTTGCTGACTATAACACTTCTATCGCATGGATCAAAAGATTAATGGCGTTTCAACAAAATAAATAACCAGAAAATTCAGGTAATATGAAAAATATCTTTCCCAATAAATACTTCCGCTTTAGCCTCATTCTATCGGGAGGTATATTTCTCGGTTGGATCTTCTTTCACTCCGCCCCGACCAAAGAAGTAATGCACGACCATGGGGCAGAAATGACAAAAGCAACGATCTGGACATGTGCTATGCATCCTCAGATCAGAATGTCAGAACCAGGTAATTGCCCCATTTGTGGTATGACATTAATTTCACTTAACCAGGACGGCACAACGATCGATCCAGGCGCAATTCACATGACAAAAGAAGCCGCTCAATTAGCTAATGTCCTTACTTCCATCGTTTCAAAACAAAATCCGGTGAAGGAATTGCGTCTTTACGGAAAAGTACAAGCCGATGAACGACTTTTGCAAAGTCAGGTTTCGTATCTGCCTGGCCGTATCGAGAAATTAAATGTAAACTTCACTGGTGAGGTGGTTCGGAAAGGGCAAACCCTGGCGGTTATCTATTCTCCTGACTTAGTAACCGCCCAGCAGGAATTACTCGAAACAGCGGCCACAAAAGAATCGCAACCAGTGCTGTATGAAGCATCAAAAGATAAGCTGCGTCAATGGAAATTGACTGAGAACCAGATTGCATCAATTGAAAGTTCCGGTAAAGTAAAAACTGATTTCGAGATTTTTGCCAATACAACGGGTATTGTATCTGCAAGGCGTGTCAACAGCGGCGACTATGTTTCTTCGGGCTCGGTGTTATTTGATGTTGCCGACCTATCGCATGTCTGGATCATGTTCGATGCTTACGAAAGCGATCTTCCATTTCTGTCGCGTGGGCAAAAAGTGGATTTTACACTTAAGGCTTTGCCGGGCGTGAATTATTCAGGTACCATTACATTTATCGATCCGATGATCGACGCCGCTACCCGTATTGCAAAAGTGCGCGTAGAACTTAACAACCAGTCCGGAAAATTAAAACCCGAAATGTTTGCAACCGGTATTGTTAAAGCAAACTTGAATGAATTTAAGGACATGTTGGTCGTTCCCCGCAGTGCCGTCTTATGGACCGGTAAACGTTCGGTTGTATATGTGAAACAGACTAAAACTGATAATCCGGTTTTTAAAATGCGTGAAATTGAACTGGGAGCCGCGCTGGACAATGGATTTGCGGTATCAGGAGGGCTGAAAGAAGGTGAAGAAATCGTCACTAACGGTGCCTTTGTTGTTGATGCATCGGCTCAGTTAGCGGGGAAACCCAGCATGATGAATCCGGAAGGAAACCAATCGGAGCACTGATAATCAATTAGTGCAGTTTTAATTTGATTCCTTCAGGACTAATACGGATCTGATCCATTCAGAAGTTCCTGCAATCTGAAGACGAGATGCGGAAAGATTTATTTTGTAACTTTTTCGAGCCTTTTTAGTATTGAAAACATAAACATGGAGGACAGAAGACAGCAAATGACTAAAACGCCCCAGAAGGCAAACATGGGGAGTTCGTCCCAGAACACTCCCAGTACACCAACCAGGTAATTCCCGATTGCTGTTGCAGCAAGCCATCCTCCCTGCATCATCCCTTTATATTGAGGAGGTGCAACTTTTGCAACAAATGAAATGCCCATTGGGCTCAGAAATAATTCTGCCAGCGTTAAAATAAAATAGGTTCCGATTAACCAGGCCGGTGATACCAGGATATTTGAAACTCCCTGAATATCAGCAGGGGCGGGCAAACCAACGGAAGCGATAATCAATACAATAAAACCGATGGTTGCAATCAACATCCCATATCCTATTTTCCGGGGAGCTGACGGCTCTTTTCCTCTATCTCCAAGATAAGTAAAAAAAGCTACTGCTACCGGAGTTAACAAAACAATAAATAATGGGTTAAACTGTTGGAAAATCTGAGGTGTAATAGGAATAAGGTTCGCGGCATCTTTTACAACGATAAAATAGTAAGCTAATAATCCTGAAAGACCTAACGCAGATAGCAACATTCCCTGAACCGGATTTTGCTTACCGCCAAATAGTCCCATCGTAGCATGATAAATGCCGTACGTAAAAAGTATAAAAGGTAAAAGGGCCATTAATGAGAACACCATATTCATCAATGGTGAAATCATGCTTTCGGTATAATCACGTGCAAAAAAAGTCATACATAAACCGTTCTGATGGAAAGACATCCAGAAGAAAATAACTACGAAAAATACCAGTAACAGGGCAACGACCCTTTCTTTTACCTGTTTAGGCGATAAAATAACTACATCGGCTTTTACCCCATCGGTTGCTGCCTGCTTAAGTTTTTGTTTGTGTGTTACATCAACAGCTTTCCAGGTTTTTCTGAAGCCTAAGAATACCAGTACCGAAATTATCAAACTCAGGCAGGCTATTGCAAAAGCAAGATTGTACGATTTGGTCAAAGATTTTACAACATATTGTTTGCCAAAGTTTGAGGCAAATGCATCAGGGTTTTGCGGATCACCATACAATTTTGGATCTGTAACAGATATCGCATTGATCCTCTCTTTTATCGCTGCTTTTTCGGCCCTGTCTTCAGGCCTCTTACTTTCCAGAAGCCTGTAATCCTTCAGCGAAAGCTGCTGAACCGGATCTTTGATTAAACCGGCGTTGGTTAACTGGTTCAACCCTGAAGCTTTCAACTTAAAAAGTGCTTTATCCCTGTCTTCCTGAAACAGGACACCAAGTTTTTTCTTGGCTTTTTCAATAACGAGAATACTGTCCTTCTGAGTCATCGGATTTTTCCTGTAATCTTTAAACAGATCAGCCTGGAAAGTCTTTTTATCGACCAATTTATCATTTAAAGTCACGTAACTCTTTGGAACTGAAGCATCATAAGTAAAATGTTCCTTACCTAATACTGCATTATTTATACTATTGGCGGCACTTGGAGCAAAAAATGCTCCAATGTTAATGAACATATAAAAGATAGAAAATGCAATATCGCGTTTGCCTTTAAACTGATCAGCTTCATAAAGATTGCCAACCAAAGCCTGAAGGTTTCCTTTAAACAATCCTGTGCCCATCGAAATCAGTGCAAGGGCACAAAACATGATGTAGAAACCTGTATTGTTTGCATCGGTAGGGACAGCCAAAAGCAAATAACCGGTAAACATGACAATTATACCGAGGAAAATTGTCCTGCCATATCCCAAAAATCTATCGGCAATAGTTCCTCCCACCAGTGGTAAGAAATAGACCATCGAAAGGAATGTTCCGTAAATAATGCTGGTTGAGGAGGATGAGAGCCCGAATTTTGCCTGCATATACAATGCGAGGATTGCAAGCATTGTGTAATATCCGAAGCGTTCACCCATATTGGCAATCGCCAGTACAATAAGCCCCCTGGGATGTCCTTTAAACATTTTTTAATATTTTAAGAAGTTTGGAAAAGATTTATTGCAGCAAATATAGTGAACTTTTTTTGTGACTTAATAATGAAAAAAACGTGTATATAAAAACCTTTAGGCTACTAAACTGAATAATTCATGAATATTTTTAACTTAGTGCACCTTAGAGCCTTTGTGTCATAGTGGCAAAAAATATTCCTGCCACTAAGGCACCAGGACACAAAGGACCCACAAAGCTTGTGAATTATTCAGGCTAGATAACACATAAAATCTTTGTTTGATGCGAACCGATTTCTTAGTAATTTTGAAGATAGTAAAATAACAATTAATGAAAATATTTGCTTCGGCCCAAATTAGTGAACTTGATAGTTATACTATTATAAATGAACCGATTAATGTAATCGACCTTATGGAAAGGGCTTCATTGCAGGTAGTTGATTGGATTATAAGCCACTATGATGCAGGTCAACGCATTGCGGTTTTTGCAGGTCCGGGCAACAACGGAGGAGATGCACTGGCTGTATCGCGATTGCTGGCAGTAAAAAACTTTAAGGTTACAGTCTTTATTCCCGGTCAGGGAAAGAATTTTTCAGATTGCTTCATTATTAACCGTGACCGCCTGAATTCCACGGTAAAAGTTATTACTCTCAACTGGAATAATTTGGAACAGCTTCCTGAACTTAAAGATTATGATATTATTATTGATGGTTTATTCGGTTCAGGCTTAACACGTCCCCTCACGGACTTTCCGGCAAAACTTGTACAGCACATTAATCATTCCGGTGTTCCGGTAATCTCTGTTGACATTCCATCAGGACTAATGGGGGAAGACAATCGCGCGAATGATAAAACGGCAATAATACGGGCTTATTTTACACTCACCTTTCAGTTTCCGAAATTGAGCTTTTTCTTTAAGGATAATGAGCAATATACCGGAAGATGGGAAATTCTCCCAATCGGACTGCATCCTGCGGGATTAGAAAAAACAGAAACATTGTGGCGTTATACGGATTTTAAAACGGCGGTTTCCATTGTGAAACCAAGAGGAAAATTTTCGCATAAAGGCATTTTTGGTCATGCGCTTTTAGTAGCAGGCAGTCTGGGGAAAATGGGAGCTGCAATACTCGCTGCAAAAGGATGTCTGAGATCAGGAGCCGGTCTGCTCACTGTACATTTGCCCCGGGTTGGAAATCAGTCCATGCAGATTGCTGTTCCTGAAGCGATGGTCAGTTGCGATGAATCAGAGAACCTGATCTCCTTTGTACCCCACCTGCTCAATTATAAGACTATTGGCATTGGACCAGGTATTGGAAAAGCTGGCGAAACAGTTTATGCCCTGCGTTCCGTTCTGGAAAATTTTCACTCTCCGGTAGTTTTGGATGCAGATGCTCTCAATATTCTCTCCGACCACCCCGAATTAATTTCATTGCTTCCGGCAGATTCAATTCTGACTCCTCATCCGGTCGAGTTTGAGCGTTTGGCAGGAGCTGCTGAAACAGATTTTGAGCGGTTGCTCTCGGCCCAAAGATATGCCCAAATGCACCGCATTATTTTGATCCTTAAAGGTGCATATACTGTGATAGCGCTCCCGGATGGGAATTGCTGGCTGAATAGTACCGGCAATCCGGGTATGGCTACCGGCGGCAGCGGTGATGTTCTCACCGGAATTATTACCGGATTGCTTGCCCAGGGGTATCTGCCACAGGAAGCGGCTGTGCTGGGAGTTTTTCTGCATGGGTTATCGGGCGACCTTTCACTCAGGGGTTCATCCGAAGAGGCATTGGTTGCCGGAGATTTGGCTGATAATCTTGGTAAAGCCTTCTCAATGCTTAAATGTGATCCCGATTTTGGGAATACCAAAAAAAAGAATCAATTTTGAAAGGTTTAATGAATTGACTATAATGTTAAAAAATATTACCATGAAGCGAATAATTATTTTGCTGATCACCTCTTTTTTTATCGCAGGAACGGTCTCAGCACAGAGGAAAGAAGATAAAAAGAAAACAGCTGCCGAATTAGGTATAATGAATGGCGGAGTAGTTTATTACCTTCCCCGGACGGGAATACGGATAATGGCGGAAGTATCGCAGGAAAAATTCTTCCATGGTCCCTACTTTGAATTCGCACAGAAATATATAGGGGTCAAAAATGCACCCTCTGTCGATTCCGAGTTATGGAAGATAAATGATTTGAAGATGGAAACTTTCGGAGAGCCTGACCCCCTTGAAGTGCATAGGGCAAACGGGGCAGTTGCTTCATTGCTGAGTTTATCGGATAAAGGTGTATTAACAGGAATTAACTGTAGCGTAAAAAGTGAAGAATTAAAAACATATACTACGGCATATACTCAGGGTATTGATATCCCGCGTGAGATTTGGCCTGAATTGTCAATGCATTCGTTTCTGGTTGGAAAGGACAGTACACATCAGGCAGGAGATAAACTAAAGTCATTTGAGGAAAAAGCGGCAGAAGCTGCCCATGATATTATGAAATTGCGTAAGCGTAAAGCACTGGTACTGGCCTCTGGATACGATAAACTTCCTCCTGACGGAAAAGCCTATCAGATCATGGTTGAAGAACTGAACAAAATTATCGGTGATTATGAAGCTCTTTTCATTGGTAAGGTTTATAAGGCAAAACATAAATATGTATTTGAAGTTATTCCGGATCCAAAGGGGAATAAGGCAATTGTAGCGTTCAGATTTTCTCCGGCCATTGGCGTGTTGCCTGAAAGTAATGTATCGGGCAAACCTGTTATGCTGGAGTTGGATCCAAATTCTGATCTCTCACGTAACAGTGAGCAGAAATCCACCCTGTTGGCTGGTGAGACATCGACCAACGGACTATTTTACAAATCTCCGGGATTAGTTGTTGCACGTTTGCTTAACGGAAGTGAGGTCCTCGCTCAGGCGAGACTGTCAATGGCTCAGTTCGGGGTCTCTTCCCCTATTCCGGACGGTTTGACGAATGGAGAATATTCGATTGAAATTCATCCTGTTACCGGTGCAATAAAGCGAATCGGGAATTGAATAGTTTTTTATAAGCAAATTCAGATTACTCTCCAAGTTTTTTATACCTGATTCTGTGAGGAGTGCTGTCGCCAAGACGTTTCTTCTTGTTTTCCTCATATTCGGAATAACTACCTTCGAAGAAATAAACTTGTGAATTACCTTCAAATGCAAGAATATGTGTTGCGACACGGTCGAGAAACCACCGGTCGTGCGAAATCACAACAGCGCATCCTGCAAAACTATCGAGGCCCTCTTCAAGGGCACGCAATGTATTTACGTCAATATCATTCGTAGGTTCATCAAGAAGCAGAACGTTAGCTTCTGATTTTAAGGTTAATGCAAGATGCAATCTGTTGCGTTCCCCACCTGAAAGGACACCACATTTCTTCTCCTGGTCTGCACCGCTGAAGTTGAACCGCGAAACATAAGCACGTGCATTCAGCATCCGGCCGCCAACCATCACCTCATCAGTGCCTCCAGAAAGCACCTGATACACAGTTTTGTCATCTTCAATAGACGCGTGTCCCTGATCAGCGTATCCTATTTTCACTGTTTCACCTACAAGGAACATGCCGGAATCAATTTTTTCGAGCCCCAGAATCATCCTGAACAGTGTCGTTTTTCCGGCACCATTCGGACCGATAACTCCAACGATACCGTTTGGTGGCATCACAAATTCGAGGTTTTCGAATAGGAGCCTGTTGCCAAAAGACTTTGACACACCGTGAGATTCAATTACTTTATCTCCCAGCCGGGGTCCGTTAGGAATAAACAGTTCCAGTTTATCCTCCTTCTGCCTGACATCCTCATTTAACAGTTTTTCGTAAGCGCCCAACCTGGCTTTCGATTTGGCCTGACGTGCTTTTGGGCTCATCCTCACCCATTCAAGTTCGCGCTCAAGTGTTTTGCGCCGTTTGGAAACACCTTTCTCCTCCATCTCCAGCCGTTTTGATTTCTGCTCAAGCCAGCTGGAATAGTTACCTTTCCATGGTATTCCTTCGCCACGATCGAGTTCCAGTATCCATCCGGCGACATTATCAAGGAAATAACGGTCGTGGGTAATACAGATTACTGTTCCCTTGTATTGTTGCAAATGAAGTTCAAGCCACTCGACTGATTCGGCATCAAGGTGGTTAGTAGGCTCATCAAGTAAAAGAATATCAGGCTGTTTAAGCAATAATCTGCAAAGTGCCACCCTGCGCCTTTCACCTCCTGACAATATGTTCACAGGTGTATCACCGTCGGGACAACGTAGCGCGTCCATTGCCCTTTCCAATCTGTTATTCAGGTTCCATGCGTCTGAGGCATCAATTTTCTCCTGAAGAAGCGCCTGTCTGTCCATAAGCTTATCCATGACATCAGGATTCTCATAGACTTCCGGTAAGCCTAAGCGCATATTAATCTCCTCATATTCATTAAGTATATCGACAGTTTCCTGGGCGCCTTCCTGAACAATTCCCATCACGGTTTTATTATTGTCGAGCTGCGGTTCCTGGGATAAATGACCAACTGTATAACCAGGTGAAAATGCCAGTTCCCCGTTAAAGTCTTTCTCAAGACCGGCAATAATTTTCAGAAGAGTCGATTTACCTGAACCGTTAAGACCGATAATACCAATCTTTGCCCCCAGGTAGAACGAAAGTGAGATGTCTTTAATTACCTGTTTTTGTGGTGGGTACACTTTACTCACCTTGTACATTGAAAATATAATTTGTCTGTCTTCAGCCATGGAATATATATTTGGATCTAAGCCCAAATTTCGTATTTTTAATCATATCTGGCAAAAGATTTTTGCTGAATAATAAAATCGATGAATTTTAATTTATTTTCACTTATCCAGTCAAAGGGAATTATTAGTTGTCGTATTCTATACTATCATATTTTTGACAATGATTTCTGAGAATATCAGAATTATCAAATAAATATTCCGGTACTCTGCACCTTTTAGTTTGTAACGATTAAACTTCTACAAATATCCAGAAGCTGTATCAAAACGGAATTTTGATTTCTAAAAACTTTCATTTTGTAAGTACAGTCGTTGATAGCACCTCTAAAATCCCTTAAAGGGGACTTCGAGAGAAAATGTAAAAGTCGAATATAAGTATTTTTTTTCTCTGTGATACTCTGTGATACTCTGTGATACTCTGTGATACAATTAATTACACAGAGAACCAAGGAGAATTCACAGAGTACCACGGAGTTTTAAAATTACCTCAATGTTGCGGTAATAGGAGGTTCATTTACAAATTGAAAGTTTAAAATTCTTCATTTCGGCTTATACAGCCTCTTAGTCACGTATCAAAGCAGCAGGGCTGCAAAATATTTGTAGAAATAATCTTAAGAAACGCGATTTTTAAGGTGCAGGGCACCGCAATATAATATTCAGCATTCACTAATTTTAAAATTTCAATTAATTGATTGACTAAAATAATACGACATTATTTCATTTTTACTCCTTAGTCAAAAGTTTACACTTCCCCGGAAGGGAAACAAAGAGAAATTAGCTTAAGTTTGTTGTCGTAAAATTAAATCATATCAGTATGAAAAAATTTATAATATATTTATCACTAATCTTAATAGTGACTGTTGGTTTGTCGGTTTACTGGAAGTATTGTTTTGATTACAGCGAAGGGTATCGCGCCGGTCTGCTGCAAAAATTTTCCCGTAAGGGGAATATTTTCAAAACCTACGAAGGGGAATTGATCCTGAGCAGCGTTCAAAGTAATGCCAATGTTACAATTGCCTCAGAGAAGTTTTTTTTCTCAGTGACCGACAAAATGGTGGCACTTCAGCTTGAAAAAGTCCAGGGTGAAGCTATTGTAGTCCATTATCGCGAAAAAAACGGAACCCTTCCATGGAAAGGAGAAAGTACCTATTTCGTTGACAGCGTAAGGGTTAATAATTTACCTGGTGCTGCTAACGGCTTTCGTTGAAAAAATCCCGCAGGATCAGATAATTTATAAGCCGTTAATCTATTTTAGTTTATAGTCAGATATTAACGTGTATTTTCCGCTTCCAAGCTCCACTACACCGGGCTCTTTTTTCTGTTGTAACCTGTGGGTACTCCCGTTCAGAATGTAATCTTTGGGGAATCCGGGCAGGACTACTTTTGCCTTGCATCCAACTGGAACTTCCAGAACAAATTTAAGCTTATTGTTTTCTAACGACCAGTTAACTTTAATGGTTCCAAATGGAGTCTCTTTTGTTGTTTTTGCCCATCCTATCCCATCAGGAATCTGAGGATCAATAATTACTTGCTGATAGCAAGTATATTTGTCATCGGGCCGTATTCCGCCGATTGCCTGGTAAAACCACGAACCAATGCCATTATAGCAGTTGTGTATCCGGCTCCTTTCACCCGCCCAGTGTTCCCAGGTCGTAGTGGCGCCATTATCAATCATATAGAGATAACCCGGATAATCCCTCTTTTTCAGCATGGAATAGAATAATCCGGCGGCATGGTTCTTTATTGCCCATTCCGTAAAAATTGGAACACCTACTAAACCACAGGCGATATGCCCTTTACGATTTACTTCAATCTCTTTGTATAAAGAATCAGTAACTTTTCCTTTTAAAGAATCGGGTACTATTTGCGCCAATAACGGATAAGCAAGATCGATTTGCGAGCCGCTGGCATAATAATTTTTTGTGATATCAAAGAAGGTCTTATGAATCAGTTCCTTAATTTTTTTGCTTTGGCTGGCATAATCATTTGCTTCCTCCGGTTTACCCAAAGTTCCGGCTATTTTTTCCATCATATCAAGGCATTGACTTATGAAGCAGTTGTTAACCAGATCAATGGATGCCTTATTTTTTTGGTCCACCCCTTCGGGGGTTGCCCAGTCACCGAGATACCAACCCCTGTAACCGGTTTCCGGCCAGGGTTTCAGCAAACCGTCAGGAGAATATTTTTTCACGTATCCAAGCCATTGTTGCATCACCGGGTAATACTTTTCGAGAATACGGATATCACCATAATTCTGATAAGTTTTCCAGGAAGCAGAGATAATGAACCCGCACCAGTAAGGGCCACCGCCTGCAGTGTACGGATTTGGGGCAGTGTGTGGCATTCCTCCATCCTCGCGGATACAGTCTGCCCAGGCCTGAAGCCAGTTGGAGTAAAGAGGGCCAAGATCAAACATTGTCTGGGCAGTAACGGTCGAGGCATTGCCATCGCCTCCATAACCTAACCGTTCCAGCTGAGGGCAATCGACAAGATATCCTCCAAGGCTCAGGCAACGAAGAGTATAAAAAAGCATGTTGTGTATAATATTCAGGTCACTGTCTGAACACTGAAAAGTTGATGATTGCCTGTAAGCCGTGTGAATCAGGAAAGCCCTGATGTCCTCTTTTTTGGGTTCAACACTCAGATTAGTGATTCTTATGTACCTGAATCCATGATAATTGAATTTATTGCAAAATATCTCCCTCTCCCCTCCTCGTGCAATATACCGGTCTTCCTGATGTTGGTCTACAAAACGGGCATCTTTATCAAGGTGGTCGCAATACTCCATCACCACTTCCTTTCCTGGCTGCAAAACCGGAAAATGAATTTCTGCCCATCCTGTAAGTGTTTACCCATATCAACCAGCCAGGTATTGACACCGGCAGGTTGAACTGAAAGAGTTTTTATTGTATCCATAATACGGTTAGGCTCAACTGTCTGAGGAGTGACCTTATGTGGCTGGACATTAGCCTCAAATACCGGATGCCATTCAGCTTTGTTTAATGAAGTGGCTGACAAATCAGCCAAGATCAAAGCCCCATTGACCAATTCACCGCCAAAATGCCCTGCTTTCCAGTTTCCAATACAGGAATATCCGCTTTCCCTACCCGTCCAGGTTGAATCTGTCGCAAGAACGCTCTTCCATTTCCCATCTTCCAGCTGCTCCATCATTGCCTTCACCAGTGGACCTTCGTAACCAACACCTGGCAATCCGGAGCTGTACCAACCCCTGCCAAGCCAGATCACAATGTCATTCATGCCCTCCTGTAAATAAGGTGATATATCATATGTTAAACTCAGCGATCTTTTATTGAATTGAGAGACTGCCGGTGTGAGGACGCCATCACCAACTTTTTTCCCGTTCAAATAAATTTCGTTATATCCCAGGGAATTCACATAGAGCATATATTTTTGAGCTTTGGATGTCAAATTAAAACTTTTTCTCAGGAGCGGGTTTTCCGGATTCCCCGACTGGCGTGGCAACCCGATATAAGCCGCCTGCCAATCCTGCTCTGCCAACAAGCCGATGCTGAAACCAGCGACATTGCTCCATTCTGATTCATCACCAATTTCGTTCCAAATCTTAACCTTCCAGTAAACGAGCGATCTGGAATTCAGTTCTTTTCCTTTCCAGGGAACTGATATTCCATTCGCAGATCGAATTTTTCCCGAATTCCATAAGTTTGCATCAATTTCATTTAACAATGCACTATCGCTTGCTGCCAATATCTGATAAGCTTTCTGAAATGTTCCGTTTCTTGCGGATTTGATCTTCCAGCTTAATAGCGGAGTAGCTGAAGCAATTCCTAATGGATTTGCAAGACTCTCGCAGCGGAGGTCATAAATAGCCAAATCTGCTTTCCCGCCAAAGCAGCCTGAAAAAAGGAATACAGCAATAAATTGTAAAGCCAATAATATTCGTATCATATTCATACTTTTTTGTATTATTTATTATTGAAAACTGCTCTTCAAAACTATTACATTAAGCCGGATTGTCAGCGTGAATTATAATATATTGATCATTAATGCAAACAATTACTACAGGTAAACGTTATATTACAAAATTAATAATTGAATCCACTCCTAAAAATAATAAAACAACAAATTGCCACCAAGGTGCCAAGACATTGAGTTTCACAATGCATTAAATATCAGCAATATAATCTTAGTGAAACTTTGAGACTTAGTGGCTTGGTGGCAAAAAAAAACTTTTCGGAGTAGACTCATAATTATTGCAAATTAAAAAATATTTATGTCTATATCAAAATTATTTTCAAAATACACTCTGGGAACAATTGAATTGAAAAACAGAATTGTAATGGCACCCATGACTCGTTCAAGGGCAATCGGGAATATCCCAAATGACCTGATGGCCACTTATTACGGACAACGATCAAGCGCAGGACTTATTGTTACCGAAGGAACATCACCATCACCAAACGGACTGGGATACAGTCGTATACCTGGAATTTTCAATGAATTGCAAGTTGAAGGATGGAAAAAGATTACAAACGTGGTTCATGCAAGCGGAGGAAAGATTTTTGTACAGCTGATGCATACAGGTAGAATAGGCCATTCATTAAATTTACCTGAGGGGGCTTCAATAATTGCTCCTTCTGCCGTTAAGGCTGCCGGACAAGTGTGGACTGATACTGCCGGCATGAAGGATTTTCCGGTACCAAAAGCGTTAGCTTCAGAAGAGCTCAGATTGGTTGTGAAGGAATTCGAACATGCAGCTAACATGGCTTTTAAGGCAGGATTTGACGGAGTTGAACTGCATGGTGCCAACGGTTATCTGTTAGAGCAGTTTCTCTCGCCAATAAGCAATCACAGGGACGATAGTTATGGAGGAAGTATCGAAAATCGCTGCCGTTTTGTTTTGGAAGTGGTTGATGCGGTTAGCAGGGCGATTGGCTCCGGAAGGACAGGTGTCCGCCTCTCCCCTTTTGGTGTAGCGAGTGATATGCCACATTATCCTGAAATTGAAGAGACATATACATATTTGGCAGAGCAACTGAATAGCAGGAACATACTATACGTTCACCTGGTCGATCATAGTGCCCATGGTGCCCCGGTTGTCCCTTTCAGCATCAAAAAAACAATACATGAAAAGTTCAAGGGAACGATGATCCTGACCGGAGGTTATAACCTCAGGAGTGCAGAAAATGATATCGAAAGTGGTTTTACCGATCTGGCAGGATTCGGCAGGCAGTTTATCAATAATCCTGATCTTGTTGAAAGGCTAAAAAATAACTGGTCATTAGACACATCCTTTGATATAAAAACTTTTTATTCACCCGGAGAGAAGGGATATACTGATTATCTGCCTTATAATAAAAACGTCAAATAAAAGGTTAAATTTGTCATCAAAATTTTTACGATGATCAGATCTATGACGGGTTATGGCAAAGCTGAATGTGAGCTGGCACAGAAAAAAGTCATTATCGAAGTGAGATCCCTGAACAGCAAGCAACTTGATGTCAACACAAGAATTCCAGGTGTTTACAGGGAGAAAGAGATTGAGATCAGGCGTGAGCTTTCAGAGAAACTGATACGCGGAAAGATAGATTTCAGCATCTTCACAGAATCATTGGGCGTTGAAAGCAATAGTGTCATCAGCAATCAGATGATCAGGAGTTATTTCAGTCAGCTTTCTGCCATCAGCGGGGAACTCGGTATTGCGGTAAACGAACATATTTTGCAGATAATCATGCAGTTGCCTGACGTTGTGAAAACGACACGCGAAGAACTTAATGAAGATGAATGGAAGATAATTGCCGCTGCAATCCGGGAGGCAATGGATGCACTTGACATTTTCCGGGTTCAGGAAGGAGCCTCACTTTCAGACAACATCATCCTCAATCTAAACACAATAACAAATCTTCTTGAAAAAATCGAGCCCTTTGAGCTGGAGCGGACTGTTAAAGTTAAGGAGCGGATTCTTGAAGGTTTAAAAGAGCTTTCATCACCTGAAGGGGTCGATCATAATCGTCTGGAGCAGGAGATGATTTTTTATCTCGAAAAGCTGGATATTAATGAAGAGAAGGTGCGTTTAGGTAACCATTGTTCATATTTTCTTGAAACAATTGCACTGGATGAACCCGTAGGCAAAAAACTGGGATTTATTGCGCAGGAGATTGGTCGTGAGATAAATACTCTCGGATCAAAAGCAAACCATACCGAAATGCAGAAGCTTGTAATAGGGATGAAAGATGCTCTGGAAAGAATTAAAGAACAATTGCTCAACGCATTATAATTTTTTCACAAGAAACCTGTGGATTTCGTCATATAACTGTTTTAATTCATGAAGGAAGGCAGACTGGTCATAATCTCAGCCCCATCGGGTGCGGGCAAAACAACAATAGTCAGACATTTATTGACGCTTAATCTTAATTTCGGATTCTCGGTCTCAGCAACTACCCGTCAGCCGAGGGGGGCAGAACAGCACGGCAAAGATTACTATTTTCTTAGCAATGAAGACTTTGCAGACAGAATAAAAGATGACGAATTTCTTGAGTGGCAGGAAGTTTATCCCGGCTGTTTTTACGGAACATTGAAAAGCGAAGTAGAAAGGATATTTAAGAATGGGCAAAACGTCCTTTTCGACGTTGATGTTGCAGGCGGCAGTAATATCAAAAAAATTTATGGTGATAAAGCCCTTGCCGTATTCATTCAGCCACCGTCAATTAAAGAGCTTGAGAACAGATTATTAGCCCGATCAACCGATAGTCTCGAAGGAATTGAAGGGCGTATTGCAAAAGCGCAGCATGAACTGGATTGGGTTCATTTGTTCGATGTAATAATCATCAACGATAAATTAGAAGATGCACTTTCAGAAGCAGAAACGAGAGTGAGGCTGTTTCTTGATCAAAATATAAATATGGTTAAAGGCTTTAGGCTGAACAATTCATGAAAATTATTAACTTAGTGTCTGACGGATAGAGCCTTTGTGACTTTGTGACTAAAACTGTTCTTGCCACACTAAGGCACAAAGGGCTCACAAAGTTTGTGAATTATTCAGGATAGATAGAGTTAGCCAAAAAACTTTTATAGACTACGAAGTAGTTAAATTTGAATAACCCAAGTGTAGCTTGCGGAACCGGGGGAAAGTGGACAAAATGCGAGACCAACCCAAAGTGGGTTGAACATTATTTTAAGATATTGATAAAAGGTTACTATTCAACCGTATATTTGAAGACACATTGAACAGATAAAATGAGGATCGCTGTTTTTTCCGGGTCATTTAATCCAATTCATAACGGACACATTTCAATTGCCCGTGAGGTGCTGGCACAAGGTGTAGCAGATGAGTTGTGGTTTCTTGTTTCTCCTCAGAACCCATTGAAAAAAAACCTTAACCTGTATCCCGAAAAAGACAGGTTAATGATGGTGCAACTGGCTGTTGAAGATGAACATGGAATGATTGCAAGCGATTTTGAGTTTCATCTTCCCCGGCCCAGTTATACTATCAGGACCCTTGAAAGTCTAAAAATCAGTTATCCTGACGATCAATTCCTGCTTCTGATCGGGGGTGATAACTTCGCTATTTTTCACAAATGGGTTGAGAATAAAAAAATTTCAGATGAATTTGGATTAATTGTATATCCGCGGCCAGGATTTCGGAATGAGAGCCTTATTCAATCACCAGATACAATTATTCTGTCAGCTCCGTCAATCAACCTGTCAGCCACCGAAATCCGAAGAAAACTAATTAAGGGGGAATCGATTAAAGGAATGGTACCCGGAAAAGTTGAGAAGTATCTGACCAGCAGGATTAAGCCTCAGACCGGATTAAATGAGGAGTCGCCAGAAGCTTTGCTTTGACAATAAATTTCTAATACCACTTAAATATCTTAAGGCCAATCACAAATGATACTACGCCTAATGATGTAAGTACGAAAGCCTGGAACCAGATATCCGCCAGGCCGGCACCCTCGTTAAAAATACTTCTGAAGCTATCGGCAATCATTGTCAGCGGAAGGTTACGGATAACGGGTATTGTCCAGTCCGGGAAATTATGGTAACTGAAAAACACGCCGGATAAGACCATCATTGGTGTTACTAAAGCATTGATAATGCCGTTTCCAATTTCAGGATTGGCAGTATGCGACGAAATCAGAACGGATATTCCCGAAAAAGCAATATTCCCGGCTAAAAATATTACAATTAAAGCTGGCCAGCTTCCCTGAACTTTTGTTCCAAAATAGAGCCAGGCAAAAACAAATAGCAACAGGGCTTCCGCAATATTCATGGCAAACCGTGCCGTTATCAGTGCCAGTAAAAAGTTCGACTTTTTCATGGGTGTTGCTACCATTCTGCGCAACAGCTTCTTCGAACGGCGTTCAATTATTGTATAACTTATGCCCCAACTGCACGCCATCATTATTCCCATCGCCAGTAATCCCGGAATTAGAAAATCGACATATCTGGTTCCGGTCATTGTTAATAACCCGATCTCTGATTGTTTGGCTGTGTAAAAAGCCGGGCCATATACTGCAAGATTGGAAGCAAGCTGGTAAGCAGTTCTGGCTTCACTATTTGCCGGATCAAAATGGTAAATAGTTTCAAGAGGTTTATCCTCAATAATCAGGGATACTTTGCCTTTTTTAAGCATTGTATAGGAATTTGACCACGAAGTTTCAATGAAGGTAAGGGTCGTATTTCCCAGTTTCTCATTTTTAAGATCGACAATATATGAACTATCCTTTTTTACCCCGCTTGCTTTCAGGCAGCGGATAAGCTTTGTTTCATCCACTGAAACTCCTTTATCGGTCACCCTGACAATTGCGAGTTTAAGATTAACCGCTCCTTTTTGGGTAAATGCTATTCCAAGTCCCCAGGCCATCAAAATCGGGAAAACCACACCCCAGAATATGACGGCTGGTTCCCTGATTATCTCGAAGAAATGTGCGGTTATTAGCCTGTAAAGCTGATGATTGGTTATTCTATTCATATAAGTGGCGTCCGGTTAGTGATATAAACAAATCGTCAAGGGAGTGATGGCCACCTCCAAGGGTAAGTATTTCCTGAAGCCTGCCTTCGGCTAATATAGTTCCCTGATCCATGATAACGATACGGTCGCAAAGATGTTCAGCTTCCTCCATATAATGAGAAGTAAGTATCATTGAGGTGTTTTGCCCCTTTTTCAGCCCGAGCAGTATATTCCATATCTCACGGCGGGCATTTGGATCGAGCCCTGTGGTAGGTTCGTCAAGAAGCAGAATTTTTGGTTTGTTAAGCAGGGCCACACCTAATGCCAACCGTTGACGTTGTCCGCCTGACAGGTTATTTACGTACGCCTTTTTCTTATCCTCAAGACCGATTAAATTAAAAACTTCAGTTACCCTGTCTGTATCCAGTTTATAAAAGCTGGCAAACAAACGCATGGTTTCATAGGAGGTGAGCTTGTCCATAAAACGGGTTTCCTGGAGTGAGAGGCCAATCATCTGATGAAGTTCCTGCTCATGGTGTTTCCATTGTTTACCAGCGATGAATATTTCCCCTTCATCCGGATGTTGAATACCTTCGATCATTTCGACTAAAGTGGTTTTCCCCGCACCGTTCGGGCCCAGCAATGCCAGGAATTCGCCCGGCTTTATCGTCAGGTTAACCTCCTTAACCGCATGAACATCTTTAAAAGATTTGCTGACATGGCGAACATCAACAATATATTCAAATTCTCTCATCACGAAACAAGTCTATATTATATATCACAACGCGTAAAATTATCCAATTAATTTCATGATGCTTTTTTTGAGATAGATTTTTTTATTTTTGTGACTTACATAATTAATAAAAACGGAGAGATGCCAGAGCGGTCGAATGGGACGGTCTCGAAAACCGTTGTACTGGTAACGGTACCGTGGGTTCGAATCCCACTCTCTCCGCATGCCTGCCATAAATGTTCCGAATTATGATAATTGGCAAATTTTTGTCTTTTTCCTTTTATCTTTTGCCTTTTGTCCGGTTATGCGGCGCATTGAGAATCGGTGCGTTTGCGGCGGTTGCTGGTTGCGCCTACAAACAGGTCGCCCCTAATGGGCCTGGGCACGATCATTTTGCAATTTGAATTTTGCATTTTCAAATCTTCAAATTGTCTCATCAACATTTACCAATAGCCATCAGCCACTTTTCCTAAACTATCAATCAAAAAGCTGTATTACTAAAAATTATCATGAGGTTATGAGGCTGTCCAAAAACTCTGTGGCTCTCTGTGAATCCTCCGTGGTTCTTTGTGTAACTAATTGTATCACAGAGTTACACAAAGTGGGCACAGAGTTTCACAGAGCTACAAAACACTTTTCTTAGACTTTTTAGACACCCTCATGTTCTCAATCCAAGAATCTTATTAATTTCGTGAGTCTGAAATAATAGATATAAATCAATTGTTTATGTGCTTCATAAAATATTTTCCGGCAGTTGTTACCGCGTTTGTTTTTTTCTCCTGTCAGACGAAACCCAAAAGGGCGGAAGTAATATTAGTTGACTCCCCTGACATCGCAAAATCCTGGCAGCAGAATGACATATCTGTTACCGGAGATGGTTTTTTACTTATAAATAAATCATCAGCAATTGGTTCAAAGTTTCAGGTACGAAATTTTGAATTTTCTGCAAAACTTAAAACTACTGCAGGTGCTGAAGGGGTTCTTGTTTTCGCTAATTCTGATAAAGAAGGTTCAGGTAATGGTTATCCGGTAATAATTAATAACAGCGACTATAGTGAAGGAAATCAACAGAAAACCGGAAGTTTATCAGGAATACGCAATAATTTCGTCCGCACTGCCGTTGACGGACAATGGTTTAATCTTGCTTTGGAGGTGCGGGGTAATAATATTAAAATTGCAGTTGATAATAAAACTGTGATTGATTATACCGAACCTCAAAATCTTCTTCGCTCAGGAGACCTGGCGGGCAGAATATTGAAGAAAGGATATATAATGATTCAGAAATCAGGCACTGACGGACAACTGTTAATAGCCGAAATGACCTTTCTGCCTTTGGAAGAGACGTTAAAGACAAAAAAAATATCAGAACCTGATAGTCTTATGCAAGTCGTTGATCTGCTTAATCAGCAGGGTTTTCCGCTGATCGATTTTCATTGCCATCTTAAAGGTGGCCTGACCATGGACCAGGCTTGCAGTCATGCGAGAGACAATGGGTATGGCTATGGTGTAGCGGCCAATTGCGGATTAAAATTTCCGGTTACGAACGATTCAACATTGAACGCCTACCTGGATGGTATAAGTGAAGAACCGGTTTTCAAGGCCATGCAATGCGAAGGACGGGAATGGGTAACCCTCTTCAGCCCAAAAGCGGTTGCCCGTTTTGACTATATTTTTACCGACGCAATGACCTGGACTGACAATAAAGGCCGGCGTATGAGACTATGGATGCCACCCGAGACTTTTGTGGATGATGAACAACAGTTTATGGACATGCTTGTTGGTAAAATTGAATCAATATTAGGAAATGAGCCTGTTGATATTTATGTTAATGCAACTTTTCTTCCCGCTAAGATTGCATCTGATTATGATCGCCTATGGACCCCGGAAAGGATGGACCGTGTCATTAAAGTTCTTAAAGACAATGATGTTGCCCTTGAAATCAATTCAAGATACAAACTTCCTGGTATGGCATTTATTAAACGCGCCAAAGAGGCCGGGGTAAAATTCTCATTCGGGACCAACAATGGCTCCAATAATGACCTGGGCAGACTTGAATACTGCCTCAGAGCGATCAAAGAAGCAGGCATAAACCGCAACGACATGTTCCTTCCACGTTCTTCCGGAAATAAAAAAGTGATCAAATCGGGCTTACCATTAAAAATTACAGGCTAATCTATTAATTTACAGGATATGTTCGATAAACTTATTTACATTAACCGTAGAAACCTACTGCGCGAAAAGATCGGAAGCGGGATAATTTTGGTTCCCGGAAATACTGAATCTCCAATGAACTACGCTGAAAACACTTACCATTTCAGGCAGGACAGCACCTTTCTTTATCTTTTCGGCCTTGACATCCCCGGACTTTTCGGAATCATCAACGCAAACACCGGAGTCGACACCCTTTTTGGTGATGATATCTCAGTTGAAGATATCATCTGGATGGGAATTAAACCATCAGTCAGCGATCTTGCTGCCTCAGTAGGTGTTAAAAACACGGCTCCGTTAAAAAATCTTCCGGGGAAGATAGGTCAGGCGGCAGGCAATTATTATCCCGTTCATTTTCTTCCCCCCTATCGTGCTGATAATAAATTGTTGCTCCATGAATTATTGGGAATTCAAACTCCGGAACTTGCCGGATATGCGTCAGTTAAACTCATAAAAAGCCTCGTCACCATGAGGTCAGCAAAGGATGGGTACGAAATTGAAGAAATAGAAAAGGCTTGTGAAATAGGCTATAATATGCATGTGACAGCCATGAAAATGGCAAAACCCGGAGTGCTTGAGCAGGAAATTGCCGGTGCAATCGAGGGAATCGCACTGGCTTCCGGAGGTGGAGCCTCATTCCCGACGATTCTGACCCAAAACGGGCAGACCCTTCACAACCATGATCATTCGTTCAGACTTGAAAAAGGACGACTGATGATTGTTGATGCCGGAGCAGAATCCAATCTGCACTATGCTTCTGATTTCACACGTACATTTCCGGTTGGAGGCAAATTCTCACAAAAGCAGTTAGATATCTATAATATAGTCCTTAAGGCGAATAACACTGCCGCATCGCTGATCAGACCGGGAGAAACCTTTTTGAGTATCCATCTTAAAATTGCGGAGCAAATTGCGGCAGGCTTAAAAGAACTTGGATTAATGAAAGGTGATGTTCAGGAGGCGGTCGCAAACGGGGCCCATGCCCTTTTCTTCCCGCACGGTTTGGGTCACATGCTCGGTCTTGATGTTCATGACATGGAAGATTACGGACAGATTTATGTAGGCTATGACGAAGAAATACGGCCCCTGGATCAGTTTGGAACAGCCTATCTGAGATTAGGCCGAAGGCTTCAGAAAGATTTTGTGATCACTAATGAACCGGGTATCTATTTTATCCCTGCATTGATTGAAAAATGGTACAAAGAAAAAATCAACCACAATTTCATTAATTTCGACCAGGTTAATAAATATCTTGATTTCGGGGGAATCAGGCTTGAGGACAATATGCTGGTAACCGGAACAGGGGCAAGATTACTGGGGAGGCGGATTCCGATTAATCCTGAGGAGGTTGAGGCATTTCAATTGCTATAGTATCTTATCCCATAAAAAGGTTGTCCCAATAGTAATATTATTTAACCACAAAGGACCCGAAGGTATAACACAAGGGTCACAAAAAAAACATAATCAGTCAACCTCTTTACGCATAAAATAATTTACCTTTTTGACTTAACATCTTCAATAACATGTATATCCTGCTGAGGAAACGGGAAGTGGATTCCTTCCTGATCGAAACGCACTTTCACTTTTTCGAGATATTGGTAAAGTATATCCCAATAATCGTTTTGCTTTACTTCAGCCCGGACAGTAATGTTAACTGTACTTTCGGTTAAGGCAGTAACACTGACAAATGGATTAGACTTGTTTATTACCCGGGAATCGGTAAAAATCTCTTCAATGATCAATTTTCTGGCCTGCCCGATATTGTCCTCATAGCCAATACAAAACACCCACTCAACAAATCTCGTTTTTGACCTGGAGTAGTTGATAATCATATTATTTGACAACAATCCATTTGGCAGGATGATGATCTTATTATCGTAAGTCTGCAAAGTAGTCTGAAAAAGCTGTATTTCAGTCACAAGGCCCACTACACCGTTGGCCTTGATGTATTCTCCTATTTTTAAAGGTTTAAACAACAGAATCATCACTCCCCCGGCAAAGTTACTGAAGCTACCTTGTAAAGCTAATCCTATGGCGAGACCAATAGCACCAAGAACGGCAATAAAGGAAGTGGTCTCTATTCCAATAATTGAAGCCACTGAAAGGATCAACAAGATATACATCACTGCATTGCTGGCAGAAGTGAAAAAGGGTGCCCATGAATTATCCAGTTTCCCTTTCACTAAAACCGATCTTAATTTTCGTACGATAAGCTTAATGATCCAAATTCCAAATATCAGAATGACAAGGGCTGAAACAACCCTCGGGGCATAATTAACTAAAGAATTAATTAATTGGACAGTACTCGCTTCAAAATCTTCCATGGAAATGTGTTTATAATGTGAAATTCAGACTCTTTGAGTGAAACCCTCAAGATTTTGGAAACCTTGAGGGTTTTATGTTTTGGAAACCTTGAGGGTATATTTCAACTGACATATCCCCGGATTATTTTGTCCTTCTGCTTTTCCCCTCCGTATAAGTAGTGAATTTTTCACTGTCCTGCGACATTTCAAATTTTGTATTCACCAAATCATTTTCAAGTAAAGTGTAGGATAAGCGAAACAGGGGCGTATTTTGAGTCCTGCTGCTGAGAAAAATTATTGACTTTTCAACATACGTTATTGAATAGTTGATCGTGTGGCCCTCATTATCGAAGTAGATGGCTTTTGATACATTTCCGGTATAATCAGGATAAATTATCATCAGGTCATCATGAACGGCTTCCGACTTGTTTGCTGATCCCTTATATGTTGAATGGCCCTTCCTTACAATAATTTTTTTGTCGGGTTCCGGTTTAAAGGTAAAGATCCCGTCTCCCTGACCCGGTTGTCCGCTCCCTGTGCCATCCCATTCACCAATTAGCCAGTTCCACTTGTCCCATACAGGATTCTGTTGCCCATTGCATGCAGCAAAACTCCAAATAATGCCAGGGTCAATAATATTTTCGTAATCATTGTCATTACCAGAGTTGCTATTTGATGAAATTAACAAAAAGCTACATATATATATGATTATTCTATTTATTAATTATTTGATTTTAAACATTTTCCGCAGCAACTTGGTTTCCTTTTACATCATCATAAAATTTTGCCATACTAACCTGTATCCAGGGAATGAGCCACAAAAAACCTATCCCCAATGTCAGGATACAAAGTAATGCCCAACCTAAGAACCTAAGTTCCATACGAAATAATTTCCATTTGAACCCATACATCATCTGTTTACTTTTATCAATTGCCGCCATCGCTCCAACGGAATCGTCATCAGCAATTATATAAAAAGTCAACGAATAAGATAATCCGGCGATAATTCCCGGTATAATTAACAAAAGCATCCATAATAATACAAAAAGCAGCATAAGGAGGTAGGCACCAAGAGATAAACCAAATTTATTAAATCCTAAAAATATTTGCTCTAATCTGGCTTCCTGATTACGTGCCAGCGATAAAGAGAAAATTGCAAGGCCTAGTGCCATAGGGCCGCCAATAATAAATGCGAGAACTGTTGAAACCGGGAAATACCGGGCAAGTACCTGAATAGCTCCAACAACTAAAAAAAAGACTACATACGTCCCAATTGCTAAACCCCATTTCCCACTTAAGGATTCACGGGCCATCTTCATTAAAACAACATTTTCAGTTTTCATATTATTTTTTCTTTTCAGTTTTCCGAATTGTCTGGCCTTTCGGTTTCGCCCCGTTTTTATAATGGTCTCTGGCCTCCACTGCAATATTTTTTGTCCTAATTATGACGGTAAAGTTATAATCTGAGTTAATTGTTAAAATTAATTCAAATACTTGGATAAAAAATAAATATGAAAATAATTATGTATTTTTTTGAGTTCATTTCCAACAATGATTTTTTCAATTTGTTGTAAATTTAAAATTATTTCCTTCACATTTTTTGTACTGCTAAATTGATTTTTTCTACAGAATTGACAGTTCGTACTCTTTCAATAAAAAATGATAATTTTGAGTTTTGCAAATACTTAAAAACCATGAACAAAAAATTACTATTTATTTTACTATTCTTGTGCACAATGACAACAGGAACTTTGATAAGCTGTAGTGAGAAAGAGCAGAAACAAAAACCGGAACCGGCGATAAGCCTGACAGACATGGATACATCAGTCGACCCGGGCCATGATTTTGATGCCTATGCCAATGGTGGCTGGAAAAAGCTCAATCCGTTGCCGGCTGACCGTGCGCGTTTTGGTTCGTTTGACAAACTTGCAGAACTGGCTGAGAAACAATTGAATGAGTTGGTTAAGGAAACCGCCTCAAAGAAGAATGAGAAGGGGACAATAGCTGATAAAACAGCCACCTTTTTCAACCTGGGAATGGATTCTGCCAAAATCGGGAAACAAGGGATCACCCCTTTGTTGCCTTATTTCCAGGAGATTGATAAAATAGCCTCAATGGACGATGTTGAAACCGGGATTGCCAGGCTTCATAATTACGGTTTTGATCCCCTGTTCGGATTTTACGGTTCTTCGGATGCCAAAAACAGTTCAATGGTAATTGCACAGCTGACACAGGGCGGCATCGGGATGCCGGACCGCGATTATTACCTTAATGATGATGCCCGTTCTAAGGATTTAAGGGCAAAGTACCTTATCTATGCTGAAAAGATTTTTAAGCTGCTTGGTGACGATGAAGCGACTGCCAAAAAAAATACGCAGATCATCATGAATCTGGAAACCCGACTTGCTAAAGCATCGATGACACGGCTTGAACAACGTGATCCGAACAAAACCTACAACAAAACAACGACAAAAGGTTTGATCGAAATCTCCCCGTCTTTTAACTGGAACCGATATTTTACATCACAGGGTGTTGGCGATCCCGGGGAGATCAATTTGAATCAGCCTTTATTCATAAAGGAAGTGAGTGCGATGATTAAAGAAATCCCTGTCGGGGAATGGAAAGCTTACCTCCGGTGGAATCTGATAAACGGTACGGCATCATATCTTTCAGACGATTTTGTAAATACAAGGTTCGAATTCTATGGCAAGGCGATGACAGGCACTGAAAAGATGCGGCCACGATGGAAAAGGGTACTGGGAGTTACCAGCAACGCCCTTAGTGAAGCAATAGGCCAGCTTTATGTCGCAAAATACTTCCCTGCCGAAGCTAAACAAAGAATGATTAAACTGGTTGAAAATCTGCGGATTTCTCTCGGTGAAAGGATAAAAAACCTTGAGTGGATGGGTGCTGATACTAAATTAAAGGCACTTGAAAAACTTAACGCTATCAATGTGAAGATTGGCTATCCTGATAAATGGCGCGACTATTCCGGACTTGAAATATCTGACGATTCCTATGTACAGAATATTATACGGTCGAACAAATTCGAAACTGTCTTTAATCATTCAAAGATTAATAAACCTGTCGACAAATCGCAATGGTTTATGTCGCCACAAACGGTGAACGCCTATTACTCACCGGATATGAATGAAATCGTATTTCCTGCAGCCATCCTGCAGCCCCCTTTCTTCTTCCTTAAAGGCGACGATGCGGTTAACTACGGTGCAATCGGGGTGGTTATAGGTCATGAAATGACACATGGATTCGACGATCAGGGCCGCAAATTTGATAAAACCGGAAATCTGACCGACTGGTGGACCGCCGAAGATTCCAAACTCTTCGACGAAAGGACAAAGATATTGGCTGACCAGTTTAGCAGTTATGTAGTAATTGATTCAATTCATGCAGATGGTAAATTAAGCCTGGGCGAGAATATTGCGGATTTAGGTGGTTTAAATATCTCATATCAGGCATTAAAGATGGCTAATAAAGAGACAAAGCCTATCGACGGGTTTACCCCCGATCAACGGTTTTATCTTGCATACGCACACGTGTGGGCCCAGAATATCCGTGATAAGGAGATTATTCGCAGGACAAAAGAGGACCCGCATTCGCTTGGAAAATTACGTGTAACCGGTCCGTTAAAAAACATTCCTGAGTTTTATGCGGCTTTCAACATAAATCCAGGTCAGCCGATGTTCCTTGAAGAGGCAATGCGTGCAAAAATCTGGTAACGGTTGCAATTTTTTAATCGATGAAATTGTATTAACCAATATACGGTTCATATTATGCTCGAAAATCTGAAACACCAGGTCTACAAAGCAAGTTTAAGGCTTGTAGAACAAGGCCTTGTCATCTATACCTGGGGCAATGTCAGCACAATCGACAGGGCAAGTGGCCTGGTGGTGATAAAACCATCAGGGGTTTCGTATGAGGAGATGATTCCGGCTGATATGGTTGTAATGGACCTGGAGGGCAACATTATCGAAGGGAGTCTTAAGCCATCTACCGATACCAATACCCACCTTGTGCTGTACAAAAACTTCCCTCTGATCGGTGCAATTTTGCATTCCCATTCAGAATATGCCACTTGCTGGGCCCAGGCCGGCAGGGGAATTCCTCCGTTGGGCATTACGCATGCAAATTTTTTCAATGGTGAAATTCCTTGTACCCTCCCATTAAGCCTTGAGCAGGTAGAGAATGACCTTGAATATGAAACAGGGAAGATGATTGTCAGGACTTTCATTACCAGAGACCTTGATCCCGTGAGGATTCCGGGGGTACTGGTTTATGGGCACGGCCCTTTCTGCTGGGGCAAGGATGTCAGCAGTGCTTTCGATCATACCGTAGTTATTGAGAAGGTTGCCCGCATGGCATACAGGACATTGGTATTGAATAATGTAAGTCCTTTGGATAAGAAAATGCTTGATCACCATTTCTTCAAATGATTCACAGGTAGATTTTCATAAAGAAATTTATTGGGTAGATTAACCAGGTGAGCTATTTGGCTTACATCTAATGCCAAATCGTCACATTTTTCCTTCTGCCTTCTGCCTTTCCCGGTTATGCGGCGCATAGGGATTCTGTGCATTTGCGGGGCGCGCAGGTTGCGCCTGTTGTTTGTATGGCATTTCCTACCCCCGGGTGGCGGTCGCTACGCTCCCTTACCCGGGGCTACCGATAGATCGCCCCTAACGGGGCTGGGCAGGATTTGAATTTTGCAATTCGCATTTTGAATTTTCAAATTGCACATTAGCATATTAGCACATTTTCATATTTTTCCTTTTTCCTTTTATCTTTTATCTTTTATCTTTTCTCCGGTTATGCGGCGCATAGGGATGTGGTGCGTTTGCGGGGCGCGCGGGTTGCGCCTATTGTTTGTATGGTATTTCCTACCCCCGGGTGGCGGTCGCTACGCTCCCTTACCCGGGGCTACCGATAGATCGCCCCTAACGGGGCTGGGCAGGATTTGAATTTTGCAATTAGCATTTTGAATTTTCAAATTGCACATTAGCATATTAGCACATTTTCATATTTTTCCTTTTATCTTTTATCTTTTATCTTTTATCTTTTCTCCGGTTATGCGGCGCATAGGGATGTGGTGCGTTTGCGGGGCGCGCGGGTTGCGCCTACAAATAGGTCGCCCCTAACGGGGCTGGGCACGATTTCCTATTTTGAATTTTACAATTTGCGTTTTCCCTTTTCATCCGTCAAACGACGGACCATATCAGCACATTAATATTTTCACCTTTTATCTTTTTCCTTTTATCTTTTATCTTTTATCCGGTTATGCGGCGCAT
>Ga0247841_10000510_pt1 | contig 100552 bp, 114 predicted proteins | sample LaCruzMarch2015__2_FD_192410 | JGI IMG/M metagenome (GOLD analysis project Ga0247841, IMG submission 192410) | Freshwater microbial communities from meromictic Lake La Cruz, Castile-La Mancha, Spain - LaCruzMarch2015_18m | ecosystem: Environmental > Aquatic > Freshwater > Lake | place: Spain...
AAAAAAAGGATATTTAGGATTAGGGGAAAAAGAAATTACGAGAACATTTTTGAACATAGCACACGCGAGAAAATTCATGCAAACAGCAATGATAATGGCAAAAACAAGGGAATATTTAGAGCACAACAAAACAGCTTCTATACGTGAAATTTATTACGAATTAAAGCACACTGTTGCAGATACAAAGGAAAACACCTTTGAAGGGCAGGATGAATCTGACCCAATAATAGTTGATTTAGAGCACAGCGTTGACACAATCAGGGAAAAATTAAACCTGCACGCAAACCCAAAAGGAACACTATATGGGGATATTACATTACTTGATAGAATGCACCATAATGATAAATTTAATGCGGCAAAACTAGGGAGAGGCGGCTGGAGCATAATGTCAAGAGTAGAGCCGGAAGAAATTGAAATTGTTGATTCAAACGCAGAATACTTACTTGTTTGCGAAACAGAAGCGATTTTTGAAAGACTAATTGAAGAAGGATACCCAAAAGCAAACAAATGCATACTAATCGGAACAGGGGGACAAGCAGCAAGAGGGGCAAGAAGATTAATTCACAGAGTACACAATGAATTGGATTTACCAACAATAGTGTTCACAGATGGGGACCCGTACGGATGGTATATTTACTCAGTAATAAAACAAGGCTCAATGGCGCTGGCAGCACACTCAGAATTCATGTCCGTACCGGATGCAAAATATGTAGGAATGACAATTGATGATGTAAAAGAATACAAACTGGAATCAGTAACAGAAAGAATGACTGAAGGGGATATAAAAAGAGCAAAAGAAATGATGGCTTATCCTTGGTTCCAGAATAAGGAATGGCAGAGCCAATTACAAAAAGCGCTTGACCAAAAAATCAGGATAGAACAACAAGCATTGGCAAACAAAAGACTTGATTTTGTTGCAACAAAATACTTACCGGAAAAAATAAAGAACAAAATATTCTTGCCTTAATGACTTCTAATAACATAATGCCCGGTTTCTTTTCCGCGTTTAGGTTGGTCACTTTTTGTTCTCCGCCTAACAGCAAAACCCCTTGATTCAAATTTAGCAATTACTAATTCAAGCAACCTGCCTAAATTCTTTTTTACCCCTGGAGAAATCCCTCTTGATTTCAAATCATCTATTAAAAAATTAATTGAAACCCCCTCAATTCTTTTTCCTTTAACAACTATTCCACAATTTTTGACATAGCTTTCTATAGCCTTCATTCTAATCACATTAAGCCTTTTTGAAAGCGCTACACGCGGATGATTGATGGAAGCAAAAACCTTCCCATCCCTTGCCTTTATTCTCTTATTAATCCTGATGACAGTTGACTTAGGCACTTGAAAATGATGAGCTATTTTTGAATAAGAAGCAAATCTCGAATCTGAAGGAGTCCTCAAAGCCTTTGCAATTCCCCTCCTGACCGCAAGAGGGCCTGCAACAAAAACACCTTTACTGTTTCTTCTAATCATAAAAACACCTAACTCAACAATACCTGCTCTGCTTTCTCCATTTCTCCAATAGAAAGCAACTCAAAAATCCTTCTTGAATCAAATTCCTTTAATCCTGATTCCTCAATATTTTTTTCCAAAATATCCACGCCCAAATCAATAATACTTTTCTTTTCCAATTGCATTGCTTTTAATTCTTCAATCTTTTTCCCAAAGCTTTCAACAGAAAAATCCTTTGAAACAGAAAAAATTGCTGAATCAGGAAAAGAAAAAGAAATATCTGCCTGAGAAAAGCCTTTAGCGAGAGAACCGCAAAGCTTTAACCTAACCAATGGTTTCAGATTAAATTTGTCTGAAGAACAAACTGAATCAACCTTTTGCTTAACCGCTACCATGACCTCTTCAGGCTGCGCGCTCTTAAAATCAATTTTTTCATAAAAAAGTTTCCTCTGATTCACAAAAGGAATGAATTCAAGCTTCTTTGTTTTAGTTTCAAACAAAAAAACTCCTTTCGGGTGAGAAGATTCAAGCTTCTTCATCTGAGTAAAAATGCTTGAACCGGCAAGCAAAAATCTTTTGCCCTCAAGCTTCTGTTCATTACTCCAATGCAAATGCCCATTAACAATCAAATCAAAACCATCAGGTAAATCAGCAAGAGAAAGAGAAGCAATCATTTCGTCATCAAAAGGCAAAAACTCTTTGAAAGATTGGTGCAAAAGCAATAAATTTATCCCCCCTTGAACAGGCTTCGGATTAAATTTTTGCAAAGCTTCCCTCGCATGCTTCTCAGGAATACCACCCATTCCATAGACAAAAACCTTTTCTCCATTTTTTTCCAATTCAACAAAACCAGCATGCAAATGAACAAGACAATTAGCTTCCTCTAAAATTGCAATAGCATTAGTAAAATCTTTTCCCCTGAACTCATGAGTACCATGAATAGCAATAACTGGGATTCCCTTAACCAAAACCTTCTGTGACTCATTCAAGCCATGCTTTGTAATTGAGGTCAATTTATCAGAGGAATTATTAACAGAAAAACACTCAAAGGCTTTCTTCCAAACCTCTTGCTCAGGAACAGCCTCATCAAACAAATCGCCAGCGTGAAGCAAAAAATCAGCATTATTTTCTTTAAATATCTGAATTGATTCCTTGAAGCGGGCAAAAGACTCCTCAAACCTGTCATCAGAACCAAACCCGAGATGGGAATCAGAAAAAATGCCCAAAAGCATGACAAATAAATGGCTCAAAAGGATTAAATTATTAACCAAGTGAAATGAACAATAAAATTACTCTAATAAAGGAACAAATACTTTTACACCAAATAAAGCAGAATCCTTTTCTGCCTGTTCAATGCTCTTGGCAGTTGAAAAAAAAGCTCTTATTTCCCCTTCAGAGTAAAACTGTTTAGCCTCAATAACAGAAAGTTTTCTTAAAGACTCAAAACAATTAAATTCCTCAAGCCCCTTCAAAGAAGGAATCATTTTTTCATCAGAAACAAGGACAAGAGAACAGCCAGTTTTTAATAAATTTTTCCCAAGAGCAACAAGGTCTTTTTCTTTGGATTCAATTGTAACAATTAAACCTGCTTTCCCCTGAGAACCGACAGGCATGCCTTTTGCTCCAGAAATTGAATCAAAATAAAAATATGCTTTTTCATTAAAAGAAATACAAAAAACTTCTTTTTTGGGGGATTTTAACTTAACCTTAAGCTTAGGATACGCTTCAAGAAGCTTTGAACCTAATTCTTCTTCAAGTTTCTTTGATTTAAAATCTTTTGAAAAACTTTTTCCGCAAACAGCAAAAGTGCCTTCTTCCAAAAGCCCTTCACAAACCAAAACCCCTTTTGTGCACAAATCCTCCAAAGAAGAAAAATCCACTTCCTGCGCCAAAAACAAAGAATGCAAACCAAAACATGAGCTCAGAGAAGAAATAACCTGTTTAGGCTCTTTTGAAAGAATAATCATTCTCCCGGCATGAGAAATAATCCTTTCATAATCAGTATTAAAATGCTTTAAATAATGCAAAATGTTTTTCTTTAGTTTTTTTTCCATGAACCCGCGAACCAAATCACTCTTAATTGCGAGCTCTGGAGCAGGCAAAACAACAACACAATTAGGCTGAAACATAACAAAACACTTAGAAGAAATATTAAAAAACAACAATTACTCACAAAGTCCTTAAAAAAGCTCTTGAAAACAAAAGAAGCAATAAATCAATTTCCAATAAAGCAAAGCTTAAAATTTACTTAAAGCCTATATCTCCTGATGATTGCTTCGCCTAAAAAAATAAGCTTTGACAATAAAAAGTACTTTAATGAACAAGCAAAAGCACTACTTAAACGTGTTTCAAAATTCTCAAAACTATACTTAGAACTCGGGGGGAAACTGCTTTATGATGGCCATGCTTCCCGTGTCTTACCGGGCTTTGACCCGAAAAATAAACTTAAACTGCTTAAGAAACTGCGAAATAAAGTGGAAGTTCTTTACTGTATCAATGCAAAAGAATTAGAGAAAGGAAATACTTGGAGCGACACAGGGCTAACATTGGATAAATTAGCGCTCAAAGAAACCAATGAACTAAAAAAGAACGGGATAAAAGTGCTTGGAATAGTTGTATGCCGCTTCTCCGGACAAAAAAAAGCAATTGGTTTCAAGAAAAAAGTTAAAGCAAACGGCGGAAAAGTGTTTTTTACAAAAGAAATAAATGGTTACCCCAACAACTTGAAAAAAGTATTCGGAAAACAAGGGTTTGCTGCACAAAACTGGATAAAAACAACAAAAAAAATAATTATTGTTACAGGAGCAGGAGCAGGCTCCGGAAAAATGTTCCTCTGCATGTCACAAATCTATGGTGATGATAAACACAAAATCAATTCAGGCTATGCGAAGTGGGAAACCTTCCCAATATGGAATCTGCCACTCAAACACCCGGTAAACATTGCCTACGAAGCTGCAACCGCTGATCTTGGCGACAAAAATATGTATGATAAGAGACACGAAAAAGCTTACGGGATACGCTCAGTGAACTATAACAGGGATATTGAAAACTTTGATTTGCTGAAAAAAATAATAACCCAATTCGTGCCCCAAAACAATTACATGCACTCCTACAAATCACCAACAGACATGGGCATTAGCATGGCAAAAAAAGGAATTACTAATGACAATGATATAAAAGAAGCTGCAAAAAATGAAATCCTGCGCAGATACTATTTTTTCAAGAAAAAAACATTGCAAGGAGAAACAAATGGAAAAACCTTGAAAAGAATGAAAATACTTCTCAAAAAAGCAGGATTGAAACTTAATTAGCATTAAATAAAATCTTCCTTTATTTTAAGTTCCTTAAACACCACTGTTCCAACCCCCCAGCCTTGTTTTGACCAGGCCCAAAAGAAAACAGGCAACTTTTTCCTTTTGATATAGGATATTTTTTTCAACACATTTTCAGTAGTGATAAAGAACAACTCATGATGCTGAAACTTTTTTATAATAGAGGATTCTGCCCAATAAATACAATCAAAATTTTTGTAATTAACTTTTTTCAATATCCTGTTTACCAGCTGAGCCTCAGTGATTTTCTTAGCAAGAAATAATTTCTCAAGACTTTTTGTGCAGGGCAAAAAAATGCTGCTCCCAACAACCTTTTCCCTATCAGTAATCACCTCTATAAATTCAGGAAATAATTTACTTATGTGAAGAAACAATTTGTAATCAGATTTCATTTGCGCTTCATCGTTCTTTGTCCTAAAGAAACTTTCAGAAATCCTTGCAGCTTCTCTCAGCTGTTCCTTAGAAACACTGCGCCCGTCAAAAAAAGTAAGCTCGTTCATGAAAGAATAGGGTTGTATGGATTAAAATATTTTACGCAAAAAACTACTCTCATAGGGGGACAGTTGCTTGTCATTCCCTTACAAAGCCAAACCTCTTGTTTTTCGCAGTCATTTTTATGAAATACTTTAAGCGTTTCTCAAATCCTTCTTTTCCTTCCGTTTCAGGGGAACCAATATAGCTTATTCGCACCTGCTTGTACCATGAAGGCAATCTTTGGAAATTCTTCCACGTATCCGGCTCTTTTTTTATTCTTTTCAATATTTCTCTAGGAACAACAAATTTCTTTTCTTTCTTTGAACCAAAAACATGCTTAATTGCTTTCAAGCCCACAGGAGTCATTTTGTTTTGTTTGATTAATCTTCTAACCCTTTCTCTATTCAGTTCAGAAAGCTGACTAGTTGATCTCCTTGGAGTAAATCTCTGCGCAAAAGAATCTTCATCAACTTTTTTTACAGTACTATCAATCCAGCCATAGCACAGTGCCTCATCCACAGCAGCATTATAGGATATCCTTGGTTTTCCGGAAGACTTCCTGTAATACACCAACCAAAGCTCTTTTTCTTTAAAATGATTCTTTTTAAGCCACGCACGCCACTCTTTTCCAGTGATTACATACAAAGATTTTTTGATTTCCATAATATTCTTCCCAAACAATATCTAAAGATTCATAATTGCTTTTTTTGCCGATTCAAGCCAACTCTCTTCCTTGATTATTTTATTATTAGATTAAATAATATTCCAATTGTGGTAAATGACAAAAATAGTATTAGCGCAAATATTGCAAGCAATTTAGGTTTGAGTACTTTTCTTAGTATTATCATTTCAGGCAGTGATAGCCCTATAACTGCCATCATAAATGCAAGTGCTGTTCCAATTGGCAATCCTTTATCTATTAACACTCCAACTACCGGAACTATTCCCGCAGCATTTGAATACAAAGGTATTCCAATTAGCACTGCAATTGGTACCGCTAAAGGATTATCTTTACCAGCAATCTGAACTAACAAATCTTGCGGAGCATAACCATGAATTACTCCCCCAATAGCTATTCCTACAAGCAAATAAGGCAATACTTTAAGGGTAATTCTCTTAGATTCCTGCAAACCAAAATCTATTCTTTGTTGCCAAGTCATTTTTTGTTCTTTGTTCCTTTTTGCATGAGTCTTATAGACAAAAGCTTCAACTTCTTTTTCCAATCCTAATCTGCCAATTATTATCCCGGCAATTATTGCAACTACAAGTCCTGAAATTATATACAATGCAGCTATTTCCCAACCAAACATTGCAAAAAGCATCGTTGCCGCAACTTCATTTATTAGTGGAGAAGCAATTAGAAACGAAAAAGTTATTCCTAAAGGTATTCCCGACTCAACAAATCCTATAAAAAGCGGAACCGCTGAACAAGAACAAAAAGGAGTGGGTATTCCTAAAAGAGCCGCAAGTACATTTCCTAACCCCTCTTTCTTTTTACCAACTATTTTTCTAACTCTTTCAGGAGTAATAAAAGTTCTAATTACCCCAACAAAAAAAACTATTACTAAAAACAATAAAGTCACTTTAATTGAATCATAAATAAAAAAGTTAAGTGCATTTGCCAAACTAGTGTCTCTTACTAAATTAAAAAGTGAAAAAGTTATCCAATCAGCAAACCATTGAGCTAAAAAAAAGGGGTCCATAACCAATTACTCACACATTTAACATTAAATAACTTATAGAATAAAACATTTCATTCCCTTTTACCATTTATTCAAATAATAATTATCTTTTTTTTGTCAATCCTTCAGAACGTAATACGCGGCTTACCCCTAGACCCAAACTAATAAACCTTCCAAGTAAGGTTCCGGCAATTATACAAAAAACCATTGTGGGGAGTTGTGGACCGTTAATTAGTAACCCGATAAGCTGGTTTCGAAAAAATGAAAAAATAATATATGCTGCCAGTAGAATTACCCCAATAGCATCCATTTGTGCAAATACTAAATTATTTTTTGGATGCCAACGAATAGCAAACATCCTCCCCACAATAAAACCTAATCCCGCTCCAAGCACAACTCCGCTAATTGCCAAAATAATACTAATGGATCCAGTAATTAAATCATATAAAATAACTAAACCAAGCAATAAAAGGATGGTAAAAAATATCCTCATTCGCATCTTCAATCTTTTATCAATAAAATGAGTGATAATATTTTTTCGCCTGTTTCTGAACATTGCTGATTTTTTTTTCTTCGAATGCATAATAATAACAAACATGCTTGATGTATTAAAACTTGCTTTAACAAAAGTCTAAAACTAACTGCTCTAAAAATGCAGCCGCCGTGCTTTGGAAAAAAAGTCATATGCAGTCAGATTCTGCATAGTTTAGTTCAATTCTCGCAACAAACATTCAACCTATCGGCAGTATAATGTACTAACTTCTATAAAATACTTTCGTCAAATTTTTGTGTTTTAGGCACTACAAGTTTTTTTAAAAATATTTTGGAAAAAGTTTAGGCACTACGCGATTTTTTGTGAAAAAGTTTAGGCACTACAATTTCAGAAACTTCTTCGACGACTATTTGTTTCTTTGGATTAATTGCTTCAAAGAAATTCTTCATTATTTTTTCATATGCTTCCATAAACATCTTTCCACCTCCTTAGTAGTTGATGTAATCGTGCGGATTGTTCACGTTCCGCATTTCTCTTAACCTGTGATCAACGAAATACTTTTTTCCATTGTACAAAATTGTTGGTAATCTTCTAACACTCACGCTACCACCTCCTTTTTCTCTAAGAAAGATAACATTGACAAGTACTCTGTTCCATTTTCGATAAATCCTTCAAAATAGCTAGAAAGCATTGAAACGAGTTCGTTAGTTGTAAGTCGTTTTGTTGTCAAGTTGCATGCTTTTAGTTTTTCTTGGCACAAAGTTACGCGAATGTCAAGCTGACTTAAAACGTATTTCTGATTTTTTTCATCAGTTGGAATAACTATGTAGAATAATCGGTTCTTTACTGCATGATTCTCAATAAAAGTGGTTACAAATTCTTTGAAGTCTGCAAATTGCTTATGCAACTTTTCTTTTTTTGACTTCTTTACTTTCACTTCAAGCGTTTTTAGATATTCTTCGAGTGAAAGATTTACCGTTCTCATTACTATTTGTATCGGGAAGTCTAAGGAGTTAAGAAAATCTTTGTAAGCCGAGATAATCGCTTGTTGATGTCGCGCATCCAAAATATGAAAATTTAGTGGTTGTACTTGTAGTATTGCTTTTGCTGAACCATTACTCAAATAAGCTGTGTTGTCAGCTATTCTTGTAACTTCAATAAATGTTTCCATTTGTTTTGACAAGTAACCTAGTTCTCTTGGTCGCAAAAAGTAATTAGCAAAAGTAATTAGGTGTTCTTTTAGGTTGAAGAAAGCAAAACCTAATCCCACGCCAATACAGATTAGAGAAATTACTGCTTTGGCTTCAATTGGTAAAGGTGTTTTCATGAATATTATTGCGCCTAAGGCGAGGAAGGCTCCGATTGAGCCTGCCTGCCAAAGGGATAGGTTGAAAATAATTTTTTCTTCATACTTTAGGTTTTTTGGTATTTCGTAACTCATGCTGTCACCGCCTTTGCTGCTGGTTTTATTGCGGTTACGAGTGAGCCGATTTGTCCGGTTAGGGCTCCAACAGCCAGCCCTATCATTGGTGTGCTGTCTGCGATTTGTGTTCCGGATTTTATTATTGCATGACCCATTAGGAATACGTTAGCGATTGCTACAGTTACGAATCCAAGCATCGGAATAAACACAGCTCCTGCTTCTCCTGCCAGTTGTGTTCCAAGTTGGTAGGATGCAATTAGTATTATGACATCTAAGAGTTGCATTGCAAGCATTGTTCCTAAAAAACTGAATACTAGTTTTCCCCAACTCTCCATTTTAGGAGTAAAGTAAAGGAATATTCCTATTGGAAATAATGCAACGCCTGCGAGAAGGAAAAGGTAACGAAGGAATAAGGTAATTAGTGTGATGAAGATTGTGCCTGAGTAAAATACAAGCATTAGCAGGCCTGCTGATGTGAAAATTGAGTTTTGGAAAAACTGCGAGAATCCAGTTTCCCAAAAGTATTGCGTTATTGCAGAAGATAATTCAAGGATTAAAGTATATCCAAGGAATGACAAGTTAACGCTGATTATCATCATGAAGGCTTTTTTTAGCCAGTCTTTTGCTTGTTCTCTTTTTTGAATATTTGCTCCTGATAAAAGAAAAGCAAAACCAATAATCAAAAAGATAAGCAAGTAAAAACATGAAATTACTGTGATGACTGTTTGCCAGAAACCAAGCATTAAATTTGGATCCGGATTTGTTGCAAGCAAAGTTCCTGTAAAATTAAGTAAAGAAGTATTGAATCCTATAAAAGAATTTTTTATTCCAGCTGTAAAGAAACCAAAAATATCGAAAGGTAAAGCGTGTATGCTTGTGTCCAAAGTGCTTTTCGAATCGTTAATTGCGTTTGTGGTTTGTTGTCCGCTTCCGTTAATCGCACCTACTAATCCGCTAATATCAATTCCACCGCCCCCGCCTGATTCTGCATGAGCAATTGGGGCTATGAGGCTCATTAGCAGAACCAGTGGCAGGAATATTTCAAACCATTTCATCATACACAAAACCTCTTTACATTGGTGCTGTTAGGTATCCAACCAAAACGGGCGCTACCCAAACTAATACGAGTCCGACTATTGCGTAGGACACCATGTTCTTTGCGTTCTCTCTGTTCTGAATATTTGATCCAGAGAACATGTACATTGCTCCCGCAATTGTAATGGCAATTATTCCTACAACTGAAACAACTCCTTTGATTAAGTCGTAGATTTTTGTTATGGGTGCGGTTACATCGCTTACTGATGCAGCGAAAGCTACTTGTGCGGCCAGTAACAAAACTGCGAGCACTAACAAACTTTTCTTCATCTTTAATTCCTCCTTTCAAGAGAACTTTTTTTTCTCTTAGAATCTCTCTTCCTGCTCCCGCGATATATAAAGGTTCTGTCTCACCGTTTTAGATTTTTTGAGAAAAATTCTCACAAAAGTGAGAAACGTGAGAGAAAAGATTTATAAGCAACCCAAACAGCAAGTGAATTCTTAGTGATTCAAATGAACAACATACGATACGATTTATTGACGTTAATGAATAGGAATAGCAAAGCGCAAAATAACGAAAAGAAAAAAAAGCAGTTAATAGCAAAAGCAACCAAAATCATTGAAAACAAGTCTCTTGGAATTTTGCTTTTAACAGAAATTGACAAAAAAGGAAATGATATAGTTCATTCAGTTACTTACAAGTGTGACGGATTACACGCAAAGAAAATTATTGAATTATTAATTAATCAGTTTCCTGAAATGAAAGAAAAGGCGCAGGAACTATTAGAAGAAGAAACTGGAAAAGAAAGTATGAATCAAATGGTGAGATAGATGATTTCGAGAGTTTACGCAGAAGTTTTAGAAGAACTAAAAAAATTAGGGGGGGTGCTTTCTCAAGAGCAAGAAATTGCTTTGCAAGAAGTTTACCGCGAAGAATTCAAGGTGAAAATACATGGAAGAAAAGAACGATTTGGTTACTGTTAATCTCAAAGGAGAAAAAGTCATTTACTCTTTCGATGACTGCCTTAGAAGCTATAACAAACTTCAGATCAAAGGCAGAGGCACAAGAGACTATCAATACCTAATACTGGTTCCAAGACTGTATGTTGGTGAGAAGTATTGTCCTGACAAACGCTATTCTGTTTCGTTTGGAATGAATAAAGAAAACAACCATCAGCTAGTGATAATTGATTTGGATGACAGGAAGGAATTGACTAGATGATAGATTTTATGATTGTACTTAATCTAACTGGTTTATAACCCAGAATTTCGCAACTAACATTAATTGTTTTATTTATCTTATTTACTAAAGGGTATTTTTCTGTGTTCTTATTGTGGCAATGCCCATGAATTACCCATGCATTCCAATCAAGCGGTTTGTTTGCTGGATTGTGAGTTACAAAAAATCTTTGTCCTTTAAAGTTTATTATAAGTTCTTTAGGTGCGTTAAAGCTTTTTGAATCATGATTACCTTTAATAAAAATGATTTTTTCGTTTAGCAAAGAAAGCCATTCATCAAACTCTTTTCGGTGCCCTAAAAACAAGTCCCCGACATAGATGACCAAATCATCTTTTTTTATTACTTCATTCCAGTTCTTGATTAGGGTATTGTTCATTTCTTCAATTGATTTGAACGGGCGGTTTGAGTATTTTATAATGTTTTTGTGACTTAGATGAAAATCACTAATGAGAAACGGGTCTTGGGCTAGTTGTATTTCTTTAACTTGCCTTATCCCTTCAGGGAAGGTCAAAGAGATGTATTTTTCTTTCATTGGCGTCAATCCTTCTGTAAAAATTATTTTTTTGCTTCATCCAAGTATATTAGAGCTTTTGGCGAAAGTATTTTGAGTTCATGAGCTTCTTTTTCAGGAATTCCTTTCTCGACTAATTGTTTTTCGCATTGTTCAATTATTTGCTTGTTTGCATAGTGACTTGCCTTAGTTTCTAATGCGGTAATTTCGATTAAAGGGTTTGTTTTTTTGAAGCATTGGAGATACGCTGCTAAGCGGTAAGCTAGTTCCCAGTACTCTGGTTGTTTAATGCTTTTTCGTGCTAGCAGGTATTGGTTAAAGCTTTGAAGTGCTCCTTTTGATATTGAGGTATTGGTTTCTTTTTTGCAAGAATTTAGCAGAGCAGTTATTGCGCTTTCTAAGCTTTCGTTAATATTGTAGTTTGTTTTTCTCAAAGTGTTTTGTATGGCTACTATGTGGTTAAAGTATTCAAGGGTTTTATTTGTTAATCCAAAATCGTTTATGAGACAATTAGAATCAAAAACATCTTTAAGAAAATTTATTTGAAAATCACTTCGGTCAGATTTTCTTCCAATAGTACCTATTGCAAGAGAAGAAAATTTGGATGCGAGTAAATAATCTGGAGTAGCGATTAGAACGCTTTGCTTTTTCCCGTGAATCAATATTTCCTTTTTTGCGTAGGGGTGATCGTTTTTTACTAATGCAAACCTTGAGATGTCAAGCTTTACTAAGGCATTGTTCTTCATGGTTTCATAAAATTCAAATAAGTCTTGGTCACGGCTTTTCTTTTTTGTTACAACGTATTCCTTAGGAATTGAAGTTACTAGGTCGTCAGGAACACCATCATAAAAAATATCCAAGTCTATGGATAATCTTTGGGGTTGTTTGAGAATTACTTGAACCGCACTTCCGCCGATAAAGACTAGCGTTTTGTGGTTGGCTTCCGCAGAAGTTGAAACGATTCCGAGCAACTCTAATACTTGTGCCTGTCGTTGTGCAAATTCTTGATTCATTTACCCTCAACCCCCCTAATTGCAGTTAAATATCTTTTTCCAAGTTCTAAGTATCTTGGGTCTATGTTTGCAGAATCTATTTCTTTATTCTTGCTCAGGGTGTATAGGGTTGTGTCTATGAACCAGCCCATGTACCTGCGTGAAGCATATCTCTGCAAGCTTGGAATTTTTAGTTTTCCTTTTTTTAAATTCCATTTAAAGGCATCAACAACTTCTTCTATGCTTATTGGCAACCATTCGCGAACAGCATATGCTAACAAGTCGACCATTCTTCTTTCAATTGTGGGAATATGAATGTTCGAGTTGGCATCAACTTTGCGTGTTTCCGAAAAATCTTTTCTTGCAATCACAATAATCACATCTCTTATTTCATCTGTTGATTTGGCACTTGCCCAAGTTTCGTTTATTACTTTGGGTTTTCTTTCTCCGGTATAAACTAAATATTCTCCTGGCATTCCTTTTAATTCAGCGAATGCGCTCAGTGCTTCTTCGCGGGCCAGTTCTTCACATTCTACAAATATCATTGTCCTTCTAACATTATGGAATGCCGGAAGGAAGTCGGATAAGTCCCATATCGCGAATTCCAAGTGAGGCATTTTCTCTGATAGCAGTCTTGCTACTTTTGCCGTGTTTGGCGCTAATTCACCCAAAATACTATTTGTCATATAACATACTTATATGACAATATAGGTATTTAAAGGCAACAGTTTACCACAAAAAGCGACACAATTACCCGTTACCACCCCCTTGATTTTGCTGTAACTGCCCAGCAATTATTTTAACAGCTTCTTTTTGCGCTTCTTCAGGAGTGAGCTTTTGTTCGTTGATTAGTTTGAAAGTTTCGGAAAATACTCTTTGCGAGATATTTCTATCCTGTTCAATTAGTTTCTTTTCTTGGTCTAACTGAATGTACCCTTCAATACTTAATGGTCTTCCGCATCTTGCACAATTATTAGCAGTACCAACGTTATTGTGCGCGCAAACCCTGCAAACTACTTCTAAGTCTTTTTCTTCTTCCATCCCTAAAGATTTTTTTAAAGCCGCGTCTAGTCCTACTTGGCTTAGGTGTATGTAGATTGAGGGCATGTCGGATCCTTTTGCCCAACCAAAGTAGTGTCGCATTTGCATTTCACCTAAACCTCTGCCACATAAATGGGTTGCTCGGGAGTGTCTCCACAAGTGAGGATTGTTCCTTTTCTTTATTTTTGCTCTTTTCATTGCGACTCTAATCATTTTTTCTGTTCCGGCATGAGTAAGAGGTGCGCCATCCATTTTGCAGAACAAAAAGGCTTCTTTAAAGTCGGGAGAGTTTTTCATGGGGTGTACTTCAAGCCAAGCAAGAACATCTAAGGTCGGTTCTATTATGAGAACTTTTCTCATTCCCGTTTTCCCGTTTAGCATTAGGTGTGCTTCGTTGCATTTGCCAGAGTAGTCAAAGTTTTTTACTTTAAGGTTTCCCATTTCTCCAACACGTGCGCCTGTAGCCCACAAGGTGTGCAAAAACGCTTTATCCCTAATTGAAGCCGCAGAATTGATTATGGTTACTGCTTCTTTTTCGTTAATCAGTTCTTCGGGCAGGTATTTTGATTTACTGGACTTTGGCAAACTTCATCCACTTAGTTCGTTCAGTGTAATGTTCACCCTCACCAAAATATTCTCTGTCCAAACGCTTGAGTTCTTCAACACGCATCTTCTTAGTGGTCTCATTGATTCTTGAGTCTTGCATTATTTTAGAAAACACTTCCTGAAAATCTGCCTTATTAGCAACTTCAACATCTTTGCTTTTAAATAATTCAAACCCGTAAATCAACCTGCCAACCTTGGCAATAATCCTCGCCTTACTATTCCCCTTCAAAACACAGTCGTTGTATACCCTAAAAAGTAGTGCTTTGTTTTTTGGAGAAATGGCTGAATAATCCCTTGCACGATTTAACTGCTTGTTTACCTTTTTGTAAACTGGAACTATTCCATTAATCCTGTCCAACATTCTTTTGATTTCCCTGTCATAGTTATGGAAATCGACATTAATTCCACTAGTTACTTGCATCAAAAACAATCTCCTGATAGGACTTGTTTTTGCGTTCTTTTTAAACCAAACTAGCACTTTTGCAAATAACTTTTATTTCCATGCAGCATCCGTGCTCTGGAAAAAAAGTCAGTTGCAGTTTTTACTTTCGTGCATATAACTTTTAATTCCATGCAGCCGCCGGGAATTGAACCCGGAGCTCAACCTAATTTCGGACCACTGATTATCAGCTGTATCGAGCAACAAGGTTGCGAAGATACTGCCCAGACGTCGACTGGCTGGGCGGTCGTGGGAAGGTTGCATGATACCACTTCACTACGGCTGCATTAATAAAAAGAATGATTAGTTTGCTTTTTAATTCATTCAATTAAGCAGTTTTTTAAACAAAACGGAGGAATTTTTTATTATTGCAATCCAAGCGGCCGAGGCATTGCCGAGGCTAATTGCGAAGCAAGTCCTCTCGAGCAATGAAATTGCGAGAAGGACCCAGATGTCGACTGGTTGGGCAGTCGCAGGGATGGCAGAGCGGTTATGCACCAGCCTGCAGAGCTGAGTATGGGGGTTCAACTCCCTCTCCCTGCTTGGCATTAAAGTAAAGTCATTCCGAGGAGAATGCTTGCAACTAATGCTAGAGCAGCTCCTATGTATTGGTGGGGAGTAATTTTTTCTTTATTTATTGTTACCCCAAGAACCATTGCTATTACAGGATAACTTTCAGTGATTGCGGTTATTAATCCAACATTAGCTGAATACAAAGTGATTGCATAGAACAGCCATGCTGCCGCATCAAAAAGACCCATCAATAAAATCAGCCACTTGAATCTCTTTAACCCTGTAACAGATTCCCTTATTTTTCCTTGTTTCCACAAAATAATAAAACACATTATGAATATTACTAAAGAAGGAAACCAAATAGCCATTACAGGAGAAACTTGTCGCGAAGAAAGAGCAGTAAAAGAATTAAGTAACCCCATTCCTACTGCAGCGAGTACACCGAGAAAAACCCCTTTCTCTATTCCTTCAAAAGGATTATTGGGTTTTTTGGAGGAAGCCCCTATAGCCATCAGAATTATTCCAAAAAATATAGGAATAATCAAAAGCAATTGCCAAAGTGTCAAAACTTCCTTGAATAAAATAAAACCTATTATTATTGTCACGGGTAATTCAAATTCAATTACTACCTCGACAACAGAAATCTTTCCTTTCTTAAATGCTTCAAAAGCAAACATTGCCGCAACAAAAGTAATTACCCCCAAAAGAGCCAAAACCAACAAATTCTCAGTAGATAAAAGCAAACTCAAATCGGAGAAAGCAAAAGGAAACAACACGATAACTTCTATTAATCCAATAAATGCTAATGCCTCCAAATCCCCTACTCTTCTAACCGTGCGCTGGATAAGAAAATCACCTATTCCCCAGCAAATCATTGCAGCGAAAGCAATTAACAAAACTAACTCAAAGCCCATTTACAGTAAGAAGTAATTCACATTTAAATAACTTAAGTGAGAAAAAAACAAGCCAAATAGTTAAAATTTCCTAAACCTTTGAGAACCCCAACTTAACCTTTATAAAGGTTTTCTTGGGCAATTACTTGGTAAGCGCAAAGCTTATTTTAGTTTTATTTAACTGGTGAGTAGAAATGGGAATAAGACCTGCAAGATGCTACAGAAGCCCTAGAAACGGTAAGAGATTAAGGATGGGCGCTGGCGGGCACTCAAGAGTAGCAAAAAAACAAAGAGCATACACCAGAATAGCGATTAATGTTCCTGATAAGAACTATATTGGAGCAGCACCACAACTAAAAACAAGGCAATTCAACATGGGCAACCCTTTATTGAAGTATAATACAGTAGCTGATTTGCTTGTAAAAGACTCAATTGATATAAGAGATAATGCTATTGAAAGCGTAAGATCAACAGTAAACAGAAAATTAACAAAGGATTTAGGAAAAGATGCTTATTTCATGAAAGTAAGAGTATTTCCAAGCCAGATAATGAGAGAAAACAAGCAAGCACAAGGAGCAGGAGCTGACCGTGTATCACAAGGAATGACACTCGCATTTGGAGTACCAATAGGAAGATCAGCAAGAGTAAGAGCAGGACAAGTTATTTTCAGCGTATTATGCATGAAAGAACAAAAAGACAAAGTAAAAACCGCATTACTGAGAGCAAAAGCAAAAGTACCATGCTCAGTAGAAATAAAATTCCATGAAGACATTAAAAGCTTAGGAACCTTACCTTCAAAATTACAAGAAGAAGTTGTAGTAGCTGTAGTAAAGACAGCTGAAGAAACTGCAGCAGAAGTAGCAGCGGCTGCAGCAGCAACAACAGCACCAGGAGCAAAAGGAGCTCCAGCAACAGGAAAAACACCTGCTCCAGGAACAGCCCCTGCACCAGGAGCAAAAGGAGCTCCAGCAACAGGAAAAGGCGGAGCAGCACCGGCAGCAGGAGCAGGCAAAACACCCGCACCAGCAAAACCAGCCGGAAAGAAGTGAACTTCTCAAAAATAATAAAACTTTTAGGACACCAGTTTTTTGGTGTTCAATTTTTTTCAAATCCTTTGGGTAACCTAAGAACTCTAATTGACCCAAAAAGATTTAAAATTCAACAAACGCAATTACTAAATGGAAATACTAAAAAAAGAAACTAATGCAACAGGACTAAAACTTAGTATTGAAAAAGAAAGCAAAGAAATTGCACGCGCATACTTATACTTAATGAAAAATGATGCACATTCAACCCCTTTCGGTTTACTTGAAGATGTTTTCGTTGAAGAAAACTTAAGAGGAAAAGGCCTCGGAACAACTATTGTGAACGCAGCAATAGAAGAAGCAAAAAAACAAGGATGCTACAAACTTATTTGCACAAGCAGATACTCCAAACCAAAAGTCCATGCATTATACACAAAACTGGGTTTCAAAGACCAGGGAAAAGAATTCAGAATTGATTTCCCCTGATTGGAAAAAACTCCACAGCAATCCTTTTAAACCAAAATAACCTTTCTATTGCAAGATGAAAAACATACTCTGGTTTCAAGAAATAAGTATGAAAGATGTTGCAAGCGTAGGCGGAAAAGGCGCCTCCCTTGGAGAAATGGTCAACAAAAATTTCCCTGTACCAAACGGATTTGTTGTAACCTCAGGAGCCTACTTTAATTTCCTAGAAGAAATGAAAATAAAAGACAAGGTTGTTGCATCAATTGATTCAATTGATGTGGAAAACACAGGACAACTAGAAATCGTTTCCGCAAACATAAGAAAACTAATTGAAACGACAAGAATGCCTACTCCAATCAAAATGGAAATAATAAATAATTACAAATTATTAAGCCAGGGAACACCTGCACTTGTTGCAGTAAGGTCAAGTGCAACAGCAGAGGACCTGCCTGAAGCAAGTTTTGCAGGACAACAAGAAACGTATCTTAATGTCCAAGGAGAAGACGAGGTTGTTAAAGCAGTGCAAAAATGCTGGGCATCACTATTCACAGCACGCGCGGTTTATTACAGAAAAAAACAAGGATTCACAACAGAAAAAGTCGGATTATGCGCAGTTGTGCAAAAAATGGTTGAAAGCGAAGTAAGCGGAATAATATTCACTGCCAGCCCCACAGGAAATTTAAACAAAATAATTATTGAAGCAGGATTCGGGTTAGGAGAAACAGTTGTATCAGGAAGCGTTACCCCTGATAATTACATAATTGACAAAGAAACAATGACACTTGAAGCAAAAAAAATAAACAAACAGGATTTTATGATAATAAAAGAAGGAAAAGAAAACATTGAGGTAAAACTAGGCCACGGAAAAGCAGATGTACAAAAACTTAGTGATGAAAAAATAATTGAATTAGCAAAAATAGGGAAAAGAATTGAGGAACACTATGAGAAACCAATGGATATTGAATGGGCAATGGAGCATGATGAACTATTTATCGTACAAGCAAGGCCAATAACAACTTTACAGAAAAAAACAGCAGGAGAAGAAATCAAAACAACAACAAAGCCAATAATTGAAGGATTGCCAGCCTCGCCAGGAATAATAACAGGAATAGTAAAAGTTGTTCCGGAAATAAAGGACATTGAAAAAGTAACAACAGGAGACATTTTGGTTACAAAAATGACTTCCCCATCATGGGTACCGGTAATGAAAAAAGCATCAGGAATAATAACAAACGAAGGGGGAACAACCTGCCATGCGGCAATAGTATCAAGGGAACTAGGAATACCATGCGTTGTAGGAACAGGAAACGCAACAGATATCCTGAAAGACGGAATGAAAGTAACCATTGACGGATTCAACGGAAAAATATACGAAGGAAAGGTTAGGATTACAGTTGAAAAAAAAGAAACAAAAGTGTTCGAAGAAGAAGAAATAGATGAAATTGAAAAAAAATTAGGGAAAGGAATAAGCGAAAACAAATCAAAACCGGATTTAATGAACAAAATTGTTACAATTGAAAAAGAATTTGGCGGAATAAAATACAAAGAAATGAGCAAAGTACAGCAAGAAGAAGAACAAAAAAATCTCGCGGAGTTACTGAAAGATTTATCCATACTTGTGAAAGTGAATGTTGCACTCCCTGATGCAGCAGAACAGGCAGCAGCAACACACGCTGATGGAGTAGGATTACTCAGGGCAGAACACATGATAACAAGTTCAGGAATGCACCCTGCTGAATTCATCAGGCAAAACAAAGACATTGAATTAAAAGATACTGTAAAAAAAGGAATCAGGGTTGTTGCAGAAAAATTCAAAGGACCTGTTTGGTTCAGGACATTTGATGCACGCACAGATGAATACAAAGAACTAATAGGGGGAGACAAAGAACAAAAAGAAGAAAACCCAATGTTAGGATGGCACGGAATACGAAGAGATTTAGATGAGCCAAGAATGCTCAAAGCACAATTAATGGCAATAAAAGAACTCCATGAAGAAGGACTGAAAAATGTCGGAGTAATGCTTCCGTTTGTACAAAGCCTTGAGGAAGTAGTAGGGGCAAAAAAAATCGCACAAGAAATTAATTTCCCAAAAGAAATTGATATAGGAGTAATGGTTGAAACACCAGCAGCAGTATGGGTAATTGAGGAACTAATCCCGCACATCAAATTTATTTCATTCGGAACAAATGACTTGACACAATTAACCCTGGGAATGGACAGAAACAATGAAAGAGTGCAAAAAAACTTTTCTGAGTTACACCCGGCAATCCTAAGGCAATTAGAATATGTGATACAAAAATGCAAACAAGCGGGAGTAACAACAAGCATATGCGGGCAGGCAGCAAGCAACCCTGAAATGGTGAAAAAACTTGTCTGGTATGGAATTGATTCAGTATCAGCAAACATTGATGCGGTAGAAGAAATAAGAAAAATAGTAATGATAGAAGAAAAAAAGAAAATACTAAGCTATATGGATAAATGGCCTCATAATGCAAAAAAATAAAACCACCCAACACCAATTTAATCTTTTCCAACCCTAATTCTTTCATGCTAAAAATAGATCTTACCCACGCAATAAAAGAGCTAAAAAAGGCCAAGGCAAAAAAGGTTTTCCTACAGGTACCTGAAGGGTTAAAGACAAAAGCTGAAAATATTATAGAAGAGCTTGAAGGAAAAGGGTTTGAAGTAGTAACCTCAATGGACCCGTGCTTTGGAGCATGTGATACAAAACAAGGAGAAGCAAAAAAACTTGGGTGTGATACCATCCTGCACTTGGGGCACACAAAATTTGTGGAAAAAAACTCTATCCCTGTAATATATGCACCAATGAAATACGAATTAGGGGAAAGATTCCAAAGATTATTAAAAATAATTGAAGAGTGGCTGAAAAATGATAATGTAAAAGAAGTTGGATTGGTAACAACAGCACAATTTTTGGATTATCTTCCTGAATTGAAAAAATATTTGGAAAAAACTGGAATCAAAACCGCAATAGGAAAAGGAAAAAGAGTGGAAGACGGGCAGGTACTTGGATGCAATTATTCTTCAGCACAAATAAAACCACAAACAATTATTTTCCTAGGAGACGGATTGTTTCATCCGCTAGGAATACATTTCTCAACACAAAAAAAAGTAATACTTGCTAACCCAATAAGCCTTGAAATAAAAACACTTGAAGAAGAAAAAGAAGATTTCATCAAAAAAAGAATCCTCTTAATAGAAAGAGCAAAACAGGCAAGCAATTATGCAATACTAGTATCAACAAAAGAAGGTCAAAACAGGATAAGCGAAGCGGAGCAAATAAAAAAAGAACTTGAAAGAAAAGGAAAAACCGCAAAAATATATTCAATGGATTTTATCTCACAAGAAGCACTGTTAGGCATAAATGCTGAAGCATTCATTAACACTGCATGCCCAAGAATAAGCATTGATGATTATTTGCAATACAAAAAACCAATAATAAATTATCCTGAAATTGAGTACTTGCTTGGAAAAAAGGATTATGAAAAATATGAACTAAAAGTAATTTATTAAAAAAAGCAAAAAACAAATAAGGATTAATGGCTATTTCTTATTCATCCAAAATTATATCATCAGTTGAAACTGTCTGGACAATTGTTCCCTTAAATTCAAGGCCATGCACAACACTCTTAAAATTGCCTAAGTCAGAACCATTGATAAAAAAACTCTTTACTTTGCTCCTTGTAAGAATATTGGCTGCATGAGGATCAATAAAAGTGTGGGCACCAGGTTTTGCAGCCTGAGCCTTAATAAGTGAAACCATTTTTATGTGAGAAAGCTCTTTGAACAAACGCGCATGATCCTCTTTAGCGGGATCAGCAGAATAAACGCCATCAACATTGCTGAGATTAATAAAATCCGCTCCAATAAGCTCGGCAATAATTGCGGCAACCGCATCAGTGGTCTGGCCGGGCAAATTACCCGCAAAAACAGGAACCTTTTTCAGCAACAAAACATTTTTTGCATCCTTTGGATCGGACAAAACATTATGCCAAGCATCATTAATACTGTAAATAAAAAGCAAGGCATTTGTGCGGGTAATGGCAATGCCAACTTCATCTAATTCAAAATTATTAGCGCCAAGGGCTTTTGCACCGGCCTGATAAACCCTCGCAACTCTCCCTCCGCCAACAACAATAACAAACTCATAACCCTCGCGAATAAGCTCATTAATGCATTCACAAAACTTGGCTATCTCAGGAGCACGCAATTTCTCATTAAAAAAAACGCTTCCCCCAACACTTAAAACAAAAAGTTTTTTCTGGGAAACAGCGGAAGAATAAGAGTCCTGTGTTTGCGAAGAAGAAACACTGGAAGATGAAGAAGAGCCATCAGTTTTCGGCGCACCATCCCATTTCTCAAATAAATCAAACATATTCTTCCCTTTTTTTAGAGCAAATCCATAGATTTTATAAGCTAACTAACCCGAAAATATATACTTTAACTGGTTTAAATACCTAACCTAAGGAAATAAACCAGAAGAATAGAAAGTGAGTTAAATGGGATTCAACAAACCAAGCCTTGAAGAGGTATCAGAAGCAGATATGGCTGTATTCAAAAAAAAGCTAAAAATGCTTGAATCATTCAAGGGAAGACACACAGAAATGATTACCCAATACATTCCGCCCGGAACAGACAGGAGCACGGTAATGAACCAGTTAAGCGAAGAAATAAACCAAAGCGGAAATATAAAAAGCCCAAGCACAAGAAAAAATGTGCAAGGAGCATTACGCAAAATAATTGGATTCTTAAAAAACATTAACTTCAAATTACCATTAAATGGATTAGTTGTATTTGCGGGAAATGTCTCAGAAAGTGAAGGAAGGTCAGACATCAGGTTATTTACGGTAACACCAGTAAGACCATTAAAAGTGAAACTATACTGGTGCGACTCAACATTCCATATAGATCATTTAAAAGAAATGATGGCGCCAAATGATTTCTACGCAATAATGACAATAGACAAAAACGAATCAACAATCGCACAACTAATAGGAAAAAAATATGAAATTCTAGGGCACTTTACTTCAATGGTGCCCGGAAAGACAAGGGCGGGGGGACAGAGTTCCCAGCGTTTTGAAAGATTGAGAGAAGAAGCTACCCAGGATTTTTTTAAAAAGTCAGCAGAAAAATTCAACAGTTACTTTGAACCGCACATAGCAAGAATAAGAGGAGTGCTAATAGGCGGACCAGGAATGACAAAAAACTATTTCATGGAAAAAAAAGCTATTCACCACGAACTCGAAAAAAAAGTTTTAGGAGTAATTGATACCTCATACACTGATGAAGGCGGAATACGAGAGTTAGTGCAAAAAAGCCAGGATTTATTAAAAGATTCTGAGCTTGTAAAAGAAAGGCAAATAATTGACAAATTTTTGGGGGAAGTTGCAAGAGACGGACTAGCAACCTACGGACAGGCAGAAGTGGAAAAAACAATAGAAGAAAGAAGAATCTCAACACTAATAATCTCAGAAGATATTCCCTGGGTTGTATTCAGGAAGTTCTGCGAACACTGCAACACAGAAGAAATAGAAATAGCAAAAGACCCTGATACTTTCAGAGAATCTGATATGAGATGCACCAAATGCCAATCAAGGGTGGAAACAGTTGAAGAAATCAGTTACCTTGATTACATGATAGACAAAGCAAAAGAAGTAGGAGCACAAGTAAGAGTAATAAGCACAGAAACAAACGAAGGAAAACAATTCTATGAAGGATTCGGCGGACTAGCAGCGCTGTTAAGGTACAAAGGATAAAAATAATCACAACAAAATAACTAATTCAAGCAAGGTTTTGCATTTATGGAAGAAATTTTTTTCACAAAAACACAAGCACTAAAAGGAAGGGCAAAACAACGCTACGCTGATTTTGTTGTAGAAGAAATACTTAAAGACGGACAAGTATGCAAAGTACAGAGATTTACAAAAACCTGGCAGGAAAGAGGAGAACAAAAACAAATGATTGTGCCACAGAGAAATGATGAAGAGCATTTGCACCTTGATTTGGAAAAAATAAATACGGATACATCAACAGCGCTCGCACTTTTGGCAAGAGGATTAAATGTAAGCAAAAAAAGAATAGGGTACGCAGGACTGAAAGACAAAAGAGCAATTAGCTGCCAGAGGATAAGCCTCTACATGCCTGATACAGGATTAGTGGAAAAATTTGGGGTAAAAGGAATGGAAATAAGGAATCCCAAATGGGAAAAAGAAAGAATAGAACTGGGGGATTTGAAAGGAAACCAATTCACAATAACAATAAGGGATGTATCGCAAAACGAAGAAGAAATAAAGAAAAACCTGGAAGAATTTGCGGAACAGGCAAAAAAAGGGCTGCCAAATTTTTTTGGAAACCAAAGATTCGGCGGAAAAAGAAAAATAACCCACAGAGTAGGAAAACTAATGCTTGAATCAAAATTCGAGGAAGCAATAATGCTGTACCTTACAGATACTTATGAAGAAGAAAAAGAGGATATTAAACAAGCAAGAATCAATCTGGCTAAAACAAAAGATTACAGGCAAGCGCTGAAAGAATTTCCTTTTGAAGCAAGGCCCGAAAGAGCAATATTAAATCATCTGATAAGAAACCCAAATGATTATGCAGGGGCATTCCAGACACTGCCAAGAAAAATACAATATTTATTCACACACGCATTTCAAAGCGATATTTACAACAAAATACTTGCAGAAAGAATAAAACAATACGGAGAAAAAGCACTAAACCCAATTGAAGGGGATGTAATAGAAAACGGGGTTCCGATGCTCTTAATTCCAGGATTTGAAAGCGTTTATGCAGAAGGAAAAGCAGGGAAAATAGAGAAAAAAATAATGGAAGAAGAAAAACTGACATTTGAAAGCTTCAGGACAACAAAAATATCCGAACTATCAAGCAAAGGAATGAGAAAAGAAATATCAATTATTCCTGAAAACTTTAAAATAGAAAAAATAATGGAAGATGAATTCAACCCTGAAAAAAAAGCGGTAATAATTTCGTTCTTCCTAACAAAAGGAAATTACGCAACAACAGTGCTCCGCGAAATCATAAAAGAAGAAATTTTCTAATAATATTCAATCCTGGTTTTTAAATTAATTCACCCAATCAGAATAATCATAAACAATTGAATTAGTATCCCTTAGCCATTTAATTACATAATTTCTCAATGAACCTGAAATATATTTCTTGGGCTGAGGAGAACAAGAATCTGATTTTATTATAACATAATCTCCGCGATTAATAACATTGTATTTATTCAAATCATAACCTTTGTAATCATACAGGACAATATTTCCTCCTTTTGAAAGATACTCATCAATAGGACCTACATCCCAAAAACACTCGGCAACAATCCCCTTATCATAAAAGAAAACCCACTTGTCAGAAGCAACCCTGCAATCCTTAATGAAAGAATCCTGGGGAATGTTAAAACTTGAAACAAAATAAGGCTTCGGGCCAATAACTAAGAAAACCACAAAAGCCAAAATAAAAAACCAAAACAAAAAATTATTCTTTTTTGATAATTTTGCCGCATTAAAGGCAAGCACCGGGCTAAGGAGATTCATGAAACGCGTTTCCTTAATCCCTGAGAAAAAAAACATTATTGCAGAAAGCAACCCTGCCTGGTTCTTGGAATCAGAAAAACTATTTTTTATCCCCAAAAGCACAAAAGAAACCAAAAACAAAAGAATAAACACAATCTGGTCAAAAGAAAAAGGGGCTGCAATTCCTTTTTGAGCAACGTTAAGATAAGAAGACTCATAAATACTAAAAAAAGGATTTCCTGTATATAGGTAATTGAAAATCATCCAAGGAATCCAAAGAAGAACAAAGGGGAGAAGCAATAGCAAAATATTTTTCGGATTCTTTCTCTGCTCCCAAAGCAAAACCAGGCCAAAAAGAAGGAAATTATACCGCGAAAGGGAAGACAAACCAAAAAAGAAACCTTTCTTCAAAGGGCTTTTTACAACAAAAGCCAAAAGAATAAAGGCAAGAGCAAGCAAATCAGAACCAAAATTAGAACTAAATAATATTGCGGGGAACAAAAAAGCAAACAGCGCAAAAACAAACTGGTTCAAGGCTTTCTTATTCTGTGAAAAAATAATTAAAATTGCGGCAAAATAAGCAAAACAAGCAAGGGTGGTTGTCAAAAAAATGGAAAAATCATTTCCCCAAAAAACACAATTCAAAAAAGAAGGCAAAGGAGGCCTAATCAATTCCAAATAAACCTGGTTGCCGCAAAACCATTTCCCGCCAAAAACATAAGCTATTTTATCCCAGTAAATAAAAGCCATCTGAAAAAGCTGTAAAACAAGGAAAATTATGAAAAAAGAAACAATCCATTTGTATTCAAGAATTTTTTGCTTTAAAACAGAAAAACTAAAAACCCCTTTAGGGAAAAAAAGCTTTGAGTTATCCGAAAAATATTCAGAAAAATTCTTTTTTTGCTTGTTTAATTTCATATTTTACCAACTTAACTGCACCCAAGCCTCTTTGATAAATCCGCCATAGGCAAAACAGAATCAACCCTATTTCCATCAATAACCAGAGTACCGGGCTTGTTTATATCATACTTAACTTCAAGGATGCGTGTAAAATCATAAGAAGACCAGTTATAGGGAAAATGAAAATCACGGAAAGACTTGCAGTTTTTTGAAAGCTCATTTAATTGCGAACCAATAATACCGCACTCAACCTCGCAGGACTTATCCTCAGCATAAAAGAAAAGCACTGTTTTTGTATTCAAATCACAGGATGTTTTTGCTTTCTCAAAATTCCTGAACAAAACCATGCTTGTTATAAGATAGCTTCTTTTGGCATAAAAAAATTCATCCGAGTTAAAAGAATTATTTTTATATGTCTGCAAAGTCTTTTCCAGTTCAGAAAGGCGCTTTGAAGTGCTCTTAATATTCTGCTCCAAAACGGTACAGTAAACAGCCTTATTATTAACATCAAAATTTTCATATGCTGATTGGAGCTCCGATTCAAGAGAAATCTGCTTTATCTCCTCATTAATCTGGCTAATCTTTGAGTCATCGGAAATCTTAACCGAAAACAGTACAATAAGAATAATCGCAATAGTTGCAATTACAGCTGCTAAGTAGACACTCTTCGCCATGACCCTCTAACTCCAATCATTTCCTTAAAATAACCCTGTGAATAAGTAAAAGTAATGAAATAAGGGTATATAAAAATAAGTGTCAGCAAAGGAAAAAAATCTTTCCTGTTTGGGGCATAATTAATTGATTTAAAGCAAACCCAAAAATAAATCCCTACAAAAATATAAGAAATAAGGAAAAACAGGAAAGAGGAAGGCAAGGCAAGCCTGGATAAATCAACAAACATCGGGCCACCAAGAGAAAGATAACTGAAAGAAACTGAAAAGAAAACAAACAAATCATGGATAAAAAACAAAAGCATTCTTGCAAGCACTGCAATAATTAATACCTGGGAAGCAAAAACAAAAGGCATTACAAAAAAGCCAAAATCAGGATTCTTTTTATTGAACAACAATTTCTTATAACGGATAAAATTAAACACCCCTCCTCTGCACCACCTGTTCCTCTGAACAAATAAACCAAACCAATCATGAGGCACATCAGTATAAACCACAGCATCATAACAATTAATTATTTTCAGGGAATGGTCCTTTAATCTTAAACCAAACTCCATGTCCTCAGCAAGATTCCCGGCTTCATAATAACCTACTTTCTCAAAAACACTTTTCCTAAAAATAGTGAAAGGGCCAGGAACAACATAACTGGAATCAATTGAGGAAAGCAAAGTATTGTTCAAGCCAAAACCAATAGCATATTCAAGGAACTGAATCTTTCTGACAAAAGTATCACGCTTATCGGGCAAAACAAGGCACGTTACAGCAGCAACTTTTTCATCCTCAAAATAACCCATTGATTTCATGAGAACATTTTCTTCAGGATAGGAATCAGAATCAATACACACAACAAAATCTGTTTTCACTTTTTGTAAAGCTGAATTCAAAGCAGCGGCTTTGCCTGAGTTCTTGGGAAGCTTAATCAACTCAATTCCGCTTATTGTTTCAAGCAATTCTCTTGAACCATCAGTACTGGCATCATCCACCGCCACAATACTTACTTTCTTTGGATAATTTATTTTTTTTATAGAATCAATGCACTGGACAATTGTATTCTTTGAATTAAAAACAGGTATGACCACAGTAACAGAGGGAAAATGCTTCGGTTTTCTTGCCTTGCCTAAGTCCTGCTTGTGAAGGAAAAGCATTAAATAAAAAAAAAGACTGAATAAAAAAATTGCATTAAAAGCGATTATCAAGTAAATCTCCGGAAAGAAAAAAGAAGCAGAAAGGATAATAAAAATAAACAAGGCTAAAATCAAAAATAATAGCCCTTTGTCCCAGGCATTCAACTTTAACGATTGAACCATCAAAAAACACTACCAATAAATGAGAGAAACAAAATAAAACCTTATTTGGATTGATTCAAATCCATAGAATTCCCAGCAGAATCCTTTTTTTCCTGAAATTTTTCATGAAAAATAGCAAGGATTTGATCAAAATTAGAATAAACATTTTTCATCATAGAATAATTCACCCAAGTCATTGATTCCCCTTTCTGGGCAAAAATATCAGCACTGGTTCTTCCCAAAATCACTTTGTTTTCAGAAGAACGTCTTATATTTATTGACAAATAATTGGAATCCGCCAAAAAAGCACTGCATTCCACAGCGGATAATTTTCTTTCCTGTAAAACATTAGAGTCATTCATTGAACAATACTGCAAGTTGCCAAAAGAATCAACTGATTTTACTACCTGCAAAACCTCTTTTTTATCAAAAACAAGGGCAACAATCCATAACTGCCAAGCATTAACCGCCCAAACATCCAATTCATTATCAACAAGTTCGACTGATATAATGACTGAATTACTATCCCTGACTAGCCCAAAAAACTCAGAAGGAGTATAATCATTTGAATAATAAGTCAAACCATTCACAGGAAAAGAAAAACGATAGGTATTAGGCAAAAAAACAAAAAAAATCCAAGCAAGGACAAGCAAAACAACTACCCCTGCAGCTAAAATCAAAACCGTATTATTTAAAACAAAAGATTTCTTGCCTTTGGCCTGATTAGAGGGAGTTGCCTTATTGCCTTCCACTTTTTGATTCATTACAACAGGCTGCTCTACCGCAGCTTCCACTTCAGTGTCTTTCTTGGCAATCTCTTTCTTATTCATACAAAAAACTCCCTGCAAAAGAAATAAAAACAAAGGTATAAGCTTTTGGAAAAAAGTACTGCAATAAAATTGTGAAAAAAAAATAAATATGATTAACACAATGCAAAACAAAAAATCATTAAAAAAAATAGAAAAGAAAAGGGGAATTTCCCCTTTTCTTTATTAAACTTTTATTTTAGAAACCATCTAAAACAGCTATTAATGCTTTAGCAGCAGTAGCAGTGTCGTCAGCTGTGTAACCAGCAACAACTATCTTACCATCAGCTAAAACAGCCGCAACATAGTCCCCAGCAGCAACAAGTCTCTCTTCAAGAGTCTTGCTATCAACTGACAAATTCACAGCAACCTTATTTACCATGAATCCTCCGACTATGATTGATTTACCGTAAGATGAATCTGTATCCAACTTAACGATATTTCCAACTTTAACTATGTTCTTACCTGAAGTAGCTCCGGTAACAGCGTCAATTGTTACGTTACCTTTAGTTTCTCCGGTAGCAACACCAGTGTACTTTGTTCCACCAGTTGTTACAGTTGAAGTTGCAGTTCCGCCCAAGTATACTTCGGCGTTTCTGTTTTGATCAGGAACAGTTAACGTGAATACTGAACCATCGGATTCAACCAATGTTCCGTCTTCAGTCAATGCTGCTGACAATGGGTCTGTTACATCAGTACCTATAGACCAGTCAATAGTGTTAGCATCCAATGATGGACCTAAGTTGTTATTGTCTGTTCCTTTGATACTCTTGTATTCCCAAACTTTAGCTGTGTCTCCAGTCTTCAAGAACAATGTAGCAACATCGTTCGCGTTGTCTGTATAGTTAAAGTCTGATGAGAAGTTCTTTGTACTTACCCAAGCTCCTTTTGTACTATTCAAAATCGTGTTCATGAAGTCTTCTGTATTAGGAACATATGCAGCAACATGCTCTCCAACTCCATATGTAGTACCTATGAACTTTAGCACTGGTGCTGTTGCGCTATCAGCATTGTTTGATATATTGAAAGTTTGTGCCTGCAATATCAATCCTGCTGTGTTTCCAGTTCCTGTGTTACTATCTTGAACCCATATGTAGTTTGTATTAACAGTTGTCCCTGTAGCTGTTTCAGCTCCAAGATCTAATGGAATTGTAGAAGCTGCTACAATAGCATTACTGTTTGCATCAATACTATCCCATCCTGTGTAATCTACAGAACTACTATGCTTTCCTTCTTTGTAGTAAACTTTTGAATCATTAGATCCAGTACCTGTACCCATCCAGAAAGTATAATCTTTTCCAGATATGGTTACTTCCTTAGGAACGTTAGCATCGACATCAAACTGAACATATAAAGGAACTTCAATTGTGTTTCCTCTTAAGTCCATGTATTTGATTCCTCCGCCTTCAATTCCGCTTACGTCTCCAATCTGCACTTCAGCAGTTGGCTTTGTCTGCAATCCAACAAATTTGAATGCTGCGAAATCGCTTGGCAATACTACTTCTTCGCCAGCCAATTTTACATACTTTGTGTTAGAATTGCTTGACTCAGAACCTGAAGTCTTTGTGTAAGCGTATTGATTCTGCAAAGTTATTTTTGTTACAGGGTTTCCTGTCAAAACAACTTTCCATGGAGCGTAGTTGTCAACATCTGAATCATCCGTGAATGGATAACCCTTACCGTCCTTCAACTCAAGTCTCTCTGCCCCAGTTCTCACTGTTGCAGTATACTTGTTAGCAGCTAGGTTTAATCCTGCAGCTGTTACGTATATACTATCAGTGAAGTAGGTTTTACCAAATTGAGTTCTCAAGTCATAAGTGTCGGTAGCTGCTTTCTGAACATATTTTGTAGCAACTCCGTCAATCAATAGACCCCATTTTGGTTCGTATGTTGTGTTACCTGATCCGATTTGGATTAAGTCAACTAACTGTATTTCCATTGTTTTTCCAGCATATGCTGTACCTGGAGTTACAGTTATCTTCTGTCCAACTTCCAAATCAGTTGGTGTAGTATCAGAATACATTATGATACTATCAGCTGTTGTTTCATCAACAATGTATGTCTTTCCTAGCCATGGTATAGTTACATCATAGTCAGCGTTGCCGTCTAAGTTCTTGTATGCGTTTGCTGACAGAGCAATTAACCCTGTTCCAAGTTCAACAGAGTAGTTCAAGTCCCCTGCCGCTATTGAAGCGAAGAGTTCCCCTGAAGCATATGCTGAAGAGCTTGTGCTAGATTGGAAGTCAACATTGGATGTTGCTTTCAAAACTTCTTTTACTGATAAAGTACTGTCTGTTCCTGCCCAAGTCATGTCGTAGGAAGTATCGTTTACTAATCCTGGCATTTTTGAGTCAGTTACCTGAATACCGTTAAATGCAGCTTCTTGTACAGAATAATCAACTGCAGATTCAACAGTGTCTCCAGCACCTGAAGTAGATGTTGTTCCGCCAACAGTGTAATCAACTGTTTTTGTTCCGGAACCAGCTACATCTGTTGTAGCTAATTGTGCTACTTTTGCTGCAATGTTTCCAGCCCAAACTACATCTGGTGCTTGACCCATTGATCCTACTACTATGTCAACTACAGGAGTTCCTGTTGAGTCAACAACGTTTTCTTTTTTTAGTGTGGTTAAATTACTGTATGCGGCAGCCATTACTGCTGGTGCCAATACAGAACCAACTAAAGCTGCTCCTAATCCTATAGCAGCTATTCTCTTTACATTTAGTCCTTTCATCTATTTTCACCTCATAGATCAAAAATAATCCTTCTTCACCCAAGAACACGCACTCGAATAACATTCCGAAGGCTAGCCCTTAGGCTATAAGGCATGTTAGACTTAGTGGTTCTTTGGCTTTAAAAACATTACTCATTAAGAAACGAAGCTATTTACGTCACACAAGCCTCTTAAGGCAAAAACTACGCTCATCCAAGAAAATGGTTTCGTCAATCGTCATAAACACTATTTTTGTACCAATCAAATATCATATCAACGAAAAGACTGTTATCTCAACAGAAAGCAGGATTTATTGGCAAAAGAAGCTATTCTAAGAAAATTTATATTCAGAGAGTTCTTGTTCGTTGCTTGTCGGTGACGGAAAAAAATATCAGGAGTAAATGTCTTTGTAAAATTTGTCTAACTCTGTTTTAGTAAGCTTTTTTGTAAAATAATCCGCATACCTTTGGAAAATGTCTGACAGTTCCACTAATCCTTCCTGGAATTCAAACTGCGAAAACTCAATCTTCTCAGGCTTCATTACCTCAACAGAGGAGGGGCCATAATAAAACAGGAACTTTACCAGCGAAGAAAAATCCTTTACTGTTAAAGTCACTTCAATAAAAGAAGAATACATCTCATCTTCTTCAACTATTTCAGCCCTGGAAACACCATAAATAGTGAAAAGCTTTTCCTGATTCAAGGTATCAGTGAGTTTATCCAAAGTCTTTTTCAAAAGATTCTCTTCCACTGCCTTTAACTCAATAATAGCCCTAATCTTTATCTTAAAAGAATCCTCTTCTGAAATCTTTTTCCTCTTCTGAAGCTCATCAATAATATCCTGCCTCAGCCTGTACCTTGTAGGATAACCCTCTTTCAAAACCAAGCCAAGCTTAAGCATCTCTTTTAATTCCATTCCTAGCTTATCATAAGGAATATTCAATTGCTTATGCAACCCTTCCTCTGTTTTAGGCTCGGATAATAAAAGTAAAGCAATTTTTTTCTGCTCATCACTAAAACTAGGCATTGATACACCAAAACAAAACAATAAATAAGCAACATACTCTTGTGTTTAAAAAAGTAATGAAGAAAGAAAAATACACTAAAAAGCTTGTTTCAAAACAAAATAGCAAAATCCTGCCAACAAAAGCAACTCTCCTAATAATCATTAAATTATTTTGCGGGAAGAAAAGGCAGGTTTTTAAGGAACAAAAAAGAAGGATTAATAATGAACGCATTGATTTTGGATATATTTACTGAGTTTGCAAAAGGAGTAAACTTCGGGGCAACGGCAGAACCGGCAGCAACACAAGCAATCCAAATACTAAATAATCCTGCAATACTGGTAACAGCAATAATACTAATAGCAGCAACAATATTCATTTTGTTTTTCCTGAAAAAAGTTATAATCAACAGTGTCCTCGGGGGAATAATCTGGGGAGTAAGCGTAATAGTATTCCGTGTAGAACTGCCATTAATACCAAGCTTTGTAATAGCAGTACTCTTCGGGCCGGCCGGAATGGGGGCAATGCTCTTACTCAAATTCTTCGGGTTACTCGCTTAGTGAGCATCATGAAAAGAAAAATTTTAAAACGAGTTAATCGGGGAATGCAAAGCATATCTTTGACAGCAAAAACAGGACAAATACTTATGAGAAATTATTTGTCTTTATTCTTGAAAGATGGAGATGCCTTAAAGATAATAACCCTGAGAAAAAAAATCATGGCAAGCAACATAAGCCGAAAAACCAAACGCACACTCTTAATTAAACTGAATAATCTTTTGAGAAAGCATCTTCGCGCTGCAAAAGAAGAAAACGGAATATTAACCGAAAGAGAAATCCAAGAAGCGATTCTAAAGAGTGAAGAACACGAATAGTGCATAAATAAAACCTTTTCTAACAAAAACTCTTTATGGAACTTAATGAAAGCACCAAGCTAAAACAAGTAAGGGAAGAATTAATTGAGCATGCAAAAAAACATCCCTTATACAAAAATGTTTTAGAAACAAAAGGGCACATAGTTTTCGGCAGAGGAGAAGACAACGCAAAAATACTTTTTATTGGGGAAGCACCGGGTTTTACTGAAAATGAAATAGGGAAGCCTTTTGTCGGAAGATCAGGGAAACTGCTTGAAGAATGGGTAAAAGAAATAGGGCTGAAAAATAGTGAATACGGTGTAATGAATGTTGTTCCGATAATCCCTCTTGCTGAAGGAAAAATAAGGCCCCCGACAGAAGAAGAAATAAATTATTTTTTGCCCTACACAATGAAAATGGTTAAAGCAATTAACCCTGAAGTAATTGTACTCTTAGGGAAAAGTGCTGCACGCGCGTTTGGAAAAGAAAGCATGCGGACAGGAGAAACAACAGAATATGAAGAGAAAAAAATGTTCTTCATCTATCACCCAGCATATTATTTAAGAAACGGCAAAAAAGGATTTGAGGATTTAAAAAACTTAAAAAAAATATTAGCTGAAAAAGAAAATGCTCAAAAACAATCAAAGTTAGGGGCATTTTCATAAAGAATTAAGTGAATAATTTACCTTACATAGGATAAGCAGCCATCACTCTTTTCTTCATCCATCTGCGGCTCTAAGTGAGTTGTTAATTCCTTGAAAGCTTTTTCAATTGCCTTCGCTTCTTTTTCAATGCTCTTCATTTTTACATTAAAACCAAATCTTTTGGAAAGAATCTCAATAACCTGCTTAGCGCTTCCATGATCACCATAAACTAACTGGGGATTCGTTTCGCCCATAAGGCATGCTCCGCGAATACCATGCAACCTGCCAACACCAACAAATAATCCGGCTGCACCAGAAATCAATCCTTCTTTCTTATCCTCTTTCGCACCAACTTTTTTCCAAAAAGAAAGCGCTTCATCATCAGTGCCGGCAACAATCACTTCAGGCTTCTTGTTCAATCTGTTGTCCCCAACATTTATTCCTGCAAGAGTAACCATTTCCGAAACCCCAATGCTTTTGAAGAAATTTACAAGCGTTTCAGAAAACTCATAATGCTCGCGGGAAGAACCAACTTTGAAATCAAGAGTAGGCTGGACAGGGCCCGCAAGGAAAAGAAAATCCTTTCCCTTAAAACTAAAATGAAAAACCTCATCCTTAATCAAAAAAACCTTTGAATCCTTTGTATGAACAATAGGGGGAAAAGAATCAGACAAAATCTCTGCAACCTTTTCAGTCTTCAACTGCTTAAGCATGTAATCAACAGAAATCTTTCCAACCAACCCAATGCCGGGCAAGCCAACAATAAGCACAGCATCTTTCAGTGAAAGCTTCTTCAAAACAAGAATCTTTGTAGGCATACAAATAACCTAAAAGAAAAGAAATAAAAAGCCCTGCAAAACACAAAAAGGACTGGCGAAACTGGATTCAAAAAATATAGAAACTAATTTTTTTCTTCTTTCTTAAATTCAAAACTCACTCCAATCTTTTTTGCTTTCTTTTCAGCAGAAAGCATTGCAGAAGAAAGGGTTTTATCAGCGTCCTTGAAAGTTAAGCCTGAACAAGAAACCTTGTAAGAACCCCCGCCGGAATAAGTTACAATACAACCCTTGAATGACTCAATTTCCATAATAATCTGCTTTATGTCCTCCAAACCGTTTGAGGATAAGGAAGAAATTTTCAGTACCCCTGAAAGCTCTTTCTTTGAAACAACAATATTTTTATCAACAAGTTCCTTTACCGGAGCAACCCATTCCTTTGCAAGCAACGGAGAAGGGTCATAACCAAGAGCAATTTTTTCAAAAGCTTCATACAAGGAACCATGTTCCTGATTCAAGGGCTCAGCAACAGCAAGCCAAACATCATTGAAAGGCTTATTTACCATTTTCGCCAAAATCTCAATTAATTTTTCTTCCCTGTTAATCTGTTTAAACTGAGTCAGAACCTGGCGTTCCTTCATAGGATTTACTCCCGCAAAAGAAAGATCAATCTGGCCCTTAACAGTATCAACATTAAGGACTTTAGCAACACGAACCTGATTCATTTTCACAAAATTGCGGATATTTTTTACCCAAGAACTAGCAACATTACTTATGTGAACAAACCCGCGAATATTCTTGTATTCAAGGAGCTCAACAAAAGCACCATAATCAAGAATCTGCGTAACCTTAACAACAACAAAATCATCTCTAGCAGGCAAATCCATAACAATCAATACAGAAAAATGATTTGAAAGGGATTAAAAAAGTACCTTTCCAACCAAAACAATAAGAGTAAAAAAAATTATTTTTCCTCAGCAATTTTTCGGGTAACAAACAAGCGGGCAACCTTTGAAGGCAAACTAACGCTCTGCCCCTCAGAAAAAGGGCCATATTCCTTCATGTCAGTGCCAACAAAAGTAGGGACATCCTTAAGGATTTTAACTAAAACAAGTTCTGATTCGCGTTTCTCTTTTTCCCCAAACAGGGATTCATATAATTCATAATGGTCTTCAAGAATCTTAAGCAATTTCTTGAAAGTATCTTTTTCCTGATGAGCCATTTTCTCCCCATCAATCTCTTTTGTGTGAGAAGAAATAAGCGCTTTGTTTAATAGTTTTTTCTCGCGCATCAAAAAAATATCCTCAACAACCCTCTTTAGGTTAGTGAATTCGCGCGCATCAGAAGCAGAAAAATTTTTCAAAGAAGCAAGATATTTCTTTTTTTCTTCCTCAACAAAAACATTCAACAAATCAACAAAATCATCCTCAACTTCAACTAACTTTGAAGTGTTTTTTTCCAGACGGTGAATACGCCTGAGCTCATCATAATCAATTCTCATTCCAACCAAACCCAAAATAATCACAAACAAACTACTTAAAAACGTGATGAAAAGCAAACAAAAAAACATTAAATTTATTGCTTCAAAACTCCTACGCCTCTGCCAATCAAATAAACAGCGGCAAACAAAGGCAATTCTTCCACTGAATTCTCAAAAGGACCAAAAGACTGGCCAAGCAAAGAAAAATTAGGGGCAGAAGAAACCAAAACCCTTACTTTTTCCAAACCAAATTGCTTCGCAAACTTTTCGTCAAAAACAACAGCATCATCAAAAGGATTAAATTTTTTTAGTTCATCAACAGAAAGGGATTTCGCAACAAAACCTGTGTCACCATGCAAAGTTTGGGGGACACGAATTATTTTATGCATATCAATACTAGTCTGCCTGTCAATAGGAATTTTTTGGGAAGAAACAGCGAAATCAAGCACTTTCCGCCAAAACTCTGCACTCTTACGCCCATCAAGAGGCATCAAAACCCCTTTTTCAAGAGCATTCTCAATAGCTTTCTTATCCTTGGTTAAAGAAGAAATCTTCCTCGGCTGGAATCCAGTGAGAAGGGAAATTTCTTTAGGAGATTTTTCAAAAAAGTTTTTTATTCCTAAAAGAATGCGCTTCTGCCACAATCCTTTTCCGAAAGGACAGGAAAGAGCTTCCAAATCAAAACCAAGATTCACATAATCAAGGTTCTGCGCAGTAAGGTAATCAACCAATTCAATCCTTGCTTTTTTATTTAAAGCCTGAATTTCTTTTCCGCGCAAGTGAATGTGAAACCCCGCTTTGCCTGAAAAATTAATTGACAAACCATCAGTTGAAAAATTAAAATCCTTTTCCAAAAAATCAAGCAAACGAAAAACCTGATTCTTTGCTTCATTCAAATGAGAAAGGTCAAACCACTGAATGCCATTTATTTCAGGCACATGCAAACCAAGCTCATCAGCATCAAATTCATAAATAATATCCGCTTTGAAAAGCTGTTTGTCCTGCATAGGGGTGCGGGCAGGAAATTTATAATAAGCATTAGAGTAAGAAAAAAACATTGGGTTATTCGTGCGCAAAAAAGAATTCATTTCATCCGCAGAAGAAAAAGCAAGGTTCCTGTTAGCAATTTTTTTCTTAAAAATACCAAAACCAAATTCCCTAAATTGAATATCAGGAACTGAATCAATAAAATTATTCTGATAATAAGCTGAGAATACCTTTTTCAAAAAATCTGCTTCAGGGGTTTGTTGTTCTGCATACATAAAAATCACTGAACTCCCTCAGGAACTTTACCATTCTTAATTTTCATCCTATTACTTACTCTTAACTTTGCCAAATAATACTGAAGAGGATGCTTGTAAGTGCAAACCTTATTGCACTCAGAAACCTTCAAGCCATACTCAGCAAGTTTTTTACAGCCGGGAGCAGAAAGCTGTTTCTCAAAAATCCTGTTAATATGATAATCCGCAACCTGCCTCTTAAAATCAGGGCTTTTGGAGAAAAGAGAAAGCAATTCAGTTTTTGACATTCCAAGCTGAAAAAGAAAAGCAGCAAGAGAAAGACGTGCCATATAATGAAGTTTTTTCCCTGCTAACTGGTCAGCATACAAAACCTTCATGCAAGGAGGAAACAAATTAGGGTCAATCTTGCCATGAAGTTTTAAATCAAAATTCTTTTTCTCCATAACAACTAACTGGGAATCAATGCTCCTTGCAAGGGAAATGAATTCCTTGGGAACCTGTTTTGGGTCAATAGGAAAAGAATCAAAAACTTTTGCATAAGATTTCTCCGCAAGAAAATGGGCAAAATCATTCAGGTTAAGAAAAACCTTTCCATTAGAAACATTCTTGTTAACTAACTTGGATTCAGGATCAACAAAATAATCATTCAAATACTGGAGCAAAGGAACTTCCACAAAAAAATCTTTGTCTGAAGAAAAATCATAACTCAATTTGAAATCATCGGCAAGAGCAAGGCACAATTCCTTTGAATTATTAGATTCAACAATATTTGAAAAAGTGTTTTTATAAACCATTAAACAAAACTTTTCAACAATATTAGGGGTACGCATCAAGGAAACAAATATTTTTGCAACAGGAAAAGCCATTAATTCCATTTCTAATTGCTCCTTTGAAGGATTCGCGGAATCAATTGAATACATTGAACCGGAGAAGGCACGGGAAACCATCAAAGCGGATTTCTTTACCGCCTGCTCGGGAATCTTATCAGTCTGAATATTCAAATCCTTTAAGTAATCACGCGCATTTTCAGAAAAAGGAAACTTCTGCGCAAAAATAAGCTTCTCCATAAGCCATTATTCTTGAGAAAGCATTAAATAATTAGGCAAAGCAAGGTGCCGGCAAAAACCATGAAAAACACAAGCTGAGAAAACTACAAAATCATATGGGCGAGATAAAACACAATCCTGCTGGGCCCAATAGAATAAGAAACACGCATAGCAGAATCATTCTTCAATTCAATAGTAATCTGTTTTTCATTATCAGCCTGGCGCACAATATTCTGGAAAAAGTTAAGTGAAAACTTTGCGGTAATTTCCTTGGTTGAGGAAACATGAGAAACCTTCGTGGCCTCGGACTCCATTACTCCCTGAGAGCCCTTTGCTTCAACAAAAAATTTTCCCTCACTCACTTTAAGCACAACACTGCTTCCAAACAAAGAAGCATCCTTAAGGACCTCTTTCAGGGAACCAGAGCTTATCTCAATTTTGGCATCATACTCAATAGAAGGATTCTTGGGGTCCTCACCGGAAACATCAATCAAAGGCAAACGAAAATTTCTCTTCAAATCAGATTCAAGCTTTAATTTCAATTCAGCATCAGAAATATCAATAAACAATTTATCATGAGGCAAAGCCCTCTGAAGAATCTTATTGAACTCAACCAAATCAATACCAACAAAATTAGGCTCTATTAAATATTTGTCAAAACATTTTTTTTCAACAAAATAATCAACAAGCACAACCTGGCTGGGGTCAATTGCCTTAAAAAAAATGCCTTTATCAGTAAAACGAAAATTCCCTTCAGGGATAAAAGAAGAAATGGATTCAACGGCGGACTTAAAAAAATCAACCTGCCTCAGTTCAATCATAAAAAATCAATAACAAATAAGGATTCAATTAGTATTTAATAATTAACCTTAGGCAAAAGAGACTTGCATAAAATGCAAGAAACAATTTTGGAAAAGAAATTACTGCGATTCTATCCTTGGTGCAAGGAAATAACTAATACTTGCCTCGCCTATAAGATAAGAAATTCGCACAGGGGCGTTGCTCTTAATGAACAAATCAACTTTAGTATCTGAAGAAGCAACCTTCAGCATATCCTGCAAATAATCCAAAGGAAACATGCTCTTGCATTCCCGCTTAACGCGAAGCTCAGGCAAAGAATCCTTGTTCTGCTTTACTTCCTCATTCAAATTGCCTTTAGAGGAATTTGCTTTAATAAAAAACTTTTCCTCATTGCAGCCAAGAACAACATGAGAGCTAATCAAAGCAGCATCCTTGAAAGCATTCTGCAAAAAAGAAGCATTAATAATCAATTCAGAATCAAACTCAATCCTCGGATTGGGGGTATCGGAAGAAGAAATATCAATTAAAGGCACTTGGAAAGAGCGTTCAGCAGAACCCTTAAAAGTTACAATAAGAAAAGCTTTTTTTTCATCCAAAGAAAGAACTAATTCATCAGAAGCCTGGGCTCTTGAAAGAACCTGGTTAAGATAATCAAGGTCAAGGCCTAAACGTGTATCAACAGCCTCAAATTTAGAAAACGCCTTTTTCGGCAAAGAAAAATCAACCATGGAAATCTGGCTAGGATCAGTAGCTTTTAACTCCAAGCCATTAGAAGAAACAACTAACTCAGCTTCATCAATCAAAACAGAAATAGCTTCCATGCTTTTCCTGAAAACATCCGCACTCTTCAAAACAAGCTCCATACAACCAACCTTCAAAGCAATAATGAAAAAACCTCATTAAGTTTAAAAACCAGTCGAGGAGAGGAAAAAAAGATTACTGAAAAAATACAGTAAAGGAAAAAATATTCATTGCTTAGGTTGTTTTACTTTCTTGTAGTCAACTATTTTCCCAGAAGCATCAAGGGTAAGCAAAAGCTTTACTCCGGAAATCTCTATAAGGGCAAGGAAATTATCTTCCTTAGCATTGAAATCAAGCACATTAACTTTGGTATTTAACTGCTGCTCAATCTTTGATTTAAATTTTTTTACAAGCAAAGCCTTCAAGGATGTTTCACCCTTCTTAATTTCAAGTTTTGGCATAGGCTTTGATTTTTCAAGCTGCATTCCTTGTTTAAGCAACTCAAGGTCATGAAGAATTTTTTCAGCATGCTTCTCTTCAAGGGTTTTCTTTCTATTCAAAAAAATAACTGCCAAAGAAATGGCAATAACAACAAGCGAAATAATAATCAAAGTTATAGAAAACTGAACAATCAGCCCTGTAGTAAGCATGAAAAGAATACGCAGTTAAAGAATAAAAACGTTACCAAAAGAGAAGCAAAGAGCGAAAAATCAGCAAAAATTCCTGAAATCAGAAGGAAGCTTTCCTGAAATTAAAAGAGAAGAAAGATCCTCAAAGAGCCAAAGTTTTGCGCACCCAACAAAAGGAATCCTGAAAAAAACTTTCCCCTGCAATTCATCAACAGGAATTGCATACAAGGTAATGCAGTTTTTTTGAGAACTCTCATACTCTAAAGACACTTTCCCGCAATCCTGGTCAAAAGTAGGATTAGAGTAAGTCCACATATTGTAATCCTTGGAAAAACTCTTTGACTGGTCATTATCCCCTTTAGTCAAAATATAATTTCCATCCAAAGCAATTATTTTTGCAATAGCCCTGTGAATAATAGGCTTGCCATTATCCGCGCTTGTAGGATTATAAGCTGAGTAAATTACAATTGAAGCGGTTTTTTCATAAAGAATATTTTTATCACCAATAGCAAATGAAACTAATCTTCCTTCAGAATCATAACTAGGCAAAACAAATTCAGTTGCAGGAACTTTTTTCAAAGGCATATTCAGGCTAACCACAGGCCCAAAATAATCACTATTAGTTGCTTTAGACAAAGCCATTACATCCCCGCGAAAAAAAGTGTTCTCCATTGAAGCAGAATAAACTATTACAAAAGGGGTTGAAGAACCAAACAAAAAACCAAAGAAAGAATAAATGATTACTGCAAAAAGCAATGCAAAAAAAACATTCACTAAAAGCTCTACAAAAGAACTGTTTGTAATTTTCTTTACCCGGGGCATGACAAATAAGTCAACATAAGTAAAAGGATCAAGCCATTTAAGAAAAGCAAGCTTTTCTTTTACGCGGGAAAAAAAAGAACTTTTTTTACCAAAATTGGAACCGGGATTATCCTTTGCCATGAAAAAGAAAAGAAAAAAAGAGTTTATAAAAGGAACACGAATTCAAGTCAAAGGCAAGGCCTTTGAATTCCCCTTGTCCTGCCATAAACAATAACCGCAACAATAATTACAAGCAAATACAAAAAGCCAAGAGCAAAATAAACCTCGGTCATCTGGAGGATTCCAACTGCTTCAGTAATGGCACCATAAGCTACAGAAAAAATTGCCAAAGCGGAAAGAAACAAAACATCCTTAATTATTATGGAAGATTCATGAGTAAAAAACTCGTTACGCGCAACCATTGCAGAAAGAATCCCGCCGGCAAGCGCCCCAAAAACATAGCCAAGCAATTCAGGAGGGCCATGGCCGATAAGCATGCTCTGGAACATGCCAAGCCACTTCAAGTGAGAACCTGAAAGAAAAGTCTCGCCAAAAAAAACACCTAAAATAGAGGCATTCCAGGCAATAATAAAAATAGCTCCAACACCATAAAGCAAAGAAAGAAAAATAGTAAAGAACAATACGCCGACATTGTTTTCAAAAATAAACCAAGTACAGGTACTTATAGTGCTATTATCAGAAAGGCAGGAATCAGAACCAAAAGCAGATATCCTCCCGGCTATGGAAAAAGGGACTCCGTTATTGCACTCGCCTGAAACAGAACAAAAAGATTTTATTTGCTCTTCAAACAACAAATTCTTTTCGGATACAGGAACCCAAATATAGTAAAGGGAAAACGCCACTATAACCCCAATGAAAATCCAGACATAAATCATTATGAGATTAAAATGCCTGGCAAAAAAAGTGCCAAAATGCTTTCTCTGCACAATCTCATCATCAGCTTCATTAGAAAGAATATTGTGAACAAGAGGAACAAGGCCTATTGTTATGAAAGCAACCGACAAAATACTGGCATGCTGAGGAAACAGCAAATTGGCAAAAAAAATACCCCCTGCACAGATAAGCAAGGTAAGAAAAAAAACAAAAACAGGGTGTTTGAGAATATTTTTCTCGCCAACAAGGGACTCCAAAACCACAAAACCACCTGATTTATAATTCTTATTATGAACTTAATTTTTAGTAAGTAAGTACTAGCTTTTTTTGGTATAAAATACTATCCTTAGGTGAGAAGAAGATGAATGAACAAAGACAAAAAATAATTCTTCCAGGCGAAAATATTACAACTGAAGAAGAATACGTTCCAGGAAGAAATGCTTTTGCAGAAAAAGGAATTGTGAAATCAAAAGTACTCGGAATAGCGGAATTTGATGACAATAATAAAGAGGTTAATATCAAAGGAAAGAGTGTAAACGAGATAGGGGTAGGAGATATTGTTGTTGGGAAAGTAATGCTTGTGAAAGAATCAAGCGCAGTTATAGGGCTTGTAAGCGCGGAAAACGGGAAAAAAATAACAGGAATAAAAACAGCACAATTACCAGTAAGAAACGTTTCCACTGAATATGTTTCTGAACTAAAAAAAATAATAAAAATAGGGGACCTGGTAAGGGCAAGAGTAACCATGGCAAGCCCATTAGCGATTGATTTAGCAACAAACGAAAAAGGATTAGGAGTAATAAAAGCATACTGCTCAAAATGCAGGAAAGAAATGCAATACACAAATGAAAAATTAATGTGCCTTGAATGCGGAAGCGTAGAAGAACGCAAATGGTTTGAACAAGAACAAAAACCAAGAGAATTCAGACCAAGAGAAGGCGGATTCAGACCAAGATTTGGGCATGGAAACGGGTTTAGACCAAGAGAAGGCGGATTTGGCGGAAACAGAGGATTTGGCCCAAGAAGAAACAACTTTAACAGGGAAAACAGAGAGGGCGGATTCCAAGGAAAACCAAAAAGATGGTAAAAGGAATGCCTGCTGTGCAAAGCAATCAATTTTGGCGGGAAAAAAACAATGTTTTTAATAGTATGTTTGAAGAACATAAATGAGGGATATGGATGAAGCTGGATATAGTGGCAAATGAAAAAAGCACTTTAGAATTTTATATTGAAGAGGAAAGACACACCCTCCCGAATATGCTGAAAGAAAAAATCTCCTCAATGGAAGGAGTAGAGTTCTGCGCTTACAAATTAGATCACCCATTGGACAAAAGAGCAAAATTCATACTAAAAACAGACGGGAAAAGCCCTAAGAAAATAATTGAAGAAGCAATAAAACAATCAAAAGACGATTTGGCAGAATTCAAGAAAGAATTTGATAAATTGAAATAATTCATTTATATTAATCAGGAAATTGTAAAACAAATTATTTCTTTTCTTTCTTCTTACCTTTCTTTTCTTTTTCTAATTTACTTGATTTCTTTACTGCAGAATCAATGTAACCCTTCAAAAGATTCTTGTACTGGTCAATCTGAGTAGAACCTTTCCCGGAAACATTCTGAGTGGATTTGGAAAAAGATTCAGCAAGCTTAGTGAACTCTGAAGGGAAGAAAACCTTTGCACCCTTGCTATTAGACATATCCCCAATTGCTTTGATGTAATAATAAGCAAGTGCTCTGTCATCAAGCTTGGAAGCAGCTTCCTGCACAGCCTCAATCTCAGCTTTATGTGCAAGCGCCCTCTCCATTCTAGCAAGCTTCTGCTGAACAGCAGCCTTTTCTTCATGCATAGCGTTGATAACAGTCTCAGGAATCTCAATATCCTTAATTTCAATTGATTCAACTATTATACCCCAATCCTTGGAAATCTGCTCAAGATTCTCTTTAATCTTAGCGTTAATTACTTCAATATTCGAGATAACATCACTAAGGACAACCGAACCAATAACATCACGCAAAGAAGAAATAACAAAAAGCTGGGCAGCCTTTTCATAATCCTGAACCTCAATAATTGAATTCACTACACTCTGATTATCCTTCTTGACTTTCAAATAAACAATAGCATCAAGAACAATCTCCACCCCATCCTTGGTAACAACATGCTGTTTAGGAACATCAAGGGTTTTAACACGCAAATCAACTAAATCATATTTTTCAATCATAGGCCAAACCCAAGTCCATCCAGGGCCGCCAACATGATGCACCTTACCAAAACGGTAAATAACTGCGCGCTGGTAATCAATCAACTGAAGGATAAAATCATACTTATAAACAATCCAAGCAAAAAAAGCCAAAAGAATAATCCAAACTAAATTAGTTATTACAAAATCCTGGTAAATAAACAGGGTATAAACACTAATCACAATAGCAGCAATCAGAACAAAGAAAACAATATACTTGAAATTATTTGCAGCCAAAAAAACACCTTTTCCAAATACTTAAAGCACTATTATATATAAGATTAATCACTTAGGATATTTAAAAGCATGTTGAATGGGAAAGGAGTAAATCCTTCATTTAACAGCTTTAAATGGCTTTAAATGCCACCAAACCAAGGCGATTAAATTGAAGAAAAAAATATTTGTTGTCTGCATAGATAGGGATAATGATTTGGGAAGAAAAACCAAAATACAAGGCCCTGTAATAGGCAAAGAAAAAAACCTGGCAGCTGCACAAAAACTAGTACTTGCTGATCCAAGCGAAAGCGATGCAAACACAATGTTTGCGGCAATAACAAAATTAGAGGAAGCAAACAAACTATACAAAAACGTTGAAATAGTTACCCTCACAGGGGAAGGAAAAGTAGGGTTAAAAGCGGACAAAGAAATAAACAGGCAACTTGACAAACTCCAGAAAGAATACTTAATTGACGGATGGATACTAATTACTGACGGGGCAGAGGATGCACAAGTAATACCATTACTCCAATCAAGGGCAAAAATAATTTCCACTGAAAAAGTAATAATAAAACAAGCAGAAGCGGTGGAATCAACATTCTACACAATAAAAGCAGCACTAGAAGATCCAGGAATTGCAAGATTATTTTTAGGAATCCCCGGGTTAGTATTACTAACTTACTTTATTCTAGGAACAGCATCCTTCCAGGTAATGGCACTCATAGTTGGGACATATTTAATGCTCAAAGGATTCGGGATAGAAGACAAACTAGTTGAATTCGTAAAAATAGTTTCAAACAGCTTATCAGAACAAAGAATAAGCTTCGTAATGTACATAGCTGCAGTATTACTGCCATTAGTTGGATTATGGATTGTTTACCTGCAAATAATGTCATCAGAATTCATTGATATAACCATTGATATTGCTTCGGCACTAAGAACAGCATACCCTTTCTTTGTATTCTCATTCCTGATGATAATCACCGCAAGAGCAACAGATACAATATATGCAAAAAAATCCTACAAACTGGGAAATTACATAGTACAAGCAGTATCAATACTATGCGTATGGGCAATAATTGATGCAGGCACACTGGTATTCCTAAGACAAGCAGAATTATCCTGGCTGCCGGCAAACATAATGCTAAGTTTCATATTACTAATAGTTTCAATGAGAATGGGAAGAGTATTTGATATAAGAGAAAAAATAACAAAAATATTCATTGGATTAAACGCAATGGATGAACAAGGCAATTACCTCGGAAAAGTAATTGAAACGAACAAAACAAAACAAACCATTGTAATACAGGAAACAAAAACAAGCAAAAAAATAGAAAAGAAAAGAAACCAATTCACATTAAACCAGGGAAGAATAATTGTCACTGCTTGAAAACTTTAAAAGCTGAAGGCGAATGAATGCTAAAACATATAGTAATGTGGAAGCTCAAGCAAACTGCCGAGGGAAAAACACGGCAAGCAAATGCTGAACTCGCAAAAGAAAAACTACTTGGTTTAAAAAAAGAAATACCTCAAATAAAAAGAATTGAAGTTGGAATCAACACAGGACAAGGAGAACAAGGATTTGATTTAATTCTAATCTCTGAATTTAAAACAAAAAAAGACCTTGAAGAATATCAAGCACACCCAAAGCACAAAATTGTTTCTGATTTTATCTCTAAAATAAGAACTGAAAGAGTGTTTATTGATTATGCTGAGTGAACAAAATGATATTTCTCAAGCCCCCTGCTAATTTTAACCCAAAAATGCAAGTAGCGGCATGCTTCATGCTCTGCGAAAACAAATTCCTTTTTCTAAAAACCGGGGACCATAAAAAACTTGCAGGATTATGGGGAGTGCCGGCAGGAAAACTGGAGGAAGGGGAAAAACCAATACATGCAATGATAAGGGAGACAAAAGAAGAAACAGGAATGAATATTGCTGAAAAAGAGTTTAAGGAATTCAAAACAGTTTACATAAAATACCCTGAAATGGATTTTATTTACAGTATGTTTTACACAAAACTAAAACAAAAACCGGAAATAATTATTGATGCAAAAGAACATACTGAATACAAATGGGTAACAAAAAAAGAAGCACTAAAACTCCAACTAATTCCTGATGAGGGAGAATGCATAAAAATGTTTTACGAAGAAGTGATTAAAATTAAAAAAATTAAGAATAAAATAAAATAAGTCCGCTTAAAACTTTTCTGCAAGGACAGGCTTATTCAATAGTTTCTTGGGATTAGGTAAAGAAACTTTCTCAGGATAAACTGCTTTGCTTAAATCCTTCAAAAACTGTTTTTTTGCAGGGGAATTTTCCAAAGCTGTTTGGAGAACCTCAACCAAAGTGGATACAGGAATTATTTTTACCTTAGCAAGCTCTTCCTTAGAAACAACAATATCCTGGGTATTTGCTTTTGGAACAATTATTTCCTTAAACCCGGCTTTAATAGCGGCAGAAACTTTTGAGGAAACACCGCCAACAGGAAGAACCTCGCCGCGCACAGAAAGCGAACCAGTCATGGCTACATCCTGGCGGACAGGAAGATTTTCTGTGGCTGAGATAACTGCAGTAGCAATTGAAACAGAAGCAGAGTCCCCCTCCACTCCTTCATATGTTTGAAGGAATTGAATATGAATATCATTCAAGAAATCCTTTCCGGACATTTTTTTGAAAATAACAGAAACATTCTGCACAGCTTCTTTAGCAATTTCCCCCAATTTACCAGTAGCAATAACCTTACTCTCATTCTTACTACTCGGAGGAGTTACCGCTGCTTCAATAGGAATAATACTTCCCGCACTGCCATCGCCAAAAACAGCAAGACCATTAACCCTGCCAACAACAGTACCTTTAGTCAAATAAACTTCATAATCTTTTTTCGTATCAATCATTTTGTCAACAATCTGGTTCTCAAGAGTACGAGCAGAAAGCTTTGCTTCAAAAACATCTTGGCGGGAAACAAGCAAATGACCTTTCTCCTTAGCAACATCCCCCGCGGCCCTTACTAATCCCCCAAGGTCACGAAGCTTCAAAGTAAGCTTGCCTTTATGGTCAGCTCTCCTGCGAGCCTCAAAAACAATTTCCTCAACAGCGTCCCGTGCAAAATGAGGAATCTTGCCATCCTTAATAACTTCCTGAGCAACAAATTGCGCAATCCTCTTTTGATTTTCTTCATTATCATCCATATCAACATTCATATAACACTCATAACCATAACCGCGAATCCTTGAACGCAAAGCAGGATGAACCTTCCTCAAATCCTCATAATTGCCGGCAGCAATCAAAACAAAATCACAAGGAACAGGATCAGTACGAGTCATTGCTCCAGAAGAATTCTCACTCTGACCGGTAATGGAATATTTTTTCTCCTGCATAGCAGTAAGCAATTCCTGCTGGGATTTATGACTAAGAGTAGCCATTTCATCAATGAATAATACACCGCCATTAGCCCTGTGAATCATTCCAGGCTCTACTCTTAAATGAGGAGGAGTACCAAGACCCCCGCTTTGGAGAGGATCATGACGAACATCACCAAGCAAAGCACCGGCTCTTGAACCAGTTGCCTCAAAAAAAGGAGCAACTTTTTTTCCAACATTATTGACCAAAAGTTTTGGAACAACAACAGCATCCTTAGTACGCATCTGGCTGCCAAGAGTAACACCAATTAACAAAAAAGCACCAACAATAATCAATGCAGCAAAAACAACATCAGGATACCATTTCAACTGCCACAAAACAGTTGAAATAACCATCCAGCCAATAGGAAGCAACAAAGAAACAAGCCTCATAGAATCATCGGATTTGCGGGATTCAAGATGAGAAGCCTCAAGAATACGCTTACCTTCCCCGGCTTTAACAATACGAACTTTAGGATTATTGGGATCCTCAGTGTTAGGGTAAATCAAAACATCCTGGAGCTGCTGAACAGGCAAAATCTCAGACATAGCCTGGGCCAAAAGAGACTTCCCAGTACCAGGCAAGCCAACCAGCAAAACATTTCTTTTCTGGGCAGCAGCTTTCCTTATTATTTCAACACTCTTCTCCTGGCCAATAACCTGCTCAATAAGGCTCTTAGGCACAGAAATCTCGGAAGTACTATTAAAATGAGAAAAATTAAAACCCTTTACCGGAGAAACAGGTTCTTTAGAAACAACCTTAGGTGAAACAGAAACTTTTTTCTTGGAAAGCTTTTTCTTTTTCTTCTGAGGCATAAACAATTCCCTGTATAAAAGGTTAAAAAAGGTATTCAAAGCAAAAAAAAATCCTGAAAAAAACATGAAAAAAGGGTTTTAATACTTACCAACAAGGGGTAAATAGAAAACGTGAAAAAATGGAGCCAATTAAAATAACTTTTTTGGGAACATCAGGAAGCGTACCTCAAAAAGACAAGAATTTTGCATCAGTACTATTAACTTACAGAGGAAATTCACTTTTATTTGAGTGCCCAGAAGGAACCCAAAGGCAATTAATGCAGTCAGAACACTCAATGATGAAAATAAACAATGTATTTATTTCACACATGCACGCAGATCATTTTCTGGGATTATTCGGATGGATAAGCACAATGACACTAAACCAAAGAAAAGAAAAACTGACAATATTTTCTCCAAAAGGGGGAAAAGAAAAAATACAGCACATAATGAGAGAAGTGATAAAGCCGAGCTTTGAAATAGAATACAAGGAAACCAAAAAAGGAATCATGCTGAAAAATGATTTATTTGAAGTAAAAGCATTCCCATTAAAACATGAAATACCATGCTATGGATTTGCTTTCAAGGAAATGGATAAAAAAGGGGAATTTAACAGGGCAAAAGCGGAAGCGCTTGGAATACCACCAGGCCCATTATATGCAAAACTAGTTGCAGGGGAAAAAGTAAAAGTAAACGGAAAAACATTTACTCAAAAAAATGTAATGGATTACTCAAAAAAAAGGGAAGGGAGAAAAATAGTAATTGCTTCTGATACGCTGCCGGCAAAAGAAACAATAACAGAAGCAAAAGGCGCGGAACTATTAATCCATGAAGCAACTTTTTTGGACAAACAAAAAGAGAAAGCAGGAGAAGCAATGCACTCAACCGCATTACAGGCGGCAGAAATAGCAAAAAAAGCCAATGTAAAAAAACTTGCTTTATTCCATTTCAGCGCAAGGAACACAGAAGAAAAAGAAATACTTGAAGAAGCACAAAAAATATTCCAAAAAACAATTGTTCCAAAAGAACTCGAAACAATCATTTTGCAGGAATAAAAATTAATTCTTTTCATTTTTCTTCAAAACTTTATCATCAGAAGCTTCAGCCACAATATCGGAAAGCTCCTTTTCTTTTTGAATCATTTCTGATTCTTTTTTCTTAATCATTTTTTCAAAAACGCTTTGTTTTATTTCACGCTTCAAAAACTTTGATTCAAGCAAAGAGGTTTCACTGCGAAGCAACTCTATTTCCTTCAAAATCTTTTCAACCCTTGCCTTGCGGTACTTAGTGGGTTTGCCAAGCTTTGCAACTACTTCAGAAACCTTGTCCTTAGAAGAAAACACAGGGGATTTTTTTAACCTTAAAAGAACACACTCCTCGGAAAACAATTCCTCTTCTAAATCTTCCACAAGAGAATCAAAAACGCTTTTTTTTAACTTGCCCTGCATAAATTTCCTTTCAGCAATTTTTAATTTCTCTTTAACAGAAACAACCCTCTTTTCAGCCTGTACAAGCAAAAATTTCTCTCTATAAGAAAGAAAAGCAAAAAAACCCACAAAAATTACTACAACAATTAAAACAAGAAAAAATACTTCAATCATATTACAGGTAAGGTTAAAGAGAGTTAAATTACTTTCGCTGCAATAAATGATAATTAAAAAGGCGGAATAATGACTGAACATGTTTTGAAACCCAGACCATATACTGATGAAGAAGCAAAAAAACTCCTTACGGGAGTAATGAGCACAGAAACAATTGACTGGCACTACAACACACATCATAAAGGGTATATAGTAAAGAGAAACGAAATTGAAAAAAAACTAAGCGAAAATAAAAAAACATTAACAGAGGGGGCAAATGCTAATTATTCTGAATTCGGAGAACTAAAAAGAAGAGAAACCTTCAATGCAAATGGCGCCATACTGCATGATTTATTCTGGGAAAATCTGGGGGGCAAAGGAGACATTGAAGAAGCGCCTGAACTAAAGAAAAAAATAACAGAAGATTTTAATTCAATTGAAGAATGGAAAGCTGATTTCAAAGCAACTGCACTAAGTGCAAAAAACTCGGGATGGGCAGTGCTTGTTATTGATGAAATGAGTGAAGGAAAACTAAGAAACCTGCTTGTAGATGAACACGGGGTTGGCGCAATTTGGGGTTCAAAACCATTAATCGCATGCGATGTATTTGAACACGCATATTACCACAAAGATGGGCCAAAACGCGCACAATACATAGAAAACTTTCTGGCAAACCTGAACTGGGGAAGAATAGAAAGAAGATATAAAAAATAATTCAAATTAAACTGCAAACAAATCAATGCTTTGGCCTGAAATACTTATTTAGCTGTTCAGAGTCACGTTCCTTGAGTTTCAACCCAAAACTAAAAAGAATAACAATTACCAGCACCACGATAAGCACAAACAATAATACATCCAGCATAAAAAACCACTTAGTAAAGAAGGGCTTTGGAAAATAAAAATATGCGCTTTGCTAAAATCAGAACTTAATTGTTTCGCCCATATTCATTAAAACAGGTTTTGTTTTCAAAACACTTTTCTCAATCCTGCGCTTAAAATCAGGAATATCAATCTTTTTTTCCTCAAAAACATCATACTGCATGGGGACAACCATTCCGGGCTTCATTAATTTAGTTGCACGAACAGCATCCACAACATCCATGCTCCTGGAACTTATCGGAAGCAAAGCAATATCAGTTTTAACCTGATTAAAATCATCAAGCAAAGAAGTTACCCCTGCGTGATAAATCCTTTTGCCGCTAACTTCAAGCAAATAACCAAGCGGATAAAAACTCTTAGGATAATGTGCTGTTTTCGCTTTAATCTTTACTCCACGCAAAGAAATATCAGCATTAGAAACAATAGAGGATTTTAGGTTCCTGGGAAGATTAAGCTTCTGAAGAGCAATTTCATGCGCAACAACAAGAGCATTATGCTTTAACGCAAGCTCCTCAACCGCTTTAGAATCAAAATGCTCCTTAGTTTCATTTGTTATCAAAATCAATGAAACCTTTTTGAAATCAGATTGTTTTACCTTAAATTTTACCTTTCTCTTACCCTCAGTTTTAGTTGACTCAAAAACAGGGTCAATAAGAATAGTTGAATCACCATCAGTGATTTTGAAAAAAGAATGCCCAAAATACTGCAGGTCAACCATAATAAAGATGTCCAACAAAGGGGATATAAATGGATAAGCTAAAAAGAGCAAATAAAAACAAATCGTTGAAAAACGAAGAATTAAAAAAACAAAGAACTACTATAAGAGCATGCAAATCACAAAAAAAGCACTATTAGTGATTATCCTTCTGATGGCAATGACCTTTGCGCACGCAATAAGTTACTCCCTTACCAGCCATGAAATAAACATACAAATAGCAGGTGAGGGAAATGACACAGTGATAGAAAAATTCTTTATAGGCTTTCCTAATGAAACAGAAAAAAAAGCTTTCAGGGACAAAAGCCTTGTACTCGGGACAAACATAGAAGAATGGGAAAAATTTAATCCTGAATTCAAAACAAGTCTTGGTCAAAACACTTCAAACAAAAAAATATCTTACACTGAGGGGGGGCAAAATTACCTCCAAATAAGCTATGATTTGTCAGAACCACTAATGGCAAAAGGAAAAGAAACAACAATGGTAACTGAGTACATAGTAAAAGCAAATTACTTCAATTCCTTCTACCAAGCAGGATTATGGATAATACCTGACAATACAAAAATAAGCGTTGAGTTACCCCCAGGAGCAGAAATAAGGGATACTGTTGAGCCACAAGCAAACATAACAACCCTGGGGTCAAGGAAAATTGTTACATGGGAAGGATACAAAAGCGGAAACAGATTAACACTTAATTACATTACATGGAAAAAAATTGATCCTGTAATTGATTTGAATGCAATTACATTATTCCTTTTCAATACACAAGAAGGAATGCTGCTAATTCTAATTGTTGTAATAATAATTGCTGTAGTTATCTGGCAAAGGAAAAAAATTGCCCAAAAAATAGAGGACTTTGTTGAAACAAATTCAATAATCAAAGAAGAATAATTCAATAAAAAACAATCTTTTATGCAAATCAGCCAAACAAAGTTGATTGCTTGCCATAAAGCTTTTCCACAATAATCTTTTTCCCAATATCCTTTGATTCCTTCGCAATAGAAGAAACCAATTTATCATCAGATTTCTTGTTCAGCAAAAAAGCTATTTCGGGTTCCTCAAAACCAAAAAACCAGGAAAAATCCTTTGCATGGGATTCATTATTAAAAAGCATTTTAATAAAAGGCAAATCCTGCAAAGCCTGTTTTCTTGAACAATGCATTTTTTCCCCAATTTTTCCGGCAATATTTTTACGCATTTCCCTCACGGAAGAGGATTTTGAAAGAGAAGAAAGAAGGGAAGGAAAAGCCATTGGCTGGAAAAAATTGTAATCCTTTCTTCTTGACAAGCCTACTCCAACTGTTGAAAGAAAAATAGAATACTTGAGAAAACCATAATGCTGTCGGACCATTATCCTGCCGTTAAAAATATCCGCACGGGAAAGAACCTGAAAAGCATTCGCGGAATCAATTGCATCAAACTGGCGCGGAATATTCTCTTCAACCCACAAACCAAGCATATCAAGAGAAACATCAACTGAATCAACCGCTTCCCGGATTTCAGAAATATTTTTGCCCTTGAAAACCTTCGCCATAATTGGGAAAATCTTTTCCTTCCGTTCGCGAAAAGAAAGGGCTTTCACATTATCCATTGTTACTTTAGGAGAAAGAGACTGAAGGTCAAGCAAAGCACTCCTCATGTCACCGGAACAATTACGCGCAAGCTCCTTAATTGATTCATCATCAAACTCAATGCCCTCAAGAGAGCAAATTTCCCTAAGATGCTTTGCAATACTCAAATAATTAATTTTTTTGAACTCAAGCAATTCGCAGGCAGAACGCAAAGAAACAACTTTTTTATCATAAGCATCATCTGCAACAAGAATAACAGGATTATTTGCTTCCTTAATAATTGAAAGAATAGCTGAAGAACCGCCCCTGTCCTGGGACTGGAGGCCATCAATCTCATCAAGCAAAATCAATCTCTTGGTGCCGAATAAAGAAGAATTAGCGGTTGCGGCACCCGCAATTTTTTCAATGGATTCCTTGTCACGCAAATCAGAGGCATTCATTTCAAATAACTGCCAGCCGAATTCCTTTGCAATCAAATAAGCTAAAGCAGTTTTGCCAATACCGGGATTGCCAAAAAAAAACAAAGGCTTCTGTTTCTTCCCCTCCTTCCAGGCACTAGCCCAGGCAATTGCTTTATCAACAATCTCAACATTGCCTATGAATTCATTAAGATTCTTCGGAAAATACTTATCAGTAAAAAGATCAGAGGGCATACAAAAGAATTAAGGCGAAAGAATTAAAACAAAACAGCAAACACAAAGCAGGCTTTAAAAAACCAGTATTTTAAGAATACATTATGCAAATCGGAATAGTTGGAAAACCATCCTCAGGAAAAAGCACCTTCTTCAGCGCAGCAACACTCATAGATGTGGCAATAGCATCATATCCATTCACAACAATCAATCCAAACAAAGGAATAGGGTTCGTGAGAGTAGAGGATGCAGGAAAATTTTTTGGGGTAATAAGCAATCCAAGGCACGGATTTTTAGTTAATGAAGATCCAAAAAATCCAATAAGGTATGTGCCTGTGGAATTAATTGATGTTGCAGGGTTAGTGCCAGGGGCAAATGAAGGAAAGGGATTGGGAAACAAATTCCTGAATGATTTAAGCCAGGCGGATGCACTAATACATGTGGTTGATGCATCAGGAAGCACGGATGCAGAAGGAAAAGAGGTTCCGGAAGGAAGCCATGACCCAATAGAAGATGTAAAATTCTTGGAAGAAGAAATAGAACTATGGTTTCTTAAAATACTGGAAAATAACTGGCAAAAAATAAATAAAAGCCCTGAAAAAGATTTTTCAAAAAAAGTAGTATTACTGGGAACAGCGCTCGCAGGAGTAAAAATACTCCCATTCCATGTGGAAAAAGCAATGCACCAAATGAAAATAGAGGACAAAACATTTCAACAATGGACAGAAGAGGAAAAAAGAATATTTGCAAAAAAATGCAGGGAACTAAGCAAACCAATAATCATTGCGGCAAACAAATGCGATTTGCCAAGCGGAGAAAAAAACGTAAAAAGAATGAAAGAAACTTTTCCGGAAAAACAAATAGTTGCATGCAGCGCGGCATCAGAACTCGCACTGAGAAAAGCAACAAAAGCAGGAATACTAAAATATTATCCGGGATGGAACCACTTTGAAATACTTGGCACTCTTAGTGACAAACAAAAAATAGGATTAGAAACAATACAAAAAAATGTTCTGGAAAAATTTAATGGAACAGGAGTACAGGAATGCCTGGATACGGCAGTATTCAAACTACTCAAATACTTCCCGGTATTTCCTGGGGGCGTGAAGGGGCTTGCTGATTCGCAAGGGCGGGTAATCCCTGATTGTTTCTTAATGCCAGAAGGATCAAAAGCAATTGATTTTGCGTTTGCATTGCACACGGATATGGGCAAAGGATTTATTCGGGCTATTGATGTGAAAACTAAGCAAGTAGTTGGAAGAGACCACTCCCTAAAGTACGGGGATGTAATAGAAATAGTATTCAAAGACTAATTATTGAAAACAAAAAATAGAATATTATTTTTCTTCAACAATCTCAGCAATAGTTTTTGGCTTCTGTTCAATTGTTGTTGTGGTTGTTACCTGCTGAACAACAGGTTTTGTTTCAGTTGTAACAGTGGTTGTTTTCACAGTGCCAGGAATTTCCTTTGCAACAATTGTTTTCTCTTCGCGGATAATTTTTTCTGAAATCTCTTTCATTTTCTTATCCTTGTTCTTCAATTGTTTCAAAGTATAAAAATAAGCATTAATCATCTGGTCAAGGTCAAGCTGGCGCTTAAAACCAGTACGGGCAATTTCCTCAAAATATAATCTTACAATTCTAAAAGCTGCTTCCTCATCATTCATACAAACACCTCATTTCTTTATTCCGGAATCCCTAACTGCTTTATCTACTTCACTCATTTCAATGTTCTGTCGCTTTACTCTGGCAAGAGCATAAAAATATGCATTAATTATTTCATCCAATGTTAATTGCCTTTTGAATCCAAGGCGCGCTACTTCAATGAAATAAGTCTGAACTATCTTGAAAGCAATTTCCTCAGCATCAGGATTCAAAGCTTCCTTCAAATCTGATTTAGAAATTGAAGAAGAACGGGAACTTGAAGAAATAATTTCCCTCAAAGCGCTCATATCAAATCCAGGGGAAGAACGAATTACACGAGTAACTTTTCTTGTCCTCAAAACAGGTTTTGATTTAATTCTTCGAACAACAGTTTTTGTTTTTGTCCTGTACCTTATTTTAGGCTTTGATTTAATTGTTCTTGTTCTGACAACGGTTTTAGTAACAGTTCTTGTTTTGCCTTTCCTGCCAAGCTTTCCGGCGCGGGCTAATTTCCACAAAGCAACAGCCTGCAAAAAAGTTTTTCCCAATCTCATCTGGGAACCAATAAACTGGTTGTAAGCACTCTGGCCGCGCTTATTCTTTTTCTGCAAAGCCTTGTACTTATTCCATTCCTTTGCAGCGCGGGAAAAAGACAAACCTGATTTAATCTGCTTTCTGATAAAAAGATTGTATTCAGAAACATGATGGCTGGAAACCTTCTTTTTTTTCTTTAAATTAGCAATATCATTCTTGAGTTTTAAAATTTCAACATCCTGCCTAATATTCTTTGCTTTTTCCTTCCTTATTTCCTTCTTCATTACCTTCTTTGAAGCCTTAATCTTCTTATCAACAGTTTTAGCCTTAACCACAAAAGCACCAGTAATATACTATCCTACAAGAGAATATAAAAACATTCCGCTTATTAACTGGAACAAATTAACTTGCACAGTCAAACTTTTTGTTTCAATTTAATAATCCTCGAAGTGCCACGGCCCTTGACAATTTTTTCGGCAGAAATAAAGCCTTTTTCCTCGAGATTGGAAAGAGCCAAACGCAAAGTACGCTCTGCAAACTTCTTTTCCAAGGAATCATAAATATTTCTTGAATCAATTTCTTTGCCAGAAGATTTGTCCAAGAAATTGAGTATGGCTTGTTCTTGGTCCGAAAGAGTGGATTTAATTTCAGCTTTAACAGGCTTTTCCTGCATAAAAGAAGCACGAACATGCCTAAGAAAAACACGCTTAGAATTTTCACGCTCAGCCAACCTGCCAGCTTTCAGCAAAACATCAATCGCGACCCTTGCATCCCCCCCAAGTTTCGCAGCATGAGCAGCACACAAAGGAATAACATCCTCATCAAGAGCATACTCGCTAAAAGCATACTTTGCCCTTTCCTTCAAAATCTCTTTCAATTCAGAAGGGGAATACTGTTCAAAAGGAATACTTGAGGCCTGGAGAGAACTCCTCACACGGTCATCCAAATGGGAAAGAAAAAAATTATCATTGGAAATAAAAGCCAGCCCAATAGTAAGCTTCTGCTGTTCGCCAAGGCGAGAAAGATCATACAACAAAGATTTTAATTCATCATTCTTAAGCAACTGCTCAGCCTCGTCAAAAACCAATATAGGAATAATTTTCTTTGAACGCAAAACAGAAACAAACTTAGAAAACAATTCCTCATAACTAATGCCACGCTGAGGAACAGCATAACCAAGAAAATTCGTTGCCTTGGAAAGAATAGCCTGCTTTGAAGCAAGCTCAAAACAATTAACATACAAGCATTTAGTGCGGTCAGAAAATTCCTCAAGCTCATTTAAAACAAATTTCAATGTAACAGTTTTTCCGGTACCAGGCTTGCCAAAAACAAAAACATTAACAGGCCTCTTTCCTTGCGATGCAGGCTTAAGGCAAAAAACTAATTCAGAAATCTCCTTATCGCGAAAAGGAAGCCTTTCAGGAACAAAATCAGGGTAAAGAAAACGCTCATCCTTAAAAATCGAAGAATCCTGAACCGAAGAAAAAACATTGGCCATCAAACCACAAACAAAACAAATAAACAAACAAGCGCAAACAAAAATAAAAACACATGCATTGGATGCCGGGAAGAAGAATGAACTAACAAGTATAAAAACGGGTAATAACACAAATAAAAGAAGAGAAAATGATAACAGAAATACTACTAAACACAATCCTCCAGATAATTTCCACACTAGGATACGCAGGAATATTCATGCTAATGGCAGCAGAAAGCACACTGCTGCCAGTGCCATCAGAAGCAGTTCTTCCCTTTGCAGGATACTTAATAGCACAAGGAAAAATGGATCTGATTATAACTGTCATAACTGCAACAAGCGGAACAATAATCGGCTCGCTCATATCATATTACATAGGAAAATACCTTGGAAAAGAAATAGTGGAAAAGTACGGAAAATATTTTTTTATAACAAAAAAAGAAATTGATATGGCCCACAAATGGTTTGAAAAACACGGAGAAAAAACAATATTCATATGCAGATTCATCCCGGTAATAAGACACGTAATTTCCTTGCCAGCGGGAACAGCAGAAATGAAAAGAAGAAAATTTATCACTTACACAGCCCTGGGAGGATTAATGTGGAACTCTATACTAGTAATAGCAGGAATACAATTGCAAAAAAACTGGGCGGAGTTGCTAAAATATACTGAAATACTTGATGCCCTTATAATCATAGGGGCAATTATTTTCATACTCTGGTTTGCATCAAAACACTTGAAAAAATAAGCGCTTTTCTCATAGTTCAAACTCAAACAAAGAGACAGGCTTTCTCAAACCAAAAGAACTGACAACTTCCTGATTCAATTCACCAACAAAACCTTTCTTCCCATTAACAATTATTTCAGCACTATTCTCTCCAAGGAAAGGAAACTGCTTCTTCTTTACCTCACAAGACAAGCCAAGATACTTGCACAAAGAAACCAAAACGGATTTAATCTCAGTAAAATTAACATTTGAGTGAGTAAGAGCAACACAAAGATTAGTTGACTGCTTTACCCCATTTTCTGCTTTTGCATCAAGAGAAAGACAAGTCCCTATTTCAAATATTCTTTGAGGAAATTCCTTATCCTTGTTTTTTGATAAAAAATCAAGCAACTGAGGAGAAAGATTTTTACGTAAAATTTCATAATTAAGAGAAACAGGATTAGCTATCTCGACAAAGGATTCACTCTCAAGCTTCATATTTGTACCCTGAATCTGCTTTGAAGTCAAATTATAAGACATTATTTCCTGCAAGCCCAGACCTGTGCAGCCTTCGCGCACAAAATCATTAAATATTGCTTCCTTTAATTGCGAACCCAAAACATTCATCTCAATTTTTTGAGGAACAACATTGTTGAAACCGTAAGAAATAAGCAAATCTTCTATCACATCAACAGGATGCATTAAATCAGTTCTATAAGAAGGATACTCCACAGTTACTTTCTTGCCTTTAACTGAAACATTATACCTTGCTTTTTCCAACAAATCAATAATTTCTTTATCCTTAAGCTCTAACCCGGTTTTCTGGTTAATTATTTCCTTGTCAAAAGACATTTTTTCTGTTGAAAAAACAGGAGTAAATAACTGTTTAGCAGGATAAGGTTTTTTGTCAGAAGGAAAAACTACTCTGCAGGAAAAAATCTTTCCACCACGGTCAGCAAGAGCCATACACAATACTTCGAGCGCAGTTTCAACTGTTTCCCACTTAAAACCAGTAACCTCTATGAACAAATTCTTTGTTTTCTCAGTTACTTTCCCGGTCAAGTGGGAATTAATTATCGGAGGCATGGAAGCAACCATACGATGAGAATCAATAACAATAGGGTAAACTGAAGAGCCCTCAAGCAAATGGCGGTAAGCTTTGCCTTTATCATGCTGAACAAGAATTTCGCTTGGCCTCATAGGAACTTTCCATTCAAGAGGAACAAATTCAATCTCATCATCCTTGAACCCTTTGTAATAAACAGGAGGAGACATTATATCAAAATCATACAAACCAATAGCAGCTTCCTTTCTTTTTCTTCCATAGTTCTCGCCAACCTTTTCCTGGAGCTGAATCATCTGCAAAAGCAAATCCTCAGTAATAGTAACATCCTTAACTATGGCACAAGCTATGAGTGGGCGGATTTTTTCAAGATTAGAATTAACAAAAACAGAAACATCACTCTTCCTTACTTTGTATTCTTTAATTCCTTTTTCTTTTCCCATTCTTGCTTTCAATTCCCTTGAAATCCCTTCAGCACTCCACAAATCAGGACGATTAGTTTCTTTGCAATCAATTTTAAGCACATCACCCTCAAGAGAATCTATTTCCCCTTTAATATATTCCAAAGTTTCCTCAAGTTTTTCTTTCGAAAACTTCTGGGCAAGCATTCCCTCTAAATCTTTTTTTGAAACTTCTAAATTCGGCATTCAATCCACCTACAGCAAAACTCCCTTTGCATTTCTTAAGTAACTCAAATCATCTGAAAATAAATACCTGATATCTTTAATTCCGAGTTTGAACATTGCTAACCTGTCAATACCCATTCCCCATGCAATCGCTTCTCCTTCAATGCCAAGATTCTGAAGCATCTCCGGCCTGAACATGCCAGCCCCTGCAAATTCCATCCACCCTAACTCAGGATGCTTTGCACTAAGCTGAACACTCGGTTCAGTAAAAGGATAATAATCAGGAAAGAATTTTACTTTCTCAGCGCCAGCAACCTCAATAGCAAAATCTTTTAACATTCCAAGAAGGTGCTTGAAATTCAAATCTTTTCCAACAATAAAACCTTCCATCTGATTAAATTCAATCAAGTGAGTAGCATCAAGCACATCAGGGCGGAAACAACGAGCAATAGCAAAATATTTTTTTGGAATTTCAACACCTTTAACTAACTGCCTTGCTGAGTGCGCGGTTCCATGCGCAGAAGGCATTAACCTGCTTGCAACGCCCGCACTCCAATCATAACGCCAGCCCTTGCCCCCAGATTTGCCTCCATTCTCATGAGCTGATTTTATAGCATCAACAATTTTGCTATCAGGCAAAGAGCCCGACTTAGGATTCTTCAACTGGTATGTATCGGTCCAGGTGCGCGCAGGATGATTCTGGGGCTGGTACAAAACATCAAAATTATAAAATTCAGTAACAATCAATTTTGTTTCCATTTCCGTAAAACCAAGAGAAACCAATTTAGAGCGAATTCTCTGCAAAAACTGGATGTAAGGGGCTTTTTTTCCTAAAAAAATTTCAGGAACAGGAGCTTCAACATTAAAAACACGGGAAACATTGCCAGAAGACAGAATCTCCTTTGTTTTTTCTCCATCTTCAGAAATTTTTATCGTACGTTCCACAATTTTCTTTTTCTCAACTAAACCGCGCCTCTGCAAATCAAGAACAAACTCATCAGAAACTTTTTTGCCATCAGCAATATCACGCAGAAAGTTTTGTTTTGAAAAAGATTCCTGTTCCTTTGCCAAACCCGTTTCTTGAATTTGACCCTGCATTATCACAACAAAAGCGTTCCTTTTATTTATTCCTAAAGCAGCCATAAATTCCTGCTTTGATAACTGAGACTCTTTCTCCAATTCAACAAAAGAAGCTTTGCCCCCGATTCTTGTAAGAGATTCAAGCAAAATATTCTCAGGCATCCCTTTAGAAAGAGCCTTTTCTCCATCAGAAGTAAGACAATAATTCTCAACTTCTTTCTCATCAACAACCACAAAGTGTTTCTGGTTCAACCAAGCAGATGCCCTTCTAACAGAATCAATGGGAACCCCTGAAGAAATGGAAATAGCCTCAAAACTAGCGGCTTTAGAAGAGGATGAAGAAAGCACTTTACGCTCAATATCCGAGAGCTCCTTAACTCTGTCATCCACTAAATCAGGCATAGAAGAATAGGATTAAGTTGTTATTTTAAAGGTTAATATAAGGGCATTTGAAAAAGGCAATAATCACAAAATATTTAAGGTTAAGTTAAGAAAGATTACTTAGAGAACAAATGGTAGATATACAAAAAGCACTAGATACATGGTTCGGAAAGCTCCAAAAAGAGGTAGCCACAAAAGTCCCTAATTTTGCAGCATTCTTCTATTTCATGATATCAATAGGGGCGCTAATAGGAATAATGGTAATGCAACATTACCCAGGGCAGGCATTAATGGCTGTACTAATACCAGCACTGGCAGGGGCAATTGCTTACTACAACAGGGCATACGCAACAGCAATATTCCTGCTGATAATTGTAATAATCTTCATGATGTAATTACAACAATCAACGAAAACCAGGAAACTCTTTTTAATATAAAAAAAACTTTTCCCTAATGAAAGGATTTTTCGGGTTTGCATTATGCCTAGCAATGATGCTAATTTTAGTTCTTTTTGGAACCACCATACAAAAAGAACAGGAACAACTCGAAAAAATACAAAACGAATTAATTATTGCGGAGCAGGCAAACAAGGAAAAAACCCTGCTTGAAAACAATACTGATAAAATAATTAAAATTAAATTAACTGAACAGGCAGAAAACAAAAACTTCAAAACAGTAAAAGCGCAAAATGAAATTAACACAGCACTTGAAAATTATCTAAAAGGAAAAGCAATTGCTGCAACAATATTTGGCGAAAAAATAGGCGAACCAACAAAAGAATTCCTAAAAGAAAACAGCAATGTAATGATACTGCAAACAAACGGGACTGTTTATGCTGAATATGTATTTACTTCAAATGCCCTGAAAAATACAACCATAAGCTCAAGGATTGGCAACAAAATAATTACTCGTTTTGAAATACCCGCAGGGCACACAACAAGAATTATGAACTAAATAAAGGAGAAAACAAAATGAACAGCATTGACGGAATAATTGCTTTATGCGCATTAATGGCGGGATTTGCATTGCTTTTAGGGGCAGTAAACGAGCAAAATAATTCCCTGAAAGAAGCAACAGATTCAATAAATTTGAAAACAACTGCGATAGGGTGCGGAGCAATAATTGATTCAATGTTTGCAAACAGCGCTGAAACATATGAAGGAAAAACTGAATGCACAATAGAAGAAAATAAAGCAATTTCAGAAAAAGGGATAACAACAAAAAGCTTTGAAATAATTACAAACGCAAGAAAAGAGTCAATTTCAGAGGTGGAAACGCTTGAACACTACAGATAAAAACAAAAGAACACTATTTGTTGGACATTTGTTGAGGGGGGATTGCAAAGGAATGATTTTTTCGCTAGATGCAGGAATAAGTTTCACCATATTACTAATTAGCATGCTGGTTTTTGTTTTAATGTTAAATAATTATGCTGAAAAAGCAAAACAAAATATAGAAAACTTTGAACTTGAAGAAAAAGCACTTATGATTGCTGATTCTTTTGTAAAAAACTTTGATGAAAACAATACTATTCGCGGAGCATGCTTATATGATCCTGAAAAGAAAAGAGTAAAAACAAACGAAATAACCCTGGAAAACATAAAAAAAGCTAAAACAATTTCTTTTGGCAGGATATTTATACAAAAAATTTCTTACTCAACAAAAACAAAAGAAGAAACATTTATGCTTGAAGCAGGAAAAAAGGAAAAGCAATGCATTAATGCCAAAAGGTTTGTCCTGATTGAAGGAAAAAAAGGATTCATTAACATACAAACATGCGAGGAAATGTAAATGACTAATAAAACAAGTTTCACTGGTTTGCTTGCTCAAAAAGGATTTGTTTTTTCGCTTGAAGCAACACTTTCACTGCTTCTTTTCGCATTAATGCTATTCACCCTCCCTACCCAAGAAAGCTTTTCACTCAAAGAACTTGCTGCAACACAACAAGCAAATGATTTGCTGAGAGTGTGGAGTGCAAAACAAACAACTGAAACGGAAATGATTTCTGATACAAAAATATTATTTGAAAATAATGCTGAATTGTGGATAAATGAAAGCCAATTACTTGACACAAAAAAAAGAAAAAACTCAATTGCAACAGAGGGAGTCATCCTGGATGAAAATCTCTTTGAAAAAAATGTAAAAATAATTATCCATTATGATTGAATCACAAAAACCTGGACACTATTTTGGTTCTTTAAAATTTTTATTAAAAATTTTCCTGAAAATTCCTGTTTTGGAATTAATGGAGGGACAGGAAAAGCCACACTATACTTTTTATTTTCTGATTCAATAAACAAATCATTTCCCAAGGAATATAATCTAATGAACTTTGCCGGAACAAACTCTAATTGCTTTAAAGAGCCATTTCCTAAAAAAGACATTAAATTAACCTGTTCCTGCAATTCCTCATAAATATGCTTGGCAAGCAAATCATCCTCCGCACTCAAAAAACTCTGGGTTGTGCCGGAAATAACAGGAAGCACTAAGCCAAGCACAGCAAAAAAAGCTGCCAATAAAAGCAAGTACTCAAGCGAAGACTGTGCTTTTGGGTCCATTAAACCACCAAAGCTACTGAATATCATCAATTTTCTTAAAAACATTGCTCGAAGATTCTTTCAGCTTCTTTGCCCCCTCATCGCTCGTAGACTGCATTTGTGAAACAAGAATAAGCACTACTGCAACAACAGCAGCAAGCACTATTATTAATTCCACAGAAATCTGCGCTCTTTCTTCACCTAAAAAACTTGATTCTAAAACCATTTACATCACAAAAAGAAACTCCTTTGGAGAGAATAAAAAGCTTTACAAAAATTCGACAATTGCCTTAGAGACGAATTGTTAATTATTTAAATCTGTTGTTATTACAACATATCATGGCACACAAGAAATCCATTTTGCATTTCTCCCCACAGGAAAAAAAAGACCTTCTAATTTCCTGGCTCACACTAAGCCTTGCATTTGCAGTAGTAATTAACCCGGTTTTTTTTAACATAAATAATTTATTTTTTTCCCTCCCCATTGCATTACTTGCAGTAGGAACAGGATTTGTTTTCCATGAACTTGCACACAGAGAAGCTGCTAAATACTTTGGATTTCACTCAGAATTCAGGGCGTGGTACCCAGGACTATTAATTGCACTGGGATTAGCAATAGCCACCATGGGGCAATTCCTTTTTGCAGCACCAGGAGCAACATACTTTTTCGGAGAAAATGTTTCAAGAAAACAAAATGGACTAATTTCCGTAGCAGGCCCGGCAACAAACGTCATATTAGGATTGCTTTTGCTAATAATGGCTTCACTTTTTGCTGATAAAACCATACAACTAATATTTGTTTACGCAGGCGAAATAAACTTTTGGTTCGCATTATTCAACATGCTCCCAATATTTCCTTTAGATGGGGCAAAAGTCCTTGCATGGAAACCAAGCATATGGGTGCTAATGATGATAATAGCAGTAGTACTAGTATTTGCGCCAGGACTAATATTTGGTTCGCTTGGATTAGCTCTTTAAATACAAACCTCATTGTCTTGCGAGATAAACAACGCTTCCGCCAACATGTTGTGTCTCAATCAACTTATTTTTTTCTAAAAAACGATAAATCTCTTCAGATTTTGCAGATTGCATTGCCCGCTTAGCATGAGGAATTTGTCTTCCGCCCGGACCAACAAAAGCAACAAATCTTGCCAAAGGACCCAATTGTTTTTCACCAAAAACAGAAACAAACCCAGTCTTATCCACAGCAGTTAAAAAAGTTTTTTGAGCCAAACTCCCACTAGTGTAAAGACTCTTAAGAGAACCTGCCCCAAGAGTGCCGGATTTTACGAACTGATTAAAACGCTCCGCCACCAAAGGATTTTGTTTCTTTAATTCCTGAAGACAAAAAGAAACTGAATCAAAAGGTGCTCCCGAAATAGTTGCTGCACGCTCCTTTTCCTGAACCACTTGATTTCTAGCACGCAAACCATTATCCTCTTTTACATGATTATTAATCCTTTCTTGCCTATTGCCAATTTTTTTCTGCTGCAAAATACCATTGCCCTGCACCGCATGCGACGATTTGTTATTCTGAATAAAACTTGGCAAAAGTTCGGCACGCATCCTTCCAGCTAACTCCTCAATTACTTTCTCAACCTCCGCATGAGCCCTGTCATAAGCCAAATTTTTTCCAACAACTCTTTGGTTAAAAATTGAAAAAACTTCATCATGATGACTCACAAGCCACCTCTTCGCAGCACGTCTCTGATTAGGAGTAAGCCTTACTCCGCGAAAAACCTGTTTTATCAAAGTATTATTTATTGAAGCCCCAACCATCTTCATTTCCCTTTCTTCCTTCAAATTCTTTAAATAAAACTGCTCAAACCCTGTCAAACTTATTTTTCCGGAAACAGTTTCCTCCAAAGGACACAACCTCATAAAACGCTCAACACTTTTTTCAAAAATTTTTTTATTAAAAGGAATATTTCTTTTCTCCAAATATGATTTTAGCCCACGGCTAAACATTTTATCACTCCGCGGAGCCGCATCAAAAATAATTTCCTTCGCCGTTTCTAAAAGAAAATGGTCAATTGTATTGCCTTTCAAAACAGTCTCTCTTGCCGCCCGAAGCAAAATATTATTTTCAGCACCATGAAATGAAAGACTGCCAACCCTCATTCCTTCCCTTCTTAATGCCCTCAAGAAAGCAGGGGAATGGGAAAGCAAAAAAGAAACCTTTTCTTCATGAGGAATATTCTGAGGCTTCCTTTTGACAATATCTAAAACACTCAAAAGTTTTTCATCTTTAGGAAACTGCTTAAATTCACTCCTAATCGCTTTAACAGTACGCCTGGATTGCGCAGCCCAAGGAGAACGCTTAGCCATAATATAAAATAAGTATTGCCGTCAATATAAATGTTTTTGGAACAAAAATCATCCAACATAGCTTGGCCTGAAATCAAGAGCTTTTTCCTTAAACTCGCCATACGCTTTCTCAGACTCATCATCAATAGAAGGATTCATTCTTTTCAAAACCGCATCAAAGTGCTTCATAGTAATTGGTCCTGGCACCATTTTATTTTCACTTAAAACAAGTAGCGCTGATTCCCTTACAAGCCCCTCAAGATCAGCTCCTGAAAAGCCTTTTGTTTTTTCAGAAAGTTCCTTAATAGTAATAATCTTATTAGAAATCTCCACAAATTTAGTGTGAACTTTTAGAATCTCTGCTCTTGCTTCCTCATCAGGAGCAGGAACCATAATTAATTTATCAATTCTTCCAGGACGAAGCAACGCAGGGTCAATCAAATCAGGCCTATTTGTTGCCGCAATAAAAACAACCTCATTCAAAGATTCAACACCATCAAGTTCGGTAAGCAACTGATTCACCATTCTTTCAGTAACATTATTCCCAATCTCAGTTCCTCGCTTAGGTGCAATAGCATCAAGCTCATCAAAAAAAACAATACAAGGGGCAACTTGTCTAGCCTTCTTGAAAATCTTTCGTACACCCCTTTCTGCTTCTCCAACCCACATGCTTACTAATTCAGGACCTTTTATAGAAATAAAATTTGCTTTTGATTCAGTAGCAATAGCCTTTGCTAATAATGTTTTACCAGTACCAGGAGGACCATACAACAATACCCCTTTAGGTGGTCTTATGCCCATTTTCTTAAATGCTTGAGGATTCGTAAGAGGCCATTCAATAGCTTGTTTGAGTTCTTGCTTAATACTCTCAAGCGATCCAATTTGGTCCCAATTTACATTTGGAATTTCAATTGCGACCTCTCTTAGTGCACTTGGTTGAACATCCTTGAGACCATTAAAAAAATCTGATTTAATAATTTTAAGTTTTTCTAAAATTTCTGGAGAAATAATTTCATCCTCAAGTTTAACTTCCCCCTTATCAACATACCTACTTAAGGATTTCATAGCAGCTTCCTTTGCAAGTGCATTTAAATCAGCCCCAACAAATCCATAAGTTACACCAGCTAATTCATTTAAAAGATCAGGAACTGCTTTTATTTCTGCATCATCCCAAAACTCTCTTGTTATTATCCCTAAATCTTTAAGTTTAACATAAGCCTCATATTTTTTTCTAAATAAATCGTCACGCACTTCCAAATATTTCTTGTTTTCAAAAAGTTTTTCGTAAGATTCATATGACTGTAACTCAAAAATAAGTTCATTAAAAAATTTTGCATTGGAATTTAATTCCACTTTTAAATTATTAAATTCATTTTGTTGGTTTTTCAATTCAGAAAGTCTTGATTTTAAATATGCTAACTTTTCTTGCTTTTCCTTATTCTCATTTTTAAGTCGAAATATTTTTTCTACAATTGATTCTTTTTGAGAACCCTTATTTTCTTCCAAGAATCTCACAATTTGAGCTATTTCTGATTCTTTCCCTTTTATCTCATTATTAATTTCCTCCAATACCTTTACATAGCTAATTCCCTTTTCTTTAAAACGTTCATTAAACAATTGCATCAAATATTTTGCCTTTAATTCTCCCCTAACAGGCATTCCACGAGTATGAATTTCCAATATTTTCTGTCTAGAATTAGTATCAGGAACAGTAAATTCTATTTCTCTGTCAAATCTTCCCGGCCTTCGCAGAGCCTCATCAATTGAGTTTACCCTGTTTGTTGCCGCCATTACTATTACTTCCCCTCTTCCCTCAAGACCATCCATTAATGAAAGCAATTGAGCAACAACTCTTCTCTCAACTTCCCCAACAACCTCATCCCTCTTAGGGGCAATCGAATCAATTTCATCAATAAAAATAATTGAAGGAGCATTCTCCTGTGCATCTTTGAAAATATTTCTAACTCTTTCCTCCGCTTCCCCAACAAATTTCCCCATTATTTCAGGAGCAGAAATAGAAATGAAATGAACCTGTGCTTCATTCGCAACAGCTTTGGCTAATAATGTTTTACCAGTACCAGGAGGACCATACAACAAAATACCCTTAGGAGGCACTATCCCAAGTTTCTGAAACAACTCAGGGTGCTTCATTGGCAACTCAACCATTTCCCTAACTTTTTTTACCTGCTCTCCTAAACCCCCAATATCCTCATAAGCTACTTTCGGAATATTGCTTAATGCATCCTTCACAGGTTTTTCTTTCAAAGAAAACTGGGTAGCATCAGTGACCTTTACTATTCCTCTCGGATTAGTATCAATTACTCTGTAAATAAAACCGGAACCAAAAACAGAAATCCAAACATTGTCCCCAACATTTAAAGGGCGCCCAAGAAAACTTTTCTTCAAAATCCGGTCATAACCAGAAGCAATAATTCTAACCTCCTCAATGGGCGCAAGAACAACTTTTTTTCCTTCCTGCGGAACAACTTTTTGCACTTTAACTCTTTCATTCAGTCCTACCCCAGAATTATGCCTAATAAATGAATCCATTCGAATAATTTTTTTGCCCTCATCATCAGTACGTGCAGGCCAAACAATAGCAGCAGTTTTCTTTGAACCCTCAATCTGAACAATGTCACCAGAAGTAATGTTAAGAATAGTTTTTGTTTCCTTATCAAGAGTAACAATATTTCTCCCAACATGAGTAGGGTCAGGATCCTGAACCTGAAGAATTACTTCAACCTTCTTGTCCTCGTGCTTCTCATTCAATGCAACCATACCAAAAACAACTCTTAACTGATTACCACTAAAAAAGGATTAAAAAGGTAAGTGAAACAAAACAAAAACTCTTAAAACAGGAACAAATAATAAAGGCAATAAGTATACAAAAAAGAAAAACTATTGCTTCAATTCAAACATCCCATTAGGCATTAGTGAAACAAAATCATCAATAGAGAAAACAAAACCTTTTCTTTCAAAAATATCTTTTAACTGTTTTGCTGTTTGCTCCTTTGATTGTTTCCCTTGCTTTAACTCAATAACAAAATTACAATGCTTTTTCACAGCCGAAAGAGGACCTGACATTAATATTTTTTCCCTGTGAAAAAAACCTATTGCACAGGAAAGAGGGGTTTTTCTGAACCAATTCCTTTCGCCATAAATAACAAAAGCGCCTGTTGAAAGAGACTCACCCGATTTAGCTGATTTTGATACCTGTTCAGGCTTAACTGAATAAGCTTCTGCCTGCGCCCGCCCCTCCTCCCACGCTTTGGAAAAAGTTATTGCAAACTGTGCCGTCTCAAACATTGATTGTTCAGAAAAACCAAATTCTCTTCCTTTGAGTTCCTCAGGAGCCTGAATAAAACAATGGGGTGCACCAAAAACATCAGCGTGAAAATAAACATCATTCTTCTTCATTCTTTTCTTTACAATCTCTTCATTGCTCTCAGCATCTCTTCCCCCAATAACAAGCAAATTATCTGAAGAAAAAAACCATCTGTACTGTTCAAACCACTTTTTCTTGCGCTGCGCTTTTTGTTTCATCAATTCTTTCTGCTGAGCCTTTAATTGTTCATTAATTTCCCTTTCTTTTCGTTTTTGCTTCCCAATTTCCAAAGCCTTTTTCAATCCAAGAATCCTTTTCCTGGATTCTTTGGCTTTATTGAAATAACCAGCAGCGTTTTCTTCAATTGTTTTTGACAAATCAAGCTCTATTTCCATTTTAGCACCAGAAAAATAAAAATTTAAATTTTAATCCAATCCGGCTCTTTTTCTCATTATTTCAATTATTGAGTCTGTTCTTGAACCGCGCTTGAATGTAGGTTCAGTTAGGTAAAATACCTGCCTGTCTTTTACAATCTCATAATAACTAGGAATTTTTTTTACATAAGTTTCTTGGAGATTTTTATGATATGATTCAACATCCTCATAGAACTGGAAACTGGCAACATTAAAGTTACCTGAACCCATTACTGAGTTCAAAGCAAAAACATGGGGATCATTTTGCGCAGCTTCAAGATATTTTCCCACCAAATCACGCTTAGAAAAATCAAGCTGGAGAAGCTCAATGCACTCAAGCTTGTAACCAAGTTTCCAAAAAGCAATTTTCGGCCCAAATCCAGTTAGAACACCCTCTTTCGTCAAAAAATCAAGGGAACTCTTTATTGTAGCCAAATGATAACCTGATTTTGATTTAATTCTCCGCAAATTAGGCTGAGTACAATTCTTATCCAAGAGATTCTTTAGTATATTCAGCCTTATTTCATCATCAACACGCATTTTTTGAGCCATAACCACCACTTACGACAATTGTAGGAAAACTCCCCAAAAGTAATAAATTTTTACATCAAAAGGTATTTAAGTGTATTTTTTGTTACACTTGAGGATGGTTAATACTTATTAACAAAAGAGGATACTAATACTATTGTAAAGTTTTTGTAATAAAACAGGATGTGATAGAAGAGTGGGTAAAAAGAAAAAAAATTTGGAAGAAGTTATGGGGTAGGCTCACCAGGCTTTAATTGGATCTAATTCTAATTCCAACCCCATAATTTTAAAAAAAATTAAAGAAACTAATTATTAGAAAATTATTCTTTCCTTGTGTTAAGATTCAAATAGAGGAGCTGATTTACAACCGCATGAATAGTATAAACTATCCCTGTGAGAAAAACAAGGGCCCAAAACAAAACCAGCAAACCTGTGCTGTCAGCGAAAAACGCTAAAACAAATTTTATTACAGAAACACTAAAAGGGATAAGAGAAAACAAAAAAACTATGCGCTTATTCTTAAAAGAAGAAAAAATAGTTTCTCTAAAAGAACTAACAACACCCAGTTTTTTTGAAGAAATAACAGGGAACAAGAAATATAGCAAAAAAATAAAAATAAAAGTAACAATAAAAGAAACTATTACCCCAAAATCTGAAAAATTAAGGAAAAAAATTACCAAAGCCTCGGCAAAAGAAAAAATAGAAATAAATAAAAAAACAATTACCCCTGAAACAAATAATTTAACTAATTTAGGCTTTAACTCAAAAAAAGCTTTAAAAAAAGAAACTTTCCCTTTAACTGCCTGGTTTACAAGCAACGGGTACAGTCCGGAAAAAAACAAATCCACAAAATAACTGAATATGGTAAGAGCCAGCAAAACAAGTGCAAGAAGAAAAAAATTCCTTAAATCGTCAAGCACAATTTCTTCAGGAAGAATGGAAGTAAAAGAAATCATTTTATGGAGAAGCTGAGTACTCAACAAAATGCCAAAACCATACAAGAACGCGAGAATTAATTTAGGCAAAAATAAAACAGGGTACTTTTTTAATAAAAAAAATCCTTTTGCCAGAACTGAAAACTTGTCCAAGCAAAACCTTTTGTTTTGCGGGACCCATAAAACGTTGCGACGTTTTATTTGGTCCAGGTTTTTGTGCATGCTTTCACTTCTTTGCTTTCGCCTGCTTTACAGGACCTTTCTTTTCCAAGGAGATCTCGCCAGCAGAAGAATCTTTTTTTGCTTTCTTCAAAATCTTTGCAGAAGATTTTACATCCTCCGCTTTTTTTTCAACAGGACCATTTTGCACAGGACTTTCAGCAGCAGGAACTTTCTTTGCTTCCTCTGCTTTTTTTTCCTTATCTCCTTTCTTTACCCAATCTTTTTTTGAAACACAAGTCATATTCAGGCACATCTTGTAATTGAATCTTCCATTTTTTACCTGAATAACAGGAGCATTGCATTCAGGGCAATAAGTATTCAGAGGAGTAATGAATCCTTTCTGAGGCAAAGGGTAAGTAACAGTACAGTTAGGGTAACTTGAACATCCAACAAATCTTTTCCCTGATTTGCCTCTCCTCACAACAAAATTAGCCCCACATTTACATTTACCCATTACTTCACTGAACTTCAAAGCCGTTCTTAATCCAAGAGCAACAGATTCTTTATGCTCAAATAACAAATCCATTATTTTTTTTAATTCAGCACCAGATTTCTGTACAACCTCAATCTGTCTCTTTTTCCCAGCAGCTATTTCATCCATTTCTTTTTCCAATTCAGCAGTCATTTCAGGTTTTGTAACTGTTTCACAATGCTTCTCAAGATTATCAATAACAGCAAACGCAACCTTACTCGGCTCAATACTCTTATTCCCTGAAATGTATCTTCTTGCATAAAGTTTTTGTATAATCGCAGGCCTAGTTGATTTAGTACCAAGATTATTATCCTCCATCAATTTGATTAAAGAACCCTGACTGTACCTTCCAGGAGGCTGAGTTTCTTTCCCATACATCTCAAGCTTATTTATTTTCACTTCATCCCCAACTTCAAGCCTTGGAAGCAAGGATTCATTCAACTCACTATAAGGATAAATTTCTTTCCAGCCGGCATGCAAAATAACCTGGCCCTTTGCCAAATAAGGTTCCCCTTCAGCATCAAGCAAAACGCTAGTATTCTCTGTCTTTGCATCCTCGCTTAGTGTTGCCAGAAATCTTCTACAAATTAATTCATAAATTTTCCATTCCTCATCAGACAAGGCTTCTTTCTGAACAGGAGTAACAGGATAAATCGGAGGATGATCCTTTGTTTCTTTTCCGGCAGAAGGGATAATTTCTTTTTGAGCAAGAACCTTTAACACATCATCCATAATTGCTTTAACCGAAACAAGTTTGTTCAAAATTTCTTTTAATTTCAAGCTTGCAGGATAAGTACTGTTATCAGTTCGCGGGTAAGAAGTAAAACCTCTCTGGTATAAATGCTCCGCAACATCCATTGCCCTGCCGGCAGAAAACCCTATCCCTGTAGCTGCACGCAAAAATTCTGTAGTGTTAAACGGAACAGGCTTTTTTATTACACGGGTCTTTTTATCAACTTTTTTCACAATAGCTTTCTTAGGCTGCTTATTGAAAACCGCCAAAGCTTTTTTTTCATCCCAAAACTTTTCCTCCTGATGCATTGCTTCAAATTCTTTCTTATCTTTCTCGCAAAAAGCAATTATCTCCCAATACTTTTTGCTTTGAAAAGCAAGCCTTTCCTTCTCCCTGTCAACAATTAAGGCAAGTGTTGGGGTCTGAACTCTTCCAACACTCAAAAAATCTTTTCCTATTTGCCCGGAAACAATTGACAAAAACCTTGTCAGCACCGCCCCCCAAATTAAATCAAGTTCTCTTCTTGCATTAGCAGAATAAGCAAAATTATAATCAAACTTTTCTAAAGAATTAAATGATTTATCAATATCCTCTTTTGCTATCGCAGAAAAATAAGCCCTCTGAACTTTAATCTCCTTATTAGTTTGCTGAGCATAAGTAATAGCCTCAAGACCAATAGCTTCTCCTTCCCTGTCCGCATCAGTTGCAATAATTATTTTTTCTGCACCAGGGGCCAATTCCTTAATAGCATTAATTATCTGAAATTCTTTTTCTGAATACAAAATAATTCCAGGATTAATTAATTCCCTTACATCAACCCCACGCCAATTAGCATACTTTTTCGGATACTCTACATCAGAAATATGCCCGCGCAAAGGAACTAACTTTATTTCATTGCCATTCCAATTAAACTCAAAAACCCTTGCACCCGAAACAGTTTTCTGGTTAACCTTGCCATCAGCAAGGAGTTCTGCAATTCTCTCCCCCGCAATGGCTTTCTCGGAAACAATAAGGTCCATGATGAAAAGGCTGGGCAAGAAAAAAGTTAAAAAGGAGATGGACAAAAACGGCGAAAGACTAATCAAAAGCCTAATAAAATATAAAGGGCTTAATAAAACATGCAAAAAAGCATTATCTTTGATGTTGGGGATGTCATAGCCCTGCATGGCAAAAACAAGACGGTTAAGTATATTCAAAAAGAATACTCAATAAAAAAAGATTTCTCTAAAGAGTACGGAAAACTCATTCACGCGCGCGATCTTGGAAAGATCAATGCTCACCAATTTATTCAAAAACTCTCAGAAAAACTTAAAGTAAAAATTAATGAAAAAAAATTATTTGATGCGGAGTACTATAAAATAGTAAAACCAAACAAGCCTGTACTTATGTTGATAAAAAAACTGTCAAAAAAATATCCTTTGTTTATTTTTTCCAATAACAGTCAAATAGGAATTACTTATTACAAAAAAACTATTGGGTTTGAGAAATATTTCGAAAAATGCATTTACTCCTACAAAATTGGCGTCACCAAGCCAAACCCACAATTCTTTAGAAAAGGATTACAACTAATTAAAAGAAACGGGAAGGATTGCATATTTATTGACGACAAGAAAAAATTCAAAAAAGGGGCTGAAAGATTTGGAATAACTTTTATTCACTACAAAAATCCAAAACAACTGAAACAAAAATTGAAAAAGTTGAAAATAATTTAATTCAAATCTTATTCTGGAGCGTTGAACTAGGCAAAGTTTTTGTTTTCTTCAGCTCTGAAAGAACAACCATTGTTTTCAAATCAATTACGCCGTCAATTAATCCGAGCTGATTAATGAACCTTTCCGCACTCTCAAGGTTTGGAACAATTAGTTTTGCAATCAAATTGTATTCACCAAGCACCTGGTATAATTCAAGAATAAAATCCATTCCCTGGAGTTTCTTAATAATATCTTTCTGCTTTGACACTTCGCAACGCATTTGAACATAAATAGGATTCTCGTATCCAAGAACCTTGTAGTTCAAATCAACTGAAACCCCATTGATTATTCCTCTCCTCTTCAATGATTCAACCCTTTTTTTTATCGCAACATCAGTTAATCCTGAATCACGAGCAATAGCAGAAAAAGAGGCTCTTCCATCTGATAGAAGCGCCTGTAAAATCAAGTGATCCACCTTATCAAGAGAAACCAACCAAACACCCCAAAAAAGTTAAAAAAACAAAACCCCTTATTAGGAAAATAAACCAAATAAGTATTATAAAGTTAGCTTTTTGAGCACTCAGCTTGAACACATTAGGAAAATGTCAAAAACCTGGACAAAAATTAAGCTTAATTAACCAACCGATGAGATATTCATGTGTTTTGGGGATTAAATGGAACTAATTGAAGAAAAAATACAAGTAATAGCAAAAGAAATCCTTGAAGCCGGCGCCTCACAATGGACCATAACAAAAATAATCAAAACACTAAGCGAAATGAACACAGCAAGTGAAAAAAAATTAAGAGAAAAAGCACTTGAATTACTAAAAGAACTTGATACAAACGCTGCAATGGTGTATGAAAGATTCAGCAAAATGAAAGTATATACTTCCAATGAAATGATAAAAGGATTCAACAGAGGAAACATAATAACTTCACTCCTGAAAGAAACCACCCTATCAAGAACTGTTGCAGAAAAAATAACTTCTGAAGTAGAAAACCAGATAAAAGATTCAAAAATTTATTTTCTTACCCCAAGCTTAATACGTGAACTGGTAAACGTAAAACTACTCGCTTACGGCCTTGAAGAAATCCATGACAACTATGTAAGAGTAGGCGAACCAGTGTATGAGATAAAGAAAAAACTCGAAGAAGTGCCCTATTCAGGAGAAATGGTTCGCGAATACAACATACTGCTTGAACTACCTCACTCGCTAAGGGAACTTCACTTTGGCGGAACCATTCACATTGAGGATATAGAAGGATTCTCCCACAGACCCTTCGCTTACTCATTCATAGCCGAGAAAAAAGATACTTTGGAAAAAACAATACTTAATGCAGCAAAACTTATTATACAAAACAAAAAATACTTCTGCCTGCAGCCAAGCATATATGGCTTAACTTTCGCATGCGCCCCATTTATAAAAAACGGCAAACACGCACAACAAGCAGCAGAACTAATAAAAAACACCTGCGAAATAATTGAAAAAAAACCATTACTCTCACTAGAATTATTTACCCCCACAGTATTAGAGCCGCTTGGCGCTTACAGAGAAAACGCTTCAAAAATCACTGCTAATTTGCTGGATCAAAATGCTGTTGTAAGCATTGATTCAAAATATTGTTTAAAACTAATAGAACTCGACAAAAAACAATTCATGATACTAAATAATTCATCAGAAGAATACTACCCCTTGACCAGACAATTATTCTCCCCCACAAAAGGAATGGGTTTATTTGTAAACTTAAACCTGGAAAAACTTGCAGAAGGAAATGATGAAAAACAATTCTTTGAAAAACTCTCACAAATCTCCGAAGAAATAAAAAAATTAAAACAAAAGAAAAAAGAACTCCTCTCAAAAAAACCTTACTTAAAAGAATTCCAAACAGAAGAAATGAAAACAGGAATAGGACTGACAAATTTTTACAAGTTAAGCGAAAACTTCCAAGGAACAAAACCAATAGAGTTCTCTAACAAAGCATTCAGAGAAATATCAAAACTCTTTGAAGAAGACCTGCTCTTTGGATTAGCAAGCACAAAAGCACAACAAAGATTCACTGAAAGCTCCGGAAAAGAAATATTCTCCCAAGACATCCTGCCCTTTGAAGAATGCTTGTCCTCAAAAAAATGCTGCTTCACAGGAAAAGCCGCAACAATAAAAGAACTCAACGAACTAATAGACAAAAAAGTAAAACAAATAGAATATGTTGGGTTATAAAATGCTGGAGCTTAATCTGACAACACTGAAAACGAAAGGAAAAAAAGCATAAAAAGATTTAGAAAAAAAGCCATAACAGCAAAAATCTTCAGCCAAAAAAGCTTCTTCTCAACAGGCATATTTTTTGACTTGGAAACAAAAAACGAAGACACAAATATTGAAAAGGAAAACAAAAAAAGCAAATAAAAAACAAAGCTTCTGGAACCCAAAAAATCATTGTAACCGCGCAATAGCTCAATAATATAATAGAACAAACCAAGAAAAACTGGTAGTGCCATTAATAAAGTTGGCACAGAAAAAATGTAAATAAGACCTATCAAACTTTTTGGTTTCTTTCTATAAACAAAAATCAATGCAAAAACAGACAAAATAATTATTATGCAAATAATTATTGAAACAATTGAAGCAATGTTTGAGGATTCTCCTCCAATAAAATTACCTTCTTTAACCACGTGTAAAACGATTGCACAACAAGGCTGAGCATTCCCACAATAATCAGCACCAGATACTCCAACACCATAATTATTCTGATCAAAAGATTTCAACCTCTCATCAACCAGCTCGCCTGTTTGCTTACAAATAACTTTTGCATTCATTCTCAATTGGGTTGAGCCAGTATTCCTAACATAATTACCCCTCCCTATGTCTAATCTATTATCATCCTGATACCATTCTTTCACAAAAAAAATCGAATTAGCATAAAGGTCAACTTTTGTCGCCAAATCCTCAACATCAATTATTTCATCAGCGCGCAAAACAAAATCTAGTGTAGTTGCTTCTCCTGAAGGGTAAGATATTTTTATTGCAGAAGAAATCAAGTCTCTGTTATCAATGTAACTCGACACCTGAGACGCAAAGCAAAAAGAGCATAAAACCAAAAGAATTAAGAAAAATAAAAAGAACCTATTTTTTGGCATGAATAAGAATAAGCGTAAGTGATATTAAAGCCTTTTGAGGGAATCAAAGTTTTGTTCCGTGCCTTGGCTGTTCTCTTAATCTTGTCCCGTAATAAGGCTTTGGTTTTTCTTTGCGCGGAGCCCTTGCATGAGTAACTTCACTGCTCTTCAATAAATCAACTCTGAGCAGATAAGCATAGGATTTTGCCTGCTCAATAAAAGGAACTAGGAAAACAAGGATTAACAGGAAAGAAGCAATTACCCCCGGCAAACCAGCTAAATCAAGTGCTAACTCAATAAGAATTATTACAAACAAAAGAACAGAAGCTAAAACAAAAATTGCTAACGCAACAAGCGGGCTTTCAAACCAAAACTCAATACTCCTCTGAATTCCCTCGCCGATTGATGAGCCGTTAAGAACAATGCTTTGCGGAGCAAACATTATTGCAAGAGCCAAAAACATATTAATTATCAGCGCAAGAAAAACAAGTCCAAAAATCAAGCCAAGTGAGCTAATAGCATAAAATAGTATTGCAAAAACAAGGTAAAGGAAAAAAATCTTTAACGCAGCATCCTTAAACAATTCATTCCAGTAAGTATCAAAATTTATTGTCTGAACATCCCTGTGAACGGAATAAACAGTTAATGAAACAAAGAAAGAAAAAATGTACAGGAAAACAAGAGCAATAATCAGCCCTATTACACCCAAAAGGCTTGTGTTAAAAGACAAAAAAACCGTGCCTGAGCCTAAAAAGAACTGCTGGAACAAAACAAACAAAGGCAAAAACAAGAACAATACTCCAAAACTAAGCATTACCTTGAAATTAGAAATATACTCCTCAATAGCGCGTTTCAAAACAACATCAAGCATTTAACCCACCAAATACTACTTTATGCTGGTTAAAAAAGTTTAAAAAAACACGTAATCAGCAAAAAACAGGGAAAAAACCCAAAAACAATGAAAAAAACTAAAAAATAAAAGAAAAACCCTCACTCAACTAAACAGAGAAAATCCCCTTCAAAAAAATGAGCTCTTGCTAAAACCAGTTTAGCTTTAACCAAATGCCCGAAACCTTTTTTCAAGAAAACTGGTTTGTATTCATTTGTTCTCCCATTAAAGCCATTAGTTGCTCTTTCAGAAACAAGGCAAAGAACTTCCCTGCCAACAAGTTCCTTATTTTTTTCCAACGCAATTTTATCAAAAAATTCTGCCAAGTGCCTGCTCCTTTCCTTTTTTTCCAGCTCATTCAACTGATTAGGCATTTTCGCAGCAAGAGTTCCTTTTCTTTTTCCAAAGCGTGAAACATTAACCACATCAAACCTGATTTTTTTAACCAAAGCAAGGGTTTTCTTAAAATCCTGTTCAGATTCCCCGGGAAAGCCAACAATCATATCAGTGGAAATGCTTATTTGGGGAACAATTTTTCTTGCATACTCTACGCAAGAAACAAAATCTTTTACAGAATATTTCCTGTTCATAGCCTTAAGCACTTTATCGCTCCCGCTCTGCGCAGGCAAATGCAGGAACCGGTACAATCTTTCATCAGAAAATAATTGCATTAATTCTTTTCTTATTTTTAAAAAATGATTAGGGTTCATCATGCCTAAACGAATACGAAAATTCCCCTTGTTCTTCAATAATTCCTTTAAGAGTTCGGGAAGAGAAGAATTAATGTCAAAGCCATAACAGCCAAGGTCCTGCGAAGTAATCCAAATTTCTTTTGAACCGGACTCAAGGGCTTTTTTGAAAGCAAACTTAATGCTTTCAACTGAATATGAATGCAGATTCTTTCTGGCAAGCCTTGAGGAACAATAAGCACAATTACCCAAGCACCCTGTTGAAATAGAAATAATTGAAATCAACTCATGCGATTTAACAGGAATTATTTCAGGCGAAAACTCTTTCTCTTTGATTCCAAGAACCCTGCACAATGAAGCGAGAGAGGTATCCAAAACAATTATTTCTTTAGATATTTTTTGAATAGTTTCATTCTGCGCAGAAGCAAGACACCCCATAACAATGAGCTTTGATAAAGGCTTTTGGTTTTTCAGCAAAAAACAAATCCTTGAAAGCATTCTCTGTTCAGTAACCTGTTTCACTGAACAAGTATTAATTATGATGAAATCCGCTTCCTTAAAATCCTTTATCTGCTCAAAATTATTTTCCTTAAGAAAACCTGCTATCTGTTCCGTTTCAGAAAGATTTAATGAACAGCCGTAGCCTTCAACAAAAAAACTTTTCATCACAATCACTCAAACAAAGAGACAGGAAAAAGAAAATTATTCGCTTTCCTTATATTTCTTATAAAGTTCTCTTCCAAACAAAGGAAGCCAACCAGCTATTGCACCTAAAACAAAAAGCAAAAACATGCTTTTCCTTAATTCAGCCCAGTAATTAACAGGAATCATTTGCTGAACAGTCTGAGCCTGCTTTGCCTGCGCCTGAGTAATAAACTCCTGATTAATCTTTGAAACTGTCTGATTACACGACTGTGAATCGGTTTCAGAAATACAAAAATACAGTGAATACTTCGCCCCATTCCTTGAATTCAAAGCAGCCATTTCCCCGACATAAAAAGACAAATTAATGTAATACCCGACAAATAAAACTATTAAAATCAAAACAAAAAACCATATTCCTGCAGCTTCTTTTGTCTCAAAAAAAGAATTCCACCACTGAATTAAAACAAAAGCCATGATAAAACCAGCAATAGGGGCGAGGAAATACATTACTGAATTCCAGGCATCATAAGGCAAAAGCAATCCAATAACAGGAACATTCCTCAAAGCCTGCAAAGAACCAGCGGCAAGACAACTAGTACCCTTAACAGGGTTCAAACAAGCACCGCCAATAAACCACATTATTAAATAAGAAAAAACAAGCCAAGCCACAACAAGAAGCAGGAATTGTTTTCCATTAAAGTTATGCGACAAAAAAACACCTTTAACTTAAATATAATCACTAACCAATGATGAGTTTTTAACCTTTATGACGCCCTCTTATTTTAGAAGTGCTTTTATGACAGAAATGGAACTCCCTTGGGTAGAAAAGTACAGGCCGCACGGACTAAAAGAAGTTGTTGGTCATGATGAAATAACCCACCGGCTGAAAAGCTATGTGGAAAAAAGAAACATGCCGAACATGCTTTTTGCAGGACCCGCAGGAACAGGAAAAACAAGCTCAAGCATTGCACTTGCACGCGAATTATTCGGCGCAAATTTTGAGCAAAATTTTCTTGAGCTAAATGCATCTGATGACAGAGGAATAGATGTTGTCAGAAATACAATAAAAGATTTTGCGCGAACACTAGCATTTGATTCAGGATTCAAAATAATTTTCCTTGACGAATGCGATGCCCTGACAACAGATGCACAGCAAGCACTAAGAAGAACAATGGAAAAATACACAAAAACATGCAGATTTATTTTATCATGCAACTATTCTTCAAAAATACTTGAACCAATCCAAAGCAGATGCGTTGTATACAGATTCAAACCCTTGGGTGCAAAAGATATTGATAAACAAATTAATCACATAGCAGAAAAAGAAAAACTCCAGGTGGATGAAAAAGCAAAAACCGCAATAAATTATGTTGCACAAGGAGATTTAAGAAAAGCAACAAATGTTTTACAGGCAGCTGCCTCCCTTGACAAAAAAATCACTGAAGAAATCGTTTACAACGTATCAAGCAGGGCAAGGCCAGAACAAGTACAGGAAATGATTATCTTGGCATTAAAAGGAAAGTTCCTTGAAGCAAGAAAAAAACTTGAAGAACTAATGTACGAACAAGGAATGAGCGGAGAAGATATTGTAATGCAGGTGTACAGGGAAACAATGAACCTTGATGAGAAAGAAATTTCTGAAAAACAAAAAATTGAATTAGTTGATACTATAGGAGAATACGATTTCAGGATAGTTGAAGGAGCAAACGAAAGAATACAATTAGAAGCTTTGTTAGCGCAGTTTATGAAATACAAGAAGTGAGAACATGGGAAACCTTTTTTCCGTAAGAGTAAGAAAAAATCCGCCTGTAAACATTTTAACTAAAGACTCGCGAATAAGAAAAATAATCAAATCCACAAACAGGGAGACAGGGTGGAAAGCACTGCACTCAAGACCCGTTATGAGCGAAATGGAACAAACAATGTTTCAAAACACAAAAATTGGAAGAAAATTATTGAGGATAAGCACAGGAAAAGCGCTTGATATGCAAGAAATTTATGACAAACAAAAAAGAGCAATAATACAAAAAGCAATGCAGGAATGCGGAAACGCGGAAACAAAAACTGAAAGGCTAAATGCTCTTAGAGTCGTGTTTAAACAGCTGGGCTCAAAAAAAGATTATAACAGATTCATGGACACAATAAATGATGCCCAGTTCCAAAACCTTGCAAGACTGAGGGAATTAGAATGAAAATTATCTGCCTTGACTTGGAAGGAGTGCTAATTCCTGAATTCTGGGAAAAATTCTCAAAAGCAACAAAAATCCCAGAACTAATGCGAACAACACGCGATGAACCTGATTATGATAAATTAATGAAAATGAGGATGCGTGTCCTTAAAGAAAATAAATTAGGGTTAAAAGAAATTAACAAAATTGTTTCAAAAATGAAGCCATTTAAGGAAGCGCCAGAATTTATTTCATGGCTCCGCGAAAGAGCACAACCAGTAATACTAACAGGCTCATATTATGATTATATTATGCCCTTAATTGCAAAACTCAATTACCCATTCATAATAGCAAACACATTAGAGATTTCTCCAACAGGAGAAGTAATAGGATACAAGTTAAGGGAAAAAGATGGAAAAATAGAAATGGTTCACAGATTCCAGCAAGCCGGATATGAAGTAATAGCAATAGGGGATTCATTCAATGATTTGGGAATGCTAAAAGGCGCGAACAAAGGGATTTTGTTCAAAGCGACTCCAAAACTAATTGCAGAAGAAAAAGAATTTCCGCACGCAGAGACATTTGAAGAAATGAAAAAAATACTTGAAAAACTTTTATAAGAAATAATTTCTGAAAATAAATAAAAATTAATTTCTAATAACATGCAGGAAATTAATTTTTTCAACAATAAGCAATACTTTTTCAAAACCACTGGCTGATCCTTGTCTGTGATTTAAAATAAGTTATTAGAGCGGATTTCTTTTTGTACTGCTCAATAGGCACAGTTAATTTTTTTGATAAAAAATCAAGCGCAAGATCAAAGTTGGAAAACTCAAGAGGCTTTTCCTTCAAAGCAGCACGAACATTCTCCCTAATCTGCCACACCCCCAAAGGAACCGCGTAATCTTTCCCAATTTCCCTGAAAACAATCGCTGCAGCATTAAGTTTTTTCCCATCCAAGTATTCTACAATGGCCAAACGGGAAGCAAAGTACGCTCCCTCAGTTTCTTCAGGATAACCCTTCAACCCTGTGTTTAATTCATAATCCGCACCAATAGTATAATTTGCTGCCCCTTGCGTCCAAATTCCTCCAGGAAGCCAGCACTCTATTTGTTCAAAACTCCAAGGATAAGGCATCAACAAAACCCAAAAATCATTATCAAGGTACTTTGAATGAAATAATTGAAAACAATCTATAACCTTGTTTTGCGGAAGCCTTTCTTCAATAAAAAATTTTGAAATATTTGAATCAACCGCAGTAATACTCCATCTTGTTGGAACAAGTTTCCTGTTCTTTTTTACTCCCAGCGCTCCTGAAGAAAGAACCTTTGCGAGAGTAGAAACAGGAAAACCTTTTTTGAACAAATCAATTAACGCAGTATTTGATTTAACCGCAGTATCAGAAACATAATAATCAATTTCTTTAGGAATTTTAGGATTCTCAATCATCTGCAATTTGTCAAGTTTTGCTGAAGGACCAAGGGGAGCAGAAAAAGAATCAAAAGAAGTTTCAGCCCTGGGTTTCTCTGCAAGCTTAACCTCAAGCTCAAACAAATTAGAAGCCATAGCAACTTCCTGAAACTCCATTAATTCATAATTAGGATTAGAGGCAAGCGAAACAGGAATTACTTTATAACTCCTCAGCAAGGATTCGCGGAAAGAAATTATTTGCTCCTGAGGCAACCCATACCATTTCTCAGGCAAATCACTCATTTCACTAACCTCATTTGGAAGAGCTGAAAGCGGAGCAACCGCAACTTTCGGATAATTCTGCCAGGAAACAAAAAAACCAGGAGGAGAAGCACCAATAAAATCCGTTCCAACCATGGAAGAAACAATTTTAGTATGACTGAACTGCTTCTCAAGAATAGGGCACTTAGACAAGCCACACAAAAGCTTGCCTTTACACTTAATACAAAGCTCAGGGGAAATCATGACATCAACTTGAAGAACAAAAGTATTAATGTTCTTCAAATTAATAAGTCTGATGTGTTTTAACCACCAAAGTCAGGGCAAAGAATACCTTTTTATTTTAGTGAGTCATTTAATTGTTGAAGTGAATGGAAATGGGTTTTGGCGATTTTGCTAAAGAAGCTAAGAAAAACACTCCTCAAAGAATACCATCAGGAAAACCTGAAAACCTTGTTGAAGCAGCAGAAAACCAGCCAGTGCAAAAAAAAGACATTTCTTACAAAGACTCTGAAATCAAGGGATTTGTGCCACAGCAAAGAACCAGCATGTCAAGGCAAAATGTTGATGCAAGATGCGGAAGCATAATAAGAAACATTGCTTCAGAATCAAACATACGCTCCCAAACAGGGGGAGAAGCAACATGGGAAGAATGCAAACACAGAAAAAACAGCAGCGGAAGAGATTTCTGCTCAGAATACCATTCATTATGCGCAAAAAATAGTTGCCGAAAAGCGCGAAAATAGTTTTCTAAAATCGAGGGTGATTAAAAATGGCTTTTCAAACACTTGTAGAAGATTCAAGAAGAATGAATGCAAAAATGATTGCAATGGGACAAAGCGTTGATATACAAAAAATGCCTAGACCAAAACCTGGGACAGCTTCAGCCAGAAAAGCAACTTATACTCCGGAAGGAACTGATGTTGAAAAAATGCTTTATCCAAAAAATTTTAAGGCAAGAACTTACGAAGCTGAACCACAACAAAAACTTGAAACAGTAAACCAGGAAATGGTAAAAGAAATACAAGAACAAACACGAGAACCAGCAAAAATAATCGGTGATGATGACATTACAATGGAAAAACAGCCAGCAAGCGAGGAAAGCACAGAAAAAACTCCTTTAAGCCCTGTGTGGCAAAGATGCAGGCACTACAAACCACAAGGCGAAAGAGCCTTCTGCAGGGAATACTTAGGCTGGTGCGCAAAAGAAAAATGCTCAAGGCCCTCACCATAAAACAAGCCTTATCCTATTCAGAAAAGTACAGGAAACTCAAGCAAGTATATAAAAATAAACGACAATCGTCCAAGCTAATTAATTGCTTTAAAAACATTTAGCATAAAAAATCCATTATGGATAACGCTGAAAAAGAATACTATGAAAAGTTTTGGCACACCACAGCACACGTATTCGCTAGTGCACTAACAGAACTATACCCTAATGTAAAAATCGCTATCGGGCCCCCAATAGAACAAGGCTTCCATTATGATTTCGAACTTGACAAAAACATTGATGCAAAAGAAATGGAACAAATAGAGAAAAAAATGAATGAAATCCTGAAAAGAAAAGACAAAGTGATTAAAAAAGAAATTCCTGTAAAAGAAGCGCTTGAATTATTCAAAGAAAATCCTTACAAAGTAGAAATGATTAATGATCTGGAAAAAGAAGGCGAAACAAAAATAGGAACTTACACAAACGGAAAATTCACTGACATGTGCAAAGGACCGCATTTAGATTCAACAACAGAAATCGGGGCAATAAAGTTGTTGAAAATCTCCGGAGCTTACTGGAAAGGAAATGAAAAAAATAAACAATTACAACGCATATACGGAATATCATTCAAAACACAAAAAGAACTGGATGAATGGGTTGAAACAAGAAAAAAGGCTGAAGAAAATTCGCACATAAAGCTCGGAAAAGAACTTGATCTTTATTTAATAAGCGAACAAGTAGGAAAGGGTCTTCCAATTTGGTGCCCAAACGGAACAATGCTAAGAATGCAATTACAGGATTTATTGGTGAAAGAGCAAATAAAAAGAGGATATTCTTTTGTTATAACCCCACACATAGGAAGGCTTGAGTTATTCAAAATCTCAGGACACTATGACAATTACAGAGAAATGATGTATGCACCGATAAAAATTGAGGATGAAGAATATTTACTCAAGCCAATGAACTGCCCATTCCACATTCAATATTACATGAAAGGGCAACATAGTTACCGCGAGTTACCAATGAGACTAAGCGAAATGGGAACTGTGTATAGATACGAAAAAAGCGGAGAACTAAGCGGATTACTAAGAGTAAGAGGATTCACCCAGGATGACGCACACATATTCTGTACTGAAGACCAGGTAAAAACAGAATTCAACGGAGTATTTGATTTAGTAATGAAAATAATGGGAATATTAAAACTAAAAGATTTCAGAGTAAGAATCGGCACACGCGACCCAACAAGCAGCAAATACATTGGGGACCCGGCACACTGGGAAAGAGCAACCCAAGAAATAATTGAAGTACTAAAAGACAAAAAAATAAATTTTGAAGTCAATCCTGGAGATGCAGCATTCTATGGCCCAAAAGCTGATATACTTGTGAAGGATGCACTTGGAAGAGAATGGCAAACAGGAACAATCCAACTTGATTACAATTTGCCTGAAAGATTCCAATTAGAATACACTGGTCAAGACGGACAAAAACACAGACCAGTAATGATACACCGCGCACCATTTGGAAGCTTTGAAAGATTTACTGGAGTAATAATAGAACACTTCGGTGGAGCATTCCCATTATGGCTAAGCCCGGAACAAGTACGAATAATTCCACTTTCAGATAAATTTATTGATTACGCAAAACAAATACACGCAAAGCTCCTTGATGCTGAAGTAAGAGTAAAACTTGATGACAGAAACGAAACATTAGGTTACAGGATAAGGGAAGCGCAAAAAGAAAAAGTTCCATACGCACTTATAGTTGGTGCAAAAGAAGCAGAAGCAGGAACAGTAGCAGTAAGACCAAGAAACGGAAACCAAGAAGTAATGCCACTTGAGAAATTCATTGAAAAAGCGCTGAAAGAAATAAAAGAAAAAGCATAAATCACATGCAAAACCTAATCAAATCCACCGCAGGGAAAGCAAAGAGAATTTTATAATACTTATCAAGCACAATCTGAAATAGTGATATTAATGCCGGAAACAAAACTCCTTGATAAAAACAAGCAACCAAGCGAATGGTATACTGAAATAATCAAAGAAGCAGAGCTAGCTGATATACGCTACGGAGTAAAAGGGGCAATAGTTTTCCAACACTGGTCAGTAGAAGCAATGGAACTCATGTATGATTACATGGAAAAAGACCTCAAGGAAAGGGGGCACAAAAACTACTGGTTCCCTACCCTAATCCCTGAAAGTTATTTCCAAAAAGAAGCTGAGCACATAAAAGGATTCAGCCCGGAAGTATTCTGGGTAGAAAAAGGAGGAACAGATGTTTTAGAAGAAAGACTTGCACTACGCCCAACATCAGAAACAGCTTTTTACACAATGTTCTCTTTATGGATACGCTCTTACAAAGATCTGCCTTTCAAAACCTACCAGCGCGCAAACATGTTCAGATATGAATCAAAAGCAACAAGACCCTTTTTGCGGAGCAGGGAATTCCACTGGATAGAGACACACTGTGCATTTGCAACAGAAGAAGACGCATTCAAAAGTGTATTAGAAGACATGGAAACTACAAAACGAATTGTGTATGGAATATTTGGAGTGCCAACAATTGTATTTGAAAGACCCGCATGGGACAAATTCGCAGGAGCTTCAAGAACATTCGGAGCAGATGCAATTACCCCCCAAGGAAGAGTAGTACAGCAGCCAAGCACCCACATGATAAACCAGCATTTTACAAAATCATTCGGGATAAAATTCGTGGACAAAGATGAAAAAGAAAAAACTCCTTTCACAACCTGTTATGGCCCCGCAATCTCAAGAATATTCGCTTCAGTTGTTTTAACACACGGAGACAACAAGGGACTGCGCTTTCCATTCGAAATCGCACCAAAACAAATTGTTGTAATCCCAATATTAATAGAAAAAGAACCTAAAGTTCTAAAGAAAGCACAAGAAATTATGCAAATACTCAAAGAAAAAGGCTATAGGGTTGAACTTGATGACACGGACAAGAGGCCCGGAGAAAAATTTTATTACTGGGAAATGAAAGGCGTGCCCCTAAGACTAGAAATAGGCCCAAAGGATTTGAAGGAAGGAAAAATTGTTATTTCAAGAAGAGATGCTGAAAAGAAAACAAGTGTTGAGGAAAAAGATATTGTTAAAGAAGTGGAAAAACAGGGAAAAGAATTAAGTGAAAACCTAAAAAAACAGGCTATGAAAAGCTTTGAAGGATTAATAAAAGATGTTAAAACAATAGAAGACATAAAGAGCATTGTGGGCACAGGGATTGCAAGGGCAAACTTTTGCTCCGTGGAAAAAGAAGGCACTCCCTGCGCAGAAGTAATTGAAAAAGAAACAGGCGGAAAAGTAAGAGGAACCCGCGCCGATATGGATGAGAAACCTACCGAAAACTGTGTTGTTTGCCAAAAAAAAGCCACAAAAGTAGTGTATATTGCTAAAGATTACTAATTATACACACTGAAAAAAATTCTAAAGCCAAACAACCAAAAATGAAAGACTTTTTGCCCAATACAAAAAGCCTTAAATAAAGGAAAACCCTATTTTTTGCATGCCTACTGATTATTTGGAAGACATCATTGGCCAAGCAAAGGCAAGCACTCAAAAAGAAGAACAAGCGCCTATTGAAGAGCCAGTGAAAGCAAAACCTGAGGACAAAGAAGAACAATTAGCGCAGGAAGTAAAACAAAAAGACATGCAGGACTTCAAGCAAACAATGATGGAAGAAACAGAGCCAACCCCTGAAGAAAAAACAGCTATTGAAAAAGAGCTTGATGAAACCAGAAAAATAGAAATAGATGCATACGGGAAAGTAAAAATCTATAAACTCCCTGACAAGCCATTAGCATACTATTTTTTGCCGGCAACAAGGCCGACAGCAGCAGAAAGAAAAGTAATTAACACACTAAAAGAAGCAACTACAAGGCTAATCAGCATTGCACCATACAAAATAAGGGACCCAGAAGAAAGAAGAATTATTTACAAGCAAAAAATAATTGAAATAATAAAAAGCAACCCAACATTAAGAATTCCTGAAAGCAGAACCCTGTTTTATGCTGATGCGGTTGTAAGAGAAATGGTCGGCTACGGATTAATAGATGATTTAATCAAAGATGACCAGTTAGAAGAAATAATGATTGTGGGCCCAAAAAAACCTGTTTATGTTTTCCACAGAAAACACGAAATGATGACAACAAACATAGAATTTTTTTCAGAACAAGAAATAGAAGACCTGATAAATAAAATTGCAAGAGAGGTCGGAAGAAGAGTAGATGTTTCATCCCCACTGCTTGATGCCAGATTACTTGATGGTTCACGTGTAAATGCAACCATTCCCCCGGCATCAATTTCAGGAGGAACATTAACAATAAGAAAATTCAGGGCAGACCCTTACTCACTAATTGATTTAATTAAAATGGGAACATTGAGCAGTGAAGCAGCAGCATTCCTCTGGATGGCAATTGACGGATTGGGAACAAAACCAGCGAACATACTAATATCAGGGGGAACTGGTTCAGGAAAAACAACTTTACTTAACGTGCTTGCTGCATTCGTTCCAGACAGAGAAAGAATAATAACAATTGAAGACACAGCAGAACTAAACCTGCCAATAAAACACTGGATAAGATTAGAATCAAGGCCGCCAGGAATAGAAGGAACAGGGGAACTCAAAATGGATATACTCACAAAAAATTCCTTAAGAATGAGGCCTGACAGAATAATTGTAGGAGAAATAAGGCATGAAGAAGCATTCACTTTATTCACCGCAATGAACACAGGGCATGATGGAACTCTAGGAACAGTGCACGCAAACAGCCCTGACGAAACACTAATCAGGCTAACAAGCCCGCCAATGAATGTCCCGAACATAATGATGTCGGGACTAGATATGATAATCGTAGAACACAGGTATTATGACAGAAAAAAAGGAACCATGAGAAGAGTAAGCGAAATCGCGGAAGTTTACGGGGCACTTGAAGGCCACCCGAAAACACAAACAATATTCCAGCGAGACCCGGCACGCGACACATTAGACAAAACACTTGTTGACAGCAAATACCTCAAAGTACTGCAGAACTTTACAGGAACAACAAAAGACAAAATCATGTCAGAAATGAATTCAAGAAAAGAATTTTTAGATTCTTTGGTAAACCAAAATATAAGAACACTCGGAGAAGTATCAGAAAGAGCAAAAAGATTTGTGCTTGAAAAAAAGAATATTGGTGAAACAAATGGCTGAACCGGGAACAAGCATTGACCAGGACGAAGTTGACAAAATAGTTGAAACAATGAAACGCAAGTACAGGGAAGAAGGAATGCAGTTTGATGAAGTATCAGGCTCACTAAAAGAACTCAGGGGAATAATCGCAGAAGACACTTACTCAAGAACAGATATAGAAAACAAAGAAGACCTAGAAGATTTTGATTCAAAAATAGCACAACAAGTAGGAAATGTTTACCTGCACATGAAAGGAATACTAAAGCCAATTCAGATGGCGCTCAAAAAAATTCCTTTCAGTGATGAAATCGGCTATTACTTGTACTCAGCAAACATGCCTTATTCAGCAAACCAATATCTGGCTTTGACAAGCGCAGCAGGATTAATAGGCGCTTTAGTTGCATTAATAGCAGGACTATTTCTGGGCGCAATGATTGCAGCAACAACAAAAAATATTTTCTTTGCATCAATAATGCCTTTCATGTTAGCAATACTAGTAGGAATTATTACCCTGATAATAGTTCTTAATATTCCAAAACAAAAAGCAATTGCACGTGGCAATGCCTGCTCAATTGAACTGCCATTTGCATTAAGGCACATGGCTACAGAACTAAGGGCAGGAATAGGATTATACAAAACAATACAAGCAGTAACAGCAACCAACTATGGGGTATTAAGCGAAGAATTTGCAAGAACAATATCTGAAATAGAAGAAGGCACGGATACAAGCGTTGCATTAAAGCACATGGCTGTAAGAACACAAAGCAAACCGTTGAGGACAGCGCTCGGCCACATAATAAGAGCAATGAGAATAGGGGGAAACCTTTCAGCAATAATGAGTGAAATAGCCAAAGAAGTATCAGATGATTTAAAAAACAAAATAATTTCTTTCTCCCAGCAAATGAACTTCTTTGCAGTAATATTTATTTTCTTAGGAATAGTAATGCCGGTAGCAATAATGATTCTTGGCGCAATAAGAAACTCCCCGATAGCCGCAACAGGCCAGGACCTCTTCAAAGCAGTTCCTCTCACCCCACAAGTACTTTTAATTTTTTATTTGATTTTCATGCCAATAGTTTTTATATTTATGAATGCGATGGTTTACATGGCCCAGCCAAAGATGTGATTTGATGGAACAAACAATACTTGAAAAATATGCAGGATGGATGGAGTTCGGAAAAATCAAGTACACTCCAATTACATGGATAGGCATAGCAATAGGGGCAACTGTATTAGTAGGAATAATTAGTTTTGTATTAAGTTCATTAATCATAAAAGAATTAACACTAATACCAATAGCATTCAGTATCGCAACCCTAGTACTAATAATAGGGTACCCTTACATGAAAAAAGAAACCATTATTGACGGAATAGAAAAAAATTTCAGTGATGCATTAAAACAAATGGCTGATACACTAAAAGCAGGAGACACATACGAAAGCGCACTAAGAGAAGTTGTTGATTCTGATTACGGAAGGCTTTCAGAAGAAATGCAATTAGCGCTCCGCAGATTGGAAGACGGCGAAAACCTTGACACTGCTTTGACAGGATTTGCAAAAAGAATTGATTCAAGATTAATCAGGAGAACAATAACAATAATACTGGACTCTATAAAAACAGGGGCAAGCCTGGCAGAAATCCTTGATGAAATAGCTGAAGATGTGCGTGACCTTCAAAGATTAAAAGAAGACAGAAAATCCAACACAACAATGCAATTCATGTTCATGATTGCTTCAGGCGGATTTATTGCCCCATTAATCTTCGGGGAAATAAATGCTGTTGTTGCAGCATTCTCAAACATGGGCGGGCAGGTAACAACCGCAGCACAAATGGCTGCAGCACAAGAAACAAACAATTTCATAATAATGCTAATCCAAATGTATATCATAATAGAAGTAATTGGCTCAGGGGCAATGATGTCATTAATACGAGAAGGAAAACTCAACAAAAGCATTATATATATCCCAATTCTTTTATTGTTAGCATTCATAATGTATTACACATCTTCAATTGTTGTCAAAGGAATGATATCGGGATCAGTATGATGGAAGAAAAAGCACAAGTAAATATAGAATACTTGCTGATAATTGCAGGAGCAGTAGCTGTTGTCACAGTTGTTTCACTTTATGTAAAAACCAGTGCCAATACTGCAGCACAAACCGCACAACAGCAAGTGGAACAAAACCCTTAAAGGAATATTAAAAAAGCCAAAGGTAGGTTTAAAAACCTAAAAAACATTATAATAAATTAGTTTTATAATTCAAAAGGAGGATTCTCAATGGAACAAAAAGCACAAGGAGCAATAGAATATTTATTGATAATAGGCGCAGCAATCCTGGTAGTAGCAATAGTAATTGTAGCAATGACCGGAATAGTGGGCTCAGGAAAAAATGCAGGAACAGGAGCCACAAGCGACTATAATAAAGACATAAATGCATTAAAAGGTTTGACTGAATGAAATAAAAGCTTAAAAAATTTGTAAATCCGAGTGGAAAGGCTCAGTGCCTTTCCTTTTCTATTTTTTTGAACAAAATAATTAGGTTTAAATACTTCTTTTCCCTAATGTAAATGGTTTTATGGAACGCGGACAAGGCTCAATAGAATACTTATTACTCTTAGCAGCAGCAGTTGTTGTTGTAGGGGTTGTAGTAGCATTCATAATAAGCACAATAGGGCCGGTGCAAGACGCAGGAAGCCAGCAAACTTATGATTATACCTGCAAAACTTTGGATACAAATAGTTTTCTATGCGGATGCTATGAGTGTGATAAAACAAAAGGAGGATATTCTCCAGAATTAGGAGGGCTCTATAAAAAGGCAAATAAAACAGACTGCGATGCTTTAGCAACTTATAAAAACGATTCATTACTAAAGGGAAGCAAATGCTCCGGCTGGTAAAAAGTGTGTTTTATGGAAGAAAAAGCACAAGTATCCTTCGAGTACCTACTTACAGCAGTATTTGCAATAATGCTTGCAATAAGCGCAGCAATAATAGTTGAAACCTTGAAATCATTAGCCCTGCAAGCACAAGCAGACATACTCTCCACAAGAGCGAGAGTAATAGAAAACATAATGACAAACTAGCAAATACAAGCTTAACCCATAAACAAATAATCCTTTTTGCTCTACAATAAAACTTTATAAACAATAAACCCCTAATTCTAGAAATGCTTACCATTATATTTTACTCATCAATAATAATCTCAATACTGGGATTACTAGCAGCAACATACACTGATTTGAAAGAAAGAATCGTTCCGAATAAATTAAATTACGGCCTAGCAATAACAGGGCTTGTGATATTTGCACTACAATCATATTTCGAAGCAAGCTACTTTCCTTTGCTGTATTCAGCATTCGGATTATTCCTCGGATTTTTATTTGGCTGGGTAATGTGGAAACTAGGCGTATTTGCAGGAGGAGATGTAAAATTATTTATGGGATTAGGCGCCCTAAACCCTTTTACTCCGGCATTACTAAAAATAGGGGCTTTTTCAACAGCAAATATCCCTTTATTTCCAATGACATTATTTATTTACTCACTGATTTCTTTCCTCCCATACGGCTTATTTGTAATAACATGCAGGGTAAGCAAAAATAAAAAGTTTCAAAAAGAATTATATGAAGAAATGAAACCAAAAATCCTCACAGCAATACATGCTTCAATATTCGCTTCCGCAGCATACACTCTTATCACATTCTTTAACCTCAATGCTTTGCTCGTGCTGATAATCCTGCTAATGTGGGGAATAATCGGAGAAAAAAAGAAATTCATTACAATAATTTCAGTAATGTGGGCCTTAATCACAAACCCGGTTTTGCTAATCCAGGCACTCATAGCAGCAATGATATTCAGTGTAGGATTATACACAATAATTAAATTGCTTTTATCCGCAAGAAAAATTTTGTCAACAGAAATTAATGTAAAAGACCTGGAAGAAGGGATGATTCCCGCAAAAAGCATTATAAAGAAAGGAAAAAAATTGGAAGAAGTGAACCCGTTTGATTTTAAGCAAATAGTGAAATATGCAAAGGAAAAAAACTTTAAGGCAATTAAAGAAATGATTATGCCGAAAAAAGAAATAATTTCTTCAAGAAAAGCGCGCGGACTCACTATTGAAGAACTAAAAGAAGTAAAAAAACTCGCAGCAAAAGGGCTTATTCCCAAAAAAATTTTTATAAAAGAAAGCATGCCTTTTGTTCCAACAATGCTTTTAGGATACCTGCTCTGCCTAATCCTCGGGGATTATGCATTAATGATTTTTTTTGGGGCGATATAAATGAAAAGAGGACAGGCCGCACTTGAATTCATTTTCCTCATACTGGTTGTAGTTGTTTATATTGTAACAGTTACAATGCCCTTAAGCAGAGATACACAAAATGCTTTAAGCGATGTGGAAACAATTTCAAGAGCAAACAACGAAACACAAAAAATCATGAATTCAATAAATGACCTTTCTATTATCGGGGAAGGATCAAAACAAACCCTAACACTATTCATTCCGGAAAATACCTTCATTTATTGCACGGACAAAAATATTTCATATGAAGTAAAATTAAAACAAACGCCTTACCCAATACAATGCTCTTCAGGAACCTGCAGGAAAACATTTTTGGTTCCAAGCACAATAACACTTAACTGCAGCCTGCAACTAATAACAGGACCGACAAAAATGAACCTTGTACTTGAAAAAAGTGCAGCAAAAATTGCTTTCACGCAAGGAAGCTGATTAAATGAAAGGACAAATAGCATTAGAAAGCCTGATTCTAATTCTTGTTGTATTAACAGCAACCATATTAATAACAGCACTCTACATGCAGACACATGACAATACAATGGCAATAAGCATTGCACGGGAAGAAATACTAAGCCAAATAAGTACCAAGAAAGAAAATATAGTAATTGATTACATTAAAATAGAAAATAATCTCTCAAGCACAGACATAATAATAAAAACAACTCCTCTGGCTTCATTTAACACCGAACAAATAAAACAAAAAATTGCTTCAATGACAAAATACCAAAACCCAAACATAATACTAAAATGAATGTAAAATCAAGCAATTTCTCCAGAAATACTCACTTCGACACTTAACGAAAAAAAACTTATTCTTTTATTCTTTCCAAAAACCCCTTTCCTAATGAATGACAAAACACTTTCAAAAATATGCCTCGCAATAACCCTTACAGGAATGCTTTTCCTTGCTCTAACTTATAAACCAGAATTTGAAGAAACAACAATTTCAAACTTAATACAAAAAGAAAATTCCAAAGGAATAATTTTCGGAAAAATTGAATCAGTAATAAAAACAGGGCAAACAACAATATTCATCCTGAATGATTCAAATAAAGCACTAATTTATTACCCCAAAACAATTGAAATCGAAGAAAATGATTTTGTAAAAGTATACGCGGAAAACAATTCAAGAGAAATTACTGAGGAAAAATATTCTTCAAAAAAGAAAGAACTAATGCTCTTTGCTTACAAAGTGATAAAAGAATGATCCTAGTCTGGTGCCTGCTGGGAGCAGGAATGGGAATCATTGCAGGCCTTATCCCGGGATTACATTCAAACAATATGGCTGTTATTTTAGCAGCAACCCCTTTTTTTGGAGAAGAAATAACAGCATTCATGCTAAGCCTCTGCATAACACAGGCATTCACTGAATTCATTCCGGCAATATTTATCGGCGCTCCTGGAGAAAATACTTTTGAAAGCATTCTTCCCGCACACAGAATGCTGATGCAAGGAAAAGCGTTTGAAGCAATCTGCCTGACAACAACCGGTGCCCTCACAGCAGTAATTGCAGGCTCACTCCTCACCCCCCTATTTTTTATGTTCATAGAACAAAATTCCCAGCAAATAATCACAGTAACGCCAATAGTGCTAATTGCCGCGCTAATAATGTTTATTGCAGGAGAACAAACGATAAAGAAAAAACTTGTTGTGATATTTTTAATAATTGCAGCAGCAAGCCAGGGAATATTATTCAAAGAACAGGTATTCCCTTTAATTACAGGCTACTTCGGGATAGCAGGAACACTTTACTCGCTAAAAGAAAAACCGTTTAATGCTAAACAAAACATTAATGCTGAAATAAATCCAAAAATAATCCTGGACTCATTAATAGGAATAACAGGCGGAGCAATAGTATCCATAATGCCGGGAATAGGCAGCAATACTGCCGCAGGAATAATTAACCTCTTTAGAAAAACAAAAAGCACTGAAAAATACCTGGCCATGCTGGGCGCAATAAATGCATCAAATTTCTTTTTCTCTTATGCAACAATGCTGGCGCTGGATAAAGCAAGAAACGGAACCATGCTGGCACTGCAAGAAAAAATATTCCACACAACGGATACTCTTTTTTTAGGCACAATAATAATGGTCACCTCCGCAGGACTAGGCGGCTTAGCAGCAATAATTCTTGCAAAAAAAGCCATTACCATTTTTGAAGAGAAATTCACGCAAAAAATGTCAATAGCAACAATAATTCTCATGATAATACTAGTGGGTTTTTTCAACGGAATAAACGGGCTTACTGCAATGGTGTTTGCAACATCACTAGGCTTATTTACAATAATATCTGGGATAAGAAGAAGCACCTGCATGTCCTCGCTTATAGTACCAGTACTGTTTTTCTATGTTTTTGCACTAATTTAGTTATGTGGTCAATAAAAAAAAGCGTTCTGCTTAACGCATGCTCTGCAGCAATAAATTTTATTCCTGATGAATTCATGTGCTTTCTAGGGGGCAACAAAAAAACAAAAACAATAGATGAAATCATTTTCATGCCAACCGAAAATTCAGAGCACTCCGCAAGCGTTAATGAACTCAACATACCATTTGATGATACAATTCTGGGAAGCCTGCACTCCCACCCGTTTAGCTCAAACAAGCCAAGCAAGGAAGACAAAAGATTCTTCAGAAAATATTCTGTTAATGCCATACTCGGCTATCCTTACTCAATAGAAACCATTGGATTCTATAATGAAAAAGGGGAAGAAATAAAAATAACATTACTGGAAGGATAAAAACACAAAATTAAAAGGGCTAAATACATAATCTTATTATGCAAAAAGCACAAATAAGTTTAGACCTTTTACTCACCCTAATAATAGCAATAATGATAATTTCTTCTTTTAACGGGCTAACAGAAAACTTCAGGGGTGACAAAGAAAAACTGCTTGTACAGCAACAATTAAACGACATCGCCTTAAAAACGGCTTCAGTTATAACTTCAACACAGTCACTCGCAGATACAAACTTTTACATTGAACTGGCAATAAACAAAATACAATATGTGGATGAAAAAGAAAACACCCACAACATTTACCCCGACATCATTTACATACCGGATGATAAAAAATTAGCCCTTTCAACAGTAATATCAACAAAATACGGATCAATTGACATTAATTCATTTGCATATATCTCAAAAACAAGCAACACTGATATTAACACCATTCCAATAAAAACAAAAGGATTCATGGTGATAAAAAATGCATAAAGGCCAAATATTCTCAACAGATTTACTATTTGCAATGGTAATAATAGTTCTCTGCCTCGGAACCATAGTCAGCGCATATGAATTTAATCTTTACAATCAAAAACAACACACCATCCAAAAAGACTTAAAAGAAAAAACAGAAACAGCAATAATAATCCTTACAAACTCAGTAGCAAACTGCCAAATAAATGATTTTAATGGCCGCACAATGTCATTAGCTTACTCAATAAATACGAACAAACTTACAACCCTTGCAGCAAACCCCAAAACACTAAAAGAAGCTCTCGCGATCCAAGATTTAAATCTGCAAATAAAACTATCAACCAGCGGGACTATTCTTAATGAAGTAATTAATGCACAAAATATTGTAGGAATAGACCTAAGCGTAATGACATGCAATTCAAGCGCAACAATGAGTGATTTAAACGCATGCATGACTTTAGGCACATGTAATAATATAAAAAAGGAGACACTCAGCTTAAAGGTGAAAAAATGAAAGGATTTATGTTTTCAATAGAATCCTTTATGGCTGTTTCAGTGGTTATTCTGGCAACAACCATGCTATGGTACTCAAGCACATTAATCCAACAAGAAACAAATAATATCCAAATACAACAACAAAGCGAAGAAATGCGCACTATTTATTTTAATCTTCCCCCACAACAATCAAACCCGAGCAATTACATTCAATACTGCGGGAAAGTAATTTCTTATGAATCAGCAACAAAGCAATTTTATGACAAAAATATTTGCATAGGGGTGATAAAATGAAAACAAAAGGTTTTGCTGGAGCAATACTCGTGCTCGCAATACTCCTGTCAGTTGCACTCCTCTTAAATGCAAATAATGAAACAAGAAACGCCCCCTCCTACAAAGAAATCCTGCCTGAAGCAAAAATTGTGCTAAACAACTATGAATTAGCACTCAAACAAGCTGTTAGGGGTTGCAATTGGGAATTAAGTAAAGATGAAATACGTGCATGCATTGACAGCAGCGCCAACGTCTTATTATTGAAAAGCAATTCCTCAAATATGTTTAAATGCTCAAAAACCAATGCGATAAATCACTCACTGAAAAAATTTTATGTTGACCTGAACTGTTCCGAAATAGCTGAAAAAAACTGGAAAACAAGCATAAAACTTGATGTCAACAAAAGAATCTACATAGGCTAAAATTACCCCCAAACCAATCCAAAATGGAAGTTTTTATTTCTTTCTACAAGGTAATTATTTATGAATGCAAAAAAACGAATTGCTGTCATAGACTATGATTCATGCAACTATGACAAATGCGGCAATTACTTGTGCGAAAAAGTGTGCCCTGTGAACAGAACAGGGAAAAAGTGCATTACCCATGAAGAACTAAAAAAACCAATAATTTCTGAAGAACAATGCATAGGATGCGAAATATGCCAAAACAGATGTCCATTCAAAGCAATAAGCATAGTAAATCTTTCATTCAACCTTGATGAGCCAATACATTCTTTTGGAAAAAACATGTTCCGCCTCCACGGACTGCCTTCCCCACAACAAAAATCAGTTCTTGGGCTCCTAGGAAGAAACGGGATAGGAAAAACAACTATTGCAAAAATATTTTCAGGAGCAATAGTGCCAAATCTCGGGGAAAAAGAAGCGAACAAGCAAAAAGTAATTGATTATTACCGGGGAAAAGAAATGCAAGAATTTTTCAAAAAATTATATGCCGGAGAACTAAAAGTTTCATTAAAACCACAAAACATTGAAATGATTAAAATAAACGGCACAGTAAGGGAATTGCTGGAAAAAATTGATGAAAAAAAAATGCTTGACAAAGTTGCCAAAGAACTTAATATTGAAAACATACTTGAAAGAAATGCTTCCCAGCTGTCAGGAGGAGAATTTCAGAAAATTGCAATAGCTGCAACCGGGCTAAAAAATGCTGATTTATATTTTTTTGACGAACCCAGCTCATTCCTTGATATAAAAGAAAGAATCAGGGCAGCAAAATTCATAAGATTATTAGCTGAAACTGCAGCAGTAATAGTAATAGAACACGATTTAGTTCTCCTTGATTACCTTTCAGATTACGTGAACCTGATGTATGGAAAACCAAGAGTATATGGTTTTGTTTCAAAAGTAAAAACAAACAGGGAAGGAATAAATATTTACCTGGATGGTTACTCAAAAGACGAAAACTACCGCTTCAGGGACAATGAAATCAATTTCTTTTCACACCAAAGAAACGAGAAAAAAGAGCGAAAAGAAAAAATAATTGAGTGGCCTGAAATGCAGAAAAAACTAGGGGA